>Ga0210398_10000208_pt1 | contig 72929 bp, 48 predicted proteins | sample IncBWC4OmetaG_FD_161047 | JGI IMG/M metagenome (GOLD analysis project Ga0210398, IMG submission 161047) | Forest soil microbial communities from Barre Woods Harvard Forest LTER site, Petersham, Massachusetts, United States - Inc-BW-C-4-O | ecosystem: Environmental > Terrestrial > Soil >... | reverse complement strand
TCAAGAGGCCTGAGCCGGGCGGTGCCGCGGTGAGTAAGTGGCGCCGCGACTCAAGGCAACCAATCATGAAACGGAGATGGAACACAATGAATCTCAAACAGGGGACATATCGCACTTACCGCGATTGCCTGCAGGATGGTTCACTCCAACACGATTTGCGGAGGCGGATCGCACCCACCAGGACCACTCCAAGCTGCACGGCCGCCTGGCCGCTACATCGCTCTGGCACGAAAAGACGCTGCTCGACGTCACTTTCTCCGCCGAGTCCGCGCCTTGATTCTCAGCCTCTGCTTTTTAGTCGCCGAACTCTCGCGGCGCTGGCATGATACGGAGCAGGATGCCCGTGTCGGTTTGTGGCGGCGAACCCGAACCCGGTTGTCAGGAAAGGCCTCCACCTGAAGGGGTTCGGGGCCTTCAGACGGATTACGTTCGGCCACCTCGCAGCGTGAACGCAGAAAGAAAAGTGGCCGGAAGCAGGGCTCCCGGCCACGGTAAAGAGGAAATGCTCGACTAAAAGTCGATGCGCCCCCCGAACTCCATCTGACGAGGTGGGTTGGCCTGAGTATTCAGGACGCCCCACGTCGAGGACGAATTCAGGCTCATCGACGGATCCTCAAATTGGCGGTGGTTGAGCATGTTAGTGGCGATGAAGGAGAACTCAAAGGTAGCCGATTCCGCGATCCGGATATCCTTCTTGACTTCGCCGTCCAGGCTCCAGTAGGGCTCACCCAAAAACGCGCCCTCGCCGGAGTCCTTGGTATCGATGCCGAGGATGGGAGCGCGTACCTGATTCCATACCCCCACCGGATTGGTGAACAGATTCCGGCGTTTTCGAGGTGTGCGTGCCGATGGAGTTGCCGAACGAGTCGGTTCCCCCGCTTACGCCGAAGTGTGCTGAGTGGCCCGCGTTGTATGGAGTATTGAAGACACACTGTTCGATGGCAGCGTAATCCACATCGTCCGCCTCACCGAACGACTGGGCGCCGCTGACCGTGGCGCACGGAATGGGCGATCCGGACCCCGCGGTAAAGATGGGCGCGAACTCCCAACCGCCCGCGATGCGTCCCAGCAGCCCGTTCTGGCTCTTGAACCAGGGCTCCTGAGCCACCATGTAGGTGTTGTAGACGATGCGGCGATCAAAATCCTGCTCGCCATACATGGTCCCGAGATTGTAGGGATTATCGGCGGTGTATTCACTGGTTGCCTGGGCTTCGGCTCCAGTGCCCAGGGCCTTGCTCCACGTGAAGTTGTGCTGCATCGTCAGTCCGTGCCAATCGCGCGTGCCAAAGGTGAAGAACAATGCGTTGTAGTTGCCGTAGCCGAGGCTCGCGTTCTCTGCGATGCCGCTCGACATCTGGCCGGAAGCACCGAAGGAGGAACCCGGAATCGGCGTGTTCTCCATCGAACGGGCGAAGTTAAAGTCGCCGTTGTCCAGATCGGACCACATGCTCCAGACCTGTTGCTTGGTCAGGTGGCTCAGCTCGTTGTCGAGAACAGCCGCCGTGCAACTTGCATAGGGTGTTCCCGATCCGTTCGAGACGCTGCCTGTGCAGTACCCTGTTCCTGCCAGCGCTGCCTCGAAGAAAGGTTGCGCCGCCACCGAGTTAACGTAGCTGGTGTAGGCGGGATTGGCACTGGTCCCGCTCTTCTTCGCGGGGACTCCGGCGCCGCATGCTCCCGCCGAGGTTGCGCAGCCCAGCATCCTCTCCAGGTTGGCATATGCGGCCTGGAACTGCTGGCCGCCCAGGGACATCATCGTGGGCACGGCATTCAGGTCGATGGGCTGAAACTCGTGATGGGTGAGCCGCCCGATATAGCCCACTTCGAAGAGCGACTTTTGTCCGATCTGCCGCTGGATGGTCAGGTCGAAAGAGTCGATGTCGTTGGGGCGGAAATGCGGATCCATAGCTTCACTCGCCGAGCCGGCGATCAGGTTGAAGCCGGTGAACGCGGGCTGCGGCAACGTGGGTGCGGCCGCGGGCAGCGGAGCCGTGTTGCCGTCAATGCCCACGCGGAAGGCGTTGGCCGCGGTGGGATTGGTAGGTCCGCAGACGCCGGTCATGAACGTCTGGCGGCACTGCACCGCCTGGATCAGACCAGTTCCCAGCAGCGGAACGAGGACCAGGTCCACGCCGTTGAGGCGTCCGTACAGACGCCCGTAGCCACCGCGGATCACGGTCGATTTGGAGAAGCTGGGATTCCAGGAAATGCCGACACGCGGACTGAAGGATCCGTAGAAGGGTTGATAGGGATACTTCAGACCGTTGCCGACGTTGGCTACGAGAGCGAAGCCCAGCTCCGGATTGTAGACCTGTCCCTGCTCGGCGGAGACTTCCCGCTGCTTCAGGTAGTCCTCGGTCTGGATCGGCTCGTCCGCGGCATCGACCACGACGGTTTGCTTCCCGTTCTTTTCCGTGGGCGGCATTTCCAGCGTGTAGCCCAGCCCATAGGTGACCGTGATGCTGGGCTTCATGTGCCAGGCGTCGCTGAAATAGGCGTTATAGAAGGGGATGGTGGACTGATCGGAGGCATGGGTCAGGGGCGGGTTCAGGGCGAGATTGGGACCGCTGCGCGTGTAGGCCACCTGCGAATCGGTCACGATGCCCAGCACCTCGGCCGCTACGCGGGATTCCTGCAGGGTTGCCGTCGGATAGCCCCCGCCGAGATCGGAGAAGTTCACCAAGCCGCCACCGGAGGTGTCGCCCAGCTGATACGTTGTGGTGAAGTTGATGCCGCCGCCGTTGTCGCTCCGCTGGTGGTAATCGTAATCGTGCTGATATTGTCCGCCGAACTGCAGCAGGTGGTTGCCCTTCAGCACCGAGACGTTGTCACTGAGGAAGTGGTCGTCGCCATCCCAAAACCGGGTGCGAATCGACTGGGTATTAACGTTGAACGGAATCAGCGCGTCATTGATCCCGCCTTCCCCGCCGGGCTCGACGGCCCCGCCAAGGCCCGGAATCTGCGGGGGCGCGTTGTTGTCGCTCCACACCCAGTAATTGCGCAGGAAGCTGTAGTGGAAATCGTTGGTCGTGTTGGGAGTGATGTTGGTAACGAGTCCGGTGGCCAGGTACCACGGATCCTGCGGGCGATTGGAAACTGCCGTGGGAACGCCGAGCTTATCGCCGGAGAAGAACCCGCCGATATCGACCTGGTCGTTCACCTCCTGAGTAAGTTTGAAATAGCGGTAGGTCGCGTACCAGTTCCACTTCGGGCTGAAGGCATGGTCGATGCGGAAGGCCAGGTCGTTGCTGCTGAGGGGCAGGTCGAGGTTTGCCTTGAATCCAATCTCGTTCACACCGTCGCAGTATTGGCCGCTGATCGTGCCGCAGGTTGTATCGTTGCCCGCCGGCTCGTACTTCGTCCACATAGCCGCAATGTCAGGGTTGATGCCGATGCCGCGGGGATCGACCGCAGCCATGTTGTAGCTGGTGCCATTCCAGCCCACGATACCGGCCTTAAGGTTCGCGGAAGGAACGGCGTGTTCGATCGTCGTTGCCTGCGGATAGCGATATCCCTCGTAGAAGCCAAAGATATAGGTTCTCCCGCCCCAAAAGGCCGGCAGAACCCAACCGCCGGCCTTGGCGCCGAACCGGCTGTAATGGTATTCCGCGATAGGTGTATTCGTCTGGTTGTTGCTCCAGGTGTTGGCGTCGAAACCGTTGTCGAGGTAATACTCGTACACGCCGCCATGCCAGCGGTTCGTGCCCCGCGGCGTTACCAACTCGACCTGTGCACCGGCGGAGTTATCGAAATCCGCCGTCTGGTTGGTGGTGTTGACCTTCACTTCCTGCACGCTGTCTTGCGGCGTCGGCATCACGCCTGTCGGAGCGGTGTAGAGCATCCCATTCGCGGAGGCGACACCCGTGGGGTCGCCGGCGAAGCTTCCCGTGTAGATCGAGTTGCTGCCATCCATGTCATTGGAGTTGTTGCCGCCGTCCAGCACGAACATGTTCTGATCGTTCACGGCTCCTGCCACGGCCCCGTTGGGGGCGACGCCCGGCTGCAGCTCTGTGAAAGTATTCACGTCATGGTTCAGACTGGGCAGGTCGGCAATGGCCACCGGGGCGATGGTGCTGCCTACAGTCGAGTTCAGCGTCTGCAACTCGGTCCCGAGTACCTGCACTTCGACAGTTTCGGCCGTACTGCCTACTTTCAGACTCAGGTTGATCGTTGTCTGCGTACCGACACTGACGGTCACAGCCGGGGCCCGGTCGATCGAGAATCCCTGCTTGGCCGCTGTCACACTATAGGTCCCGGGAGGCACATTCTGGATAACGTAGCTCCCATCGGCGTTGGTCGTCGCCGCCAGCCTGATGCCCGCCGCAGCATTGGTCACGGTCACGGCCGCGCCAGGAATGAGCGCCCCGGTTGGATCGGTGATGGTACCTACGACCGTTCCTGTGTTAGTGGCCTGACCAATCGCACGAGGCGCTCCGATCGCAGCGGACAGTAATGCGGCTGCGACGCTCAGGGCATACCAGTGCACTCTGAAAGATTTCATTGACAGCTCCTCCGTCAAACGTTAATCACTGCGTGGAACGACTATCGACTAAGGGAAGCCGAAAGACCGAACAGCGAACGATCTGCAGAGACAGCTCAACACGCCGGCTTGCTCATGACCGTTGGGCGTGCGCGAAAAAACCTGAATTGAAAGCCTGGGGCAACTCGGAAGAGGCTTTGAGGGCCGATATAGCAATTCTTCTTCCATTTTTCAGTGAGGAAGAATTGGCGAAGGATCGGCGCTTTTGCAGGAATCGACGACGTTGAGGCTTTCAGTCCCTCCAGAAACACGTATTTCGGGATATTGCAAAACACGTATTTCGGGATATTGCAGTTCAGGTTTTGGGATTCAGAGGAAGGGTGCAGCGTACATTATCGAGCTTTAAATCATGACCAATCATTTTCGTCACATTTTTCTACTTGGTACACGACCAGCGACGATCTGCTGTTGGATTCGCAGCGCTTCCCCTGGACAGATTGAACGCGACATGCCAGTCCAGGGCGGGCCAAATCTGACAGTAAGTGCCACAAGCAGGTTTTACTTCGGGCTCGGAATTGTCCACTTTTGGTCATTCTTCAGACATTGAATTTGGCAGGGGGACAGAGACAAGACCCAGGAGGTTCATGCACCGTCTGACCTTGGGGTACGCGGAAAAACGAGTCATCAACGTATGTGACTCCGATGATCGTGGATCGTGACAAATCTGCGGCCCGTTCTTCAGGGGCTCATCGGCGACGAAAAACAGACAGGTGTGGGACGCCAACTCGAATTCTGATCCCGCACAGCTTTGCCGGCTGGACATATCCGGATCGAGGCAACGATTATAGGAGCCTAAACCGCTGGAGCCATATCCATAGCCCCGATGAAAACTCCTTATAAGGCGATCAGTCGCTCAGCGCCGACGGCCGTTCCGTGCAATGAAGCGGCCAGGCGCTGGATCCTCACTGCGACGATCCTTGCCTCGAGCATGACCTTCATTGACAGCACAGCGGTCAACGTCGCTCTGCCCGCATTGCAAAATAGCCTTCACGCCACCGTGGTTGATGTGCAGTGGGTGGTTGAGTCGTACGGGCTTTTTCTCGGGGCGTTGATCCTGGTCGGTGGAACACTTGGCGACCTGCTGGGTCGACGCAGGATTTTCGTGGTGGGAACCTTCCTCTTCGCGGTCGCCTCGCTGGGTTGCGGATTTGCGCCGAATATTCAGGTCCTGATCGCTGCCCGATGTATCCAGGGTGCAGGTGCCGCGCTTTTGGTACCCGGCAGCCTCGCCATTATCAGCGCATCGTTCGACGAGAAAAGCCGCGGTGAGGCTATTGGCGCCTGGTCAGGATGGACCGCAATCACTACGGCCGTTGGCCCCGTCCTGGGCGGATGGTTGGTTGAGCATGCATCCTGGCGTTGGGTGTTTATCATCAATCTCCCGCTCGCTGCGGCAGTGATCTGGATTTCGGCTCGACACATTCCGGAGGGCCGGAGCGCGATCGAGTCTCGCGTGGACTGGTCAGGAGCACTCCTTGCCACGGCAGGACTGGGCGGCCTGGCATTCGGCTTCATCGAGTCGACCAGCCTTGGCTGGAGAAATCCTCTGGTCTTCGGCAGTTTGATCGTCGCCTTCGGCTGCCTGGTGGGGTTTGCTGCACTGGAGGCGCGCAGTGCTTTTCCTATGATCCCGCTCACTCTGTTCAGGAACCGGAACTTTAGCGGCACCAATGTGCTCACTTTGTTCCTGTATGCGGCGGTGGGGATTTTCTTCTTCCTGCTCCCGCTGAACCTCATTCAGGTGCAGGGATACTCAGCAACCGCTGCCGGGGCTGCGATCCTGCCCTTCATTGTCCTGATGTTTCTACTTTCGCGGTGGTCGGGCGGACTGGTTGCTCGCTATGGTCCGGAAAAACCCCTGATCGTCGGTTCTCTCATTGTTGCGATTGGTTTCATCCTGTTTGCCCTTCCCTCTGTCGGAGCCGGCTACTGGAGATGCTTCTTCCCCGCCGTGACGGTTCTGGGGTTCGGGATGGCGGTGACCGTGGCTCCCTTGACCACCGACGTCATGAATTCCGTTGACGAGGACCATGTCGGTACGGCATCCGGGATCAACAATGCAGTCGCACGGGTCGCCGGCGTTCTCGGAATTGCGGTCCTCGGAATTGTCATGGTGCTGGCTTTCCGGGCTCGGCTGGACAGCAGTTTGGGTCGTCTCTCCCTGCCCGCAGGCGTCGTCCAGGAAATTCACGCACAGGAAACCAGCCTCGCCGCTCTGCAGCCGCCTCCCAGTCTGGATGAGTCGACCCGCACCGCCGTTACAGATTTAATTCGCCATGGATTTGTGTTCGGATTCAGAATCGTCATGATGATTTGCGCGGGTTTGTCTCTGGCCGGTACCGTGGTCGCGTGGGTCATGGTCCCGAACACTGGAGAAAGGCAAGGGACCGCGTTCTCTGGAGCGTCCGACTGAAGACCGAGTGGAGAAGAATTCGGCGGGTTGAACTAGCCTGCGGACGCGTCCAGGGACTGGACATCCAAGGCCAGCTGCGGAAGAACATGGCTGAACAACGGTAAGAGGAAGAATACGATGCCAGACGTTCGCAAAGAAACCGATAGTCTCGGCGAAGTCGATGTTCCCGCCGACAAGCTCTGGGGCGCACAGACCCAGCGCTCGCTTGAGCACTTCGCGATTGGGCAGGACCTGATTCCCCGCGAAATGATCACGGCTTACGCGATCCTGAAGAAAGGCGCTGCCAATGCCAACTTTGCCGGTAAGCGGCTGGATGAGAAACCCCACGATCTGATCGTTCAAGCCTGCGACGAGATTCTGGCCGGCCAGCACCACGACATGTTCCCGCTACATGTTTGGATGACCGGCAGCGGGACGCAATTCAACATGAACGTAAACGAAGTGATCTCGAACCGCTGCGCCCAAATCGCTGGCACGCCACTGGGCAGCAAGACTCCTGTTCACCCCAATGACCACGTCAACATGTCACAGTCGTCGAACGATTCATTTCCTTCAGCCATGAATATTGCCGCAGCCGTCAATGTGAAGCAGCGGCTCCTGCCGGCGGTCAAGCAGCTGCACGATGCGATCGCCGCCAAAGCCACCGAGTGGGACGATATCGTCAAGATCGGCCGCACGCACATGCAGGACGCTACCCCGCTGACTCTTGGTCAGGAATGGTCCGGCTATGCGGGTATGCTCGCCGACGATCTTGATCGGCTTGAGGATGCGCTGAAGGGTGTCTATCGTCTCGCGCTCGGCGGCACAGCGGTGGGCACCGGCATCAACTCAGCGCCGGGCTTCGACGAGGCTGTCGCAGTCGAGATTGCCAAACTCACAAGCCTGCCCTTCATCACAGCGCCCAACAAATTCACCGTCCAGGGCGCTCACGACGCGCTGGTGCAGCTTTCCGGCACACTGCGCACGCTGGCCGTCTCCCTGTACAAAATCGCCAACGACATCCGCCTGATGTCCTGCGGTCCGCGAGCCGGTTTCGCAGAACTGAAGATTCCGGAGAACGAACCTGGCTCTTCGATCATGCCCGGGAAGGTGAACCCGACCCAAGCCGAAGCTCTTGCGATGGTCGCTGTTCAGGTGATGGCGAACGACACAGCAGTTGGCTTTGGAGGGGCGGGCGGTTATTTGGAAATGAACGTCTATAAGCCGCTGATCATCTTCAATGTGACTCAGTCCATCAACATCATCACCGATTCCTGCACGAACTTCAGGAAATTCCTGGTAGAAGGGACCGAACCCAATCGGAAGAGAATCAACCAGTATCTCGAAGAGTCGCTCATGCTGGTCACAGCCCTTTCACCTGTGATTGGCTATGACAAGGCTTCAAAGATTGCCCATTACGCTATGGACAACGACCTCACGCTTAAGGCAGCGGCGCTGAAGCTGGGCTTTGTGACCGAGGCCGAATTTAACCGTGTTGTCGATCCGAGGAAAATGGTCCGGCCTTACGTAGCGGGTCCTGTCGTTGCCCACGGCAGGGGTAGTCGCCGGAAGTCGACTTCTCGGGACTGAAGCCGGCTTGCAATCTGCGCAGGCCGGCTCCGCTTTAGCACGGCAGTCCTTTGGAGGGTTCCGATGACCCCAGCAGTCGTTCAACCGTTGTCAATCGAGGCAGGTATGACGCGGGAGGAACGCTCGAATCTCGTCCTTACGTTGGCTCGAGTCTTGTATGTCAACGGCGAGTCCACCCAACTGACGGTGAGGACCGCCGAACGCTTGGGCCGATGTCTGGGGCTGCGGGCCACGATCTTCCTGCGCTGGGGAGAGCTGCAGGTTCAAACCGAGGACGCTGACGGCAAATTCATTGGGGCAATGGAGGCCACGCCCTCCGGAGTGGACATGGATCGCGTGGCTTCGACCTTGCGAACGGCTGAGGAGTTGTGTGACGGCCGGCTGGCTGCGGCCAACGCAATGGACGCCATCAGCAGAATCGCAGTGGCGCCGCCTGCGCCGACGTGGCTGTTCACTCTGGCGGCAGCGACGGGCGCTGTTGCTCTAGCCGTGATCTTCGGCGTCCATCACCTGACCGCAGCGGCGCTCATCTTTGGGAGCACGGCAGTTGGCGCCCTTCTGCGCCGCACCCTCGCCCGTTACAGCGCGAATGTCTTTCTGCAACCCTTCAGTGCAGCGTTGGTCGCGGGCATTGTTGGAGGGCTGGCCGTCCGATTCCAGCTCAGTTCGTCGCTGCGCCTTGTCGCGGTCTGCCCCTGCATGGTGCTGGTGCCGGGACCACATTTCCTCAATGGCATGCTGGACCTGATCAGGGACCGCATGAACCTCGGAGCGGCGCGGCTGATTTATGCGGTGCTCATCGTTGTGGCCATCTCGACGGGACTGCTGCTTGGACTCACTTTTTTTGGCGTCTTGCTGCCTGTGGACCCGCCCGGCAGAACGGTAGCTTTGTGGCATGACGCTATTGCGGCCGGCGTCGCTGTCGCTTGCTACAGCGTCTTCTTCTCGACTCCGTGGCATATGCTGGCCTGGCCGGTAGCGGTTGGCACGGTGGCCCATGCTCTCAGGTGGGTTGCACTTAGCGTGTTTGGGGCCAGCGCATCAATGGGTGCCTTTATCGCTTGTCTCATCGTTGGCGTGGTCATCGCACCAGTCTCGCGCCGCTGGCATATGCCCTTTGCGGCAATTGGCTTCGCTGCTGTGGTCTCCATGATGCCCGGGGTGCTCATGTTCAGAATGGCAAGTGGCTTTGCGCAACTGACCAACACTTCGCAACGAACGTGGGACCTGGCTGGAGCGACGCTCGCCGACGGCTGGCTCGCTGTCCTCATTATTCTGGCGATGAGCTTCGGCCTCATCATCCCAAAATTAACCATCGATTACGTGAGTGACCAGCGACGAAGGTCTCGTTCTCAGGTTCAGGACCAGGAGGCAGTTTCCGGAAATTCGGGAAAGGAATAACGGCCTGAATCTCAGCGGACTTGTAGCCGCTAACAGTTACAGTTTCCATCATTCTCCGGGTTACCCGTCATTGGCCCGCGTAAACAACTTCCCGGCACCGTCACTGGTTAGGCATTTGGCTTCGCTGCGACGGGCCCGGCGTTGCTTACCGTCATCACGCCAAGGTATACGGTAAAGGCGCAACGGGTTCGCCCTCCGATGTCTGTCTGCCATCTTGACACTCGGCACATACAGGGGAAGGTCTCTCTGCTTTTTGGCCCTATGCGGGATTCTCCACCAATCTCTCATCGAGAACACCGATTTGTGCGAGCAGCGGCCGAGACCGCGGCCGTATTGAACATCGCGATTCTCGCGCAGCCTATAACAATTCCCAAATCTCGAATCTCCTATACCCGTTTAAGCAATCAAGAGAGAGTAATGCGTGATCCGCGCATATCGTCTCTACAACGGCCCCGATGGCAATTCGCATGCGGAACGGGGCAGCGTTCATCGAGATAACCTACCAGATACGGAACCTATCCACTTCAAGGAAACGCCAGCCCAGTCCTCCTATGACTGGCACAACGCTCCGGTCCCTGAATACGTCATTACCCTGGCCGGCGCACTCGAATTCATGACCGTAGGCGGCGAGACATTCATGATCCATCCCGGTGATATTCTGCTGGCTGAGGATCACACCGGCTCACGGCACAAATGGCGACTGGTCAATGATGAGCCGTGGAAGCGGCATACGTCGTCTTGGAGAAGGGGGCAGATAAGCAGTTTTCGCCAGACCCGGCATGAACTTCAAAGTCGGCGGAAAGACATTTCGCGGAATCATTCCAACAGGGTGAGGACCATGGCAAAAGTGACCAGCTATCAATCCGACATTCGCCCACTCTTCACAGAGCGAGATATTCAGGCGATGAGTAAGGCGTTCAATCTGGCGAGCTACAATGACGTCAAGACGCATGCCGCAATCATCTATGATCGCATTCGCGGCATTGGCGGCGCCGTGATGCCGCCGCCACCACCACGAGGAGAAGGACCCTGGCCTCAGGATCGCATTGAATTGTTCGCTCGATGGATGGCGGACGGTTACCAGCCTTAGAGAGATTGCTCTCGATCCACGCATCACCGCCAATGTGATCATCCGCGCCGATTGCTGCCTAAAAGTCGGCTTTTAGTGCCCTGCGGGCCGGCCGTTGCGGGCGTATGGCACGGTAGTCCGGAGGCCAAAAGGGCCCGGTGCTCGCTGGCAGCTGGAAACCGAACTAAAAAGTCCGATGCTGCTGCTTTCCCTGAACCGAAATGCCCAGATGAGTCATCTCCTAAGGCGGCGGCCCGCAAAATCTGATGGAGTCGCGGCCGTATCGAGGAGAAGTAGAGATGTTGGTGATCGTGGCTGTCCTTTGCGTCGCGATTCTGCTGGCCGCGGTGCAAATCAAACGCGTCAGAGATCGGGACGAGCTTGAACTGCACAGCATTACGCCCGAAGAGCTCCATGCCTTACTGGCCTCCAACAGGGATGTGGCACTCTTCGACGTTCGCCTTCCGCTCGACCTGCTGGGCAACTCCATGATTATCCCTGGTGCCAAGCGGCTTGCACCAGAGGAGGTGGTTGTGAATCCATCCCTCCTCCCGAAGGACAGGGACTCGATCGTCTACTGTACCTGCCCGAGCGATCAAACCAGTCGTGCTGTGCTGCATCGAGCGCGCGCGATGGGAATCCTGCGGATCAGGTTTCTCAAGGGAGGTCTCGAGGGTTGGAAATCCCGCGGATACCCCCTCGAGCCGTATGACAAGCCCTTCCACCTTAGCTCAGGCAAGAGCAGCGCGGCCGTCGTGCACTGAGGTTTTCCGGTGCGCCTCGCCAAATCACAGGCAGCGGAGCGGGCATGGGGGCCCGCTGGCGCAGGTCCCTCGCCGAATCCCTGTACAGACTGCCGGTCGGAGACTCGGCAGATAGAGGAAGCCGATACCAAGGTATCGATTAATACCATCGTCTGATTGTTTCGCAAGCCTCTGCCTGATGTGATCACCGCATGACGTCCGGGTGGAGCGAGTTCCTTCCTCGAAGTGTTTTCCCGAATTCTGTTTCCTTCATTGCGTTCAGTCCTCCCCAAGCCAGAGAGTCCTGGTGGCGCCCGGAGAAAACGGGCAGCCATTCGGAGGGGACTCAGGATATTGGCGTTCGCCGGGAAATCCGGATAATTAACTGCCCTCTATACGCCCCAACTTGTCTGCCCACATCGGTCGTGTCAAATGGGCACAAGAGCAATCAATCTCCCGATTTGTCGAAGTGGCAGGCCAAATGGTCGAGCAGGAAGCAGAACCGACAGCGAAACAAGGTATAGCGACGCCAGGGGGGAGTTGACATGCTGTTTCGAACCTGGGCTCAAGGAGTGCTGCTCGGTGTTGCGTTGTTTGGCGGACTCACCGCATCTGCACAGTACAGCGCACCCGCTACGCCGGCGCCGTACAATCCGATCGCTTTGGCCGAAGTAACGGGAACACCCCGAACAGCTGTGCAGGCAGAACAGAAAAACTATCAAACCCTGTCCCAGAATCCGTACCTGGGGGGAGTTCCTTCGGGGAAACCAAGCGCAGCGCCAGTGAACCTTTCCCTCGAAGACGCCGTCACTCTGGGGCTTAAACAAAATCTCGGTGGAGTGCTGGCCACGGATGCCGTTATAGACGCCCGGGGACGGCACTGGCAGATGCTGAGCGAGCTGCTCCCAAATGTTGTCACCGATACGGGTTTTGGAGCTCATCAAGTCAATGTGAAGGCGGAATTCGGTCTGTCCATCCCCAAAGAACCTCCGATCATTGGACCATTTGGCTATTTCGACTCGCGGGCCTATCTCACGCAATCGGTCTTTGATTGGGTATCCATTGAGCGGGCGCGATCGTCACAAGCACTGGTGAAAGCAGCAGAGTTTAGCTCCAAAGATGCTCGGGAGCTAGTCGTGCTGGTGATTGTCTCCAACTATTTGCTGGTCATCGCCGACCAATCGGAGGTTGAGTCGGCCACATCACAACGGGACACGGCCAAAGCGCTCTTCCAACAGGCATCCGACCAGAAGACCGCGGGCCTTGCCTCCGCTATAGACGTTCTGCGTTCTCAGGTGCAGCTGCTATCACGAGAGCAGAAACTGATCAGCGCACAGAATAATTTGGCGAAGCAGAAATTGGTCCTGGCGCGAGCCATCGGGCTTCCTCTGGGTCAGCAGTTCGGGATAACCACACAGGTCCCTTACCAGGAGCTGACGCCATCGAGTCTTGATGAGGCGATTCAAAGCGCCTACAAGGCTCGCGCTGACTTTCAAGGTCAGGTGAATCAAGTGCGATCCGCCGATCTCGCAAGAAAAGCCGCTTCTGCCGAGCGGTATCCATCGATAGGTGCGGAAGCCGACTACGGTCTCTCTGGAGTCAACCCGGGCTCGTCGCACGGTACAGTTGATGCGGCGGCCACGCTCCGCATCCCTATTTTTCAGGGTGGGAGGGTACACGGAGATGTCCTCCGGGCCGATGCTTTGCTGGCAGAGGAGAAACAGCGACTGGAAGACCTGCGAGCCAGGATCGATCAGGAGGTTCGCGAGGTTTATCTCGATCTGGACTCAGCCGCGCAAGAGGTGTCTGTCGAGAAAAGCGCTGTCGCGCTCGCCACTCAGACTTTAGAACAATCTCGCGATCGCTTCAACTCGGGAGTTACAGACAACATTGAGGTTGTTCAAGCACAAGATGCGCTGGCAATCGCCAATGATGCGTACATTGCAAGTCTATACAGCTACAACATGGCCAAGGTAGCGCTGGCGAGAGCGACCGGAGTCGCGGAATCACGATACCCAGAGTATTTGAGGGGAAATTGAGTATGTCAGAAGAACATCAAGCGACAAATTCGCCGCAAGCAGCACCGTCAGCGCCAAACACGCCAGCGGACAATGCCGGAACAGCTGACCCGTTGGCCTCGGCCTATCCGAGGAGGCGTTCTTACAAGGGTTGGATATTTCTGGTGTCCCTGATTGTTGTGGCCGTTGGCGGCGTCTTTTTCCGGCATTATCTATCCGGATTCGAGTCCACCGATGATGCGCAGGTGGACGTCCATCTTTACCCTGTCAGCGCTCGTATCTCTGGCTATATCCAGACAGTTAACATCGACGACAACCAGTGGGTCAATCAAGGTTTCACCCTTATAGAGATCGATCCAAAAGACTATGAAGTGGCATTGGCAAAAGCTCAGGCAGCGCTCAATACTGCCGAGGCTGCTGCGACAAGTTCGAATATCGACGTGCCGATATCTTCCGTTGATACTTCAAGCCAGTTAAAATTTACCTCCTCGGACATTAAGAACGCGGAAGCGGCAATTCAGGCGGCAGAAAAGCAAGCCGCCGCCGCCCAGGCCCGCGTTTTGGAAGCACAAGCGGAAAATGTAAAAGCTCAGGACGATGTTACCCGCTATCACCTGTTGCTCACGAAAGAGGAGGTACCAAAGCAAGTCTACGACCATGCTTATGCCGCGGCCGCGACCGATGTTGCTGCCATAGCGGCGGCAGAAGCAGACCAGGCTGCAGCCCAGCAAGCGGTTCAAGAAGCGCAAAGCCGCCTCGCTGAGGCTGAGGCGCGCTACGAAGATGCCCAGGCGGGGCCGCAACGCGTTGCCTCGACGCGCGCCAAATCGCTTTCCGCCCTGGCGGATGTGAAGCAGGAAAGAGCTGCTCTCGAGCAAGCGCAGTTGAACCTCGGATACACCAGGATATTTGCTCCTGTAGCCGGGGAGGTGACGAAAAAGGTCGTCGTCGGATTAAATGTCGACCCAGGCGAGCAATTGCTCACCGTAGTTCCCCTGGATCAGGTGTGGGTTACCGCGAATTTCAAGGAGACCCAGCTCAAGCACATGCGTGCAGGCCAGAAGGCCAGAATTGTCCTCGACTCAAACGGCCGCACATACCAAGGTCATGTCGACAGCATTGCGGGAGGAACGGGCCCTATCTTCAGCCTGCTGCCGCCCGAAAATGCAACCGGCAATTACGTCAAGATTGTCCAGCGTGTCCCCGTAAAAATCGTTCTGGAGCCGGGCGAGAATCGGGATCACCAACTTCGGCCCGGTATGAATGTCGAGGCGAAGGTGTATCTGCGATGAGCGCCGCAACGCTGACCCTTCCGTCCGAGCAGGTCGTCTGGCGCCCTAAGGTAAATCCATGGGCGATTGCTGCCACCGTGTCGATGGCGGCGTTTGTCGAAGTCCTGGACACGAGCGTTGCCAACGTCGCGTTGCCTTACATCGCTGGAGGACTGGGAGCCAGCTACGACGACAGCACCTGGGTACTCACCTCGTACCTTGCTGCGAACGCGATCGTCTTACCCATCAGCGGATGGCTCGCGGAGTTGATCGGCCGCAAGCGATACTTCATGATGTCGCTCGCTGTTTTCACCTTGAGTTCACTGCTTTGCGGGTTAGCACCCAACCTGCCGTTATTGCTTTTGTTTCGGGCTGTGCAGGGCATCGGTGGTGGAGGACTGCAACCGATGGCACAAGCCATTCTCAACGACACATTTCCTCCAGAGATGCGCGGCTCCGCCTTTGCTGTCTATGGCATTACAGCAGTTCTCGCCCCGACCGTCGGGCCGATGCTGGGAGGCTGGATTACCGACAACTATTCCTGGCGGTGGATATTTTTCATCACGCTGCCGCCGGTTCTCCTCGCTCTTTATCTGACGCACATCCTGGTCGAAGATCCGCCGTTCCTCCGCCGCTTAAAGCGCGGGGGTATCCGGGTGGACTATATCGGAATATCCTTCCTGGTGCTGGGCGTGGGTTCCCTGCAGGTTGTTCTGGACAAGGGGCAGGAGGACGACTGGTTCGGCTCGCACTTCATCGCAAACCTTGCGATTACCGCAACAGTTTGTCTCGTCTCGCTGGTCATCTGGGAGTGGTTCCGTAAGGACCCGATCATCGATGTCCGCATGTTCAAAAGTTTCAATTTCGCGGCCGCCAATCTAATGATGTTCATGATGGGCTTCATGCTGTTCAGCACTCTCGTCCTGATACCAGAATTTCTCCAGACACTCATGGGTTACACAGCAGAGCTTGCAGGTCTCGTACTGTCGGGCGGCGGAGTGGTCTTGCTAGTGATGATGCCCATCGTCGGCAGGCTTTCATCCAGGATTCAGGCCCGATGGCTGATCGCGACGGGATGGCTGTGCCTCGCGATTGGACTATTCTATTGCGCGCACCAGATTGATTTGTTCGTCAGCTTTAATTTTGCGATGTGGCTGCGCGTCGCGCAAGTGGTCGGAATCGGATTTCTATTTGTCCCCATCACGGCAGCCGGTTACATCGGAGTTCCTCCGGAAAAGGGCAACAGCGTCTCCGGGATGATCAATTTCATGCGCAATATTGGCGGCAGCATCGGAACTTCCGTCGTGACCACGATGATTGCCCGCCGGGCCCAATATCACCAGCAAATCCTCATCGGCCATATCACTCCCGATTCCTTTGCATATCGTTCCTCGCTCCATGCACTGACCTCAAAGGTCGCGCATTCCGGGCTTCGGGCGACTGACGCCGGCGACCAGGCGATTGCGAGATTCTACGAATTGGTGCATCAACAAGGGGGCGCACTGTCCTATATGGACATCTTTTGGGTCCTGGGCACGCTCTGCTCCGTCATGTTTGTTCTTGCGTTTTTCCTGAAGAAGAACGACCCGGGAGCGGGCGGGGATGTCGCGGTGGGTTGAGGAAAACCACGATGATTCGAGCCATCACAATTGAGCGCGAGTTTGGCTGCGGAGCATCCGAGATTGCGAGTCTGGTGGCCGCCCGCCTTGGATGGGGTCTGTGGGACGAGCGTTTGACACAGGAGATCGCGCGACTGACCGAGAGTACACCAGAAGCGGTCGAGCGGAGGGAATGGCGAACCGATCCTGTTGTATACAGGGTTTTCAAAGACTTTCTTCGGGGAGGGTTTGAGGGAGGCTTGCCACCCACCAACCGGCTGCACTTGCTGGATTCGCGCCGGATCGCCGCTGTTTCGGAAACAGCGGTCCAGACAGCATTTTCCAGTGGCCCGTCGGTCATTGTTGGCCGAGGTGCGCAATACTTCCTGCGCAATCGCAAGGATGTCTTCCATGTGTTTCTCTATGCGTCTCGCGACTATAAGATCCGCAGACTGATCTCCAGGGGCGCGACGCAGAACGAGGCGATTGAACAGGTAGACACGACGGACCAATCACGAGCTGCATTCGTACGGCAATATCTTGGGCTGAAATGGCCCGAGCCGCACCTGTATCAGGCAATGTTCAATACCGAGATGGGAGAGCCCCGCACGGCCGGGATGCTTCTTCAGTGTGTGGAGGAGTTAGATGCTGACAGATGACACGCCGGCATAGGCATCCGCTGTGTTGCACAGATACCCCGGCAAGTTAGTGAGACAGGTCAGCATTCGGTCCGCAGTATGCGGAGAGACGACGCCATCTTCTGACAGATATCGCTGATAGCCTGCAAGGACGCGGATCTGCGGTCCTCAAAGGGTTGCTGTAATAGCCAGGTGGAATCATCGGCGATGCGCGAAGGTGCGTCTTCTTCGTGTGCGATCCATGCGGCAATGTGCATGAGTTCATCGCTATATTCGTTTAGAAAATGGTCCAGCGCCTGATTTTGCTGCTGCGTCAATCCGGAGTCGCTCGCTCCTCGCCCACGATAAGAGAGAAGGGTAAGTTCCAGGAGGAAGATCGAGCGCAGTGCTGGCTGGGCCCTCTGAATCCGCTCACACTCCGCAACGTCTTTCTCGCGCCGATGGCGAAACTCAAACTCAATCCGCGCGGCATCCGTCTGCGATTCCAGCCTGGTGAAGTTCTCGTTGATCTGACTGCGGAGACGGTCGATCTGTGAAACGGCAATGGCCCTGTCGCTTACGACCGGACAAACACCGAGCTGTGCCAGCATCCGTATGTTCCGCACCAACAGTTTCTGCAGTTGCTCCGCATCGCTCTTCGCCCCGAAGCGGTCAAAGATAAAGCCCATGGCGAGAATACCCAATAACACGCCAATGACTTTATCGCGGGCGATCGTTAGGTCGGTCTGGATGTGGGAATCCTGCAGATTGACGAAGTAGAAGGCGAGCGCCATCTGGACGCCAAAAAAAGAGAGCCGCGGACTGGAGGTGGCGAACCACGCGGCGATCGCCGTCCCCGCCGCAAAGAAAAGAGTAAACCCAAAAATGCTGTCGATTCCGGGCAGGATCAGAATCTGCGCCGAAATCCCCATCACCAGCCCTCCAACAACAAATCCGGCAATGCGGAGAAACTGCGCCTGGAGCGAAAAGCCAATGGTGGTGAGCGCCGTAACGATGCAGGTAAGCACGGAGGTCGGGCCGATACCGGGCCAGTCGAGCGCAGTGTAAATTACGTAACAAGCGGTGGCGGCAACGCATCCAGCGAGCGCGAAGCGTTGATATTCGGGGTTCTCGAATGCATCAGGCAGAAACAGCGCGCGCCACCAGTCCCGCCCTTGCGAGTTGTGCAAACCATCGACAATCTCAACCCGTTGAAAGACTTCGGGGATGGCTGCGACCGTTCGTTCCATTTCTTGAAGCATGGGGAAACGGGAAGACGGCTGCCCCTCGAGCGTAGCGAGAGATGGGGAAATGGCCCCTGATCCGCGTAGCTTCGTTCGGATTGCTCCGAGCCTCGCAGAAAATGCGCGCAGGCGGATCGCCTCGTCGTCGCTGGGCCGGTGGGGGCTGCGCTCGAGACTTGCGGCAAGACGAATGAGCCGGCCCGCCAGCGAAATCAGGGCGCTGCGCTGCGCCCGCCGGGTTGGATCCAAGCCCTGGCGCTGCAGCGCCACTGTGAGTCGGCCAGTGCCGATCATACGGTATTGAAGAACTCTGTCGAGGATCGACTTCGGTGGGGCATGCGCGCTCGCGATGCTTTCCGCTACCTGCTGCACCACGAGCAACAGATCGTCGACGGATGCGATGAGTGGATCGGTGCAATCGAAGATGAGGTATAGCGCTTCGGTTCCCACCGTGACTCCGGCGGCGACGGCGACTATCAAGACAGGCCAGAGTGTCCCCTCCACCTGAACCTGGCTCGGCAAGGAGCGGTCCCATACCGGCAGAGTAACGCCGATCGGAATGGCGAAAGCCAGCGCCGCTGCGTAGTTAATCGTCGTGCGTATAACGAAAAAGATCAGATACAGGCTTCCGATTACCCAGAAGAAGTGAGTAATGGGGTAACCGCGGAAAAGTATCATTCCGAGCAGGGTGTAGAGGCTCGCGCCGACGAATGCAAGGACCAGGATTCGCCCCGCACGCCAGGTAGCGGCGAGATTTTCGCGAGCCAGAAGAATCGAAAAGAGAGCAGCCAGGAACGCGTTAGGAATGCGAAAGGTCTCGACGATGATCATGGCCAGAGTAGCCGTGACCGTCATGCGGACGACTGTGTTGACGCGTCCTGGATACGGAGCAATTTCCCATCGAATGAACTCCCGAACCCAGGGCCAGGAGACAGTTTGGCGGGCAGCCGGTTGGTCGAGTTGACTGGCTCGGGTCGCCATTTTGATTAAGGCTTCCGTTTGTATCCGCGAATAACTACCACTGCGGATTCCCCCAGACGAATGCCGTCAGAGGGCGGTGACTGAATCCGGATACGGACGGGGTAGCGGCTGGCCAGATGTACCCAGCTCAGAGTGCGTTGTACGTCAGGCAGGCCGGTCGTAATTCGGCCAATGAGAGAAGGATCGGGGATAACACCGAACCCTGTACTCTCGACGACCCCCGTCAATCGCAACCCGGTGTCAGTCATAACGTACACGTTCACCGTCATACCCGGCTGGATATGCTTCAGCTGCGTCTCGCGGAAATTCGCAAGCACCCACCAGACGCGAGTGTCGATAAGCGTGAAGATCTCCTGTCCCACGTGAGCATAAGCACCCTCGGAGATGACAAGGTTGGTTACCCGTGCGTCGAATGGAGCGTAGACGCGGCATTGGTTGTAGTTGTATTGGGCATTGGCGATTGCGGCCGCCCGTCCCTGCCGTTGCGCTACGAGGGGATCGAGGGTAAGTACGCTGGACTGCGATTCCTGAAGTTGTGCCGCACTCTGCGCTGCCGAGGCCCTGGCCTCCACCAGGGCCGCCAGCATCGAGTTGAGGTGGGCTCGATTGAGAGCCAATTGCGATTCGGCTTCGTGCACGGACTGCGCACTGGCCCGCTCCGTTGTACGTGCCTGGTCCACTTGGTCGACGGTAACGTACCTTTTGGAGAGCAGGGGCTCGACGCGGTGCAGATTATTCTCAGCGTATGCCGACTCAGCCCTGGCTAACTCCAACGCAGCCTCAGAGTGGGCGACATCGGCCTCCGCCTCGCGGATCGAGGCCTGCGCCCGGTCGACGTTGGCGCTGGCGCTGCGGGTCGCCGCCCCGGAGGCGGCTACGGCGTGCACTTCGGCCCGAATGCGCCGCTGTTCGTCGACGATCTGGCCTTCGAGGTTGGCTTGGTCCGACACCGCACGGTCGAGCGCGTATTTATAGGGTCGATCGTCGATTTCGTAAAGCAGATCGCCCTGTTTGACACGCTGATTGTCAGCGACGGCCAGGTGCAGTACCGGGCCCTCGACAACGGGAGCGATTCCGATGTAGTTGGCAAAGACTTCGGCGTCATCGGTCTGCGGATGCCAGATCGTAACCAGGTAGACAGCCATCAAGCCGACCATCGCCAGCAGAACCACGGCCGCGGTGAAGACGCGACCGTACCAGCGAAGTTTCGCAAGGCGACGGTCTTGCTCAGGTTGGCCAGCGTCTGGGTTCGACATCGCATTTACCTAGTTGTAGAACAGCAGCCACAGCATGCATGTGAGAAAGATCGTCATGCTGAGATACAAAAGCACAGGCGCAGCAAGGTGTTCGGCAATGGCAGTGCGGGCGATCAGAGCGCGCATGCCCGCCGCCAATACGAGACCACCCAGAGAGCAGAAGATCCACGCCGGGAAAAAGGAGCCAAAAATGCTGTATTCGGGAGGGTGGGAGCAACCAACCAACGCCAGCGGCGCCAGCAGCGATAACCCGGCAAGCGGGGGAAGTGAGGTCGTTCGGCGTCGATCGCACGCACTCGATTCAGTATTCAAGTCAGGCAGACCTCACGCGCATCGATCATTCGTGCTCACAACCTCGTCGATACGGACAGAGAGGACCAGCCGGGCCATTCGCCCGCCACTGGACACCCTCGGTCCTGTGTTTCGATTAGGCCATAGGGTCACAAACCGAATCCATTGGACGAAGGTATCGATCAATACGTTCGTATCGGGTGATGACATTGAAGATAGATCTGGCCCGTGCCCATGAGGACAATGTTCACCAATACTTTAGGATCGATCAATACGTTCGTCCAATAGACTCGGCTCCGCACTTCTGCCTTAATCGCTCGTGAATGCGAACTAATTGGCCCCGTTCGACGTGGATGGACAAGGTGCAGACATCAGCGAGTTTAGGTCGCTGATTAACCCCGTGAGGACGTTGTTCGGTCCAGAGTCGAGCGGCATAAATCATACGAGCAGGAACTCGGCGAAGCGCAGCTACTCCTTGGGACGGCGCGCCCATATGAAAGCAACTTGACTGGCGATTCTCTACGTATTGCCGGCAATGAACCGGAGAAGTTTCGACTGATCGAACACAACTCATCCATGAATGGTCTGTCTTTATCTCTGCTTCTGGTTTCCTTCGCGACGCAGGTTATGGGGCAATGTGCCGGCAAGGTGACTTCTCCGGCCGCCGTCGCGGACTGCGCCGCTCGCGAAATTTCTCGCGAGGGAACAGCGACTCTCGATCCCACTCACCCCTATACCCTGGCCGAACTGATCGACGTTGCCGAGCATCATGATCCTGGCACGCGGGTGGTCTGGGAGCGCGCAAAACAGAAGGCCGGCGAACTCGGATTGGCGCAAAGCGCTTATTATCCCGAGCTGGACGGCCTGGCTGTCTCCCGCGACGAGAGATTGATAAATCCATTCCCGAAACCGCTGGCTCCTCGCGGTTACGTCACGGTCGAGGTTCCCGTCGTCCGGCCTGAAGTCACGCTCCAATATCTCATTTTTGATTTTGGTAAACGCAAAGCGAGCGTGGACGCGGCGAAAGAGGAGAAGTTCGCGGCGGGTGCAGACGTCATTCAGGTAAATCAAGCTCTGGCGTTTCGCGTCGCCAGTGCGTATTACCAGCTGGTAACCGCCCAGGAAGGATTGCAGGCCGCTCAGGACACGTTGCGAACTGCACAGACCACGCAGGATGCGGCTGAAAACAGACTGGACAACGGACTCGCGACGCTTCCCGATGTTCTCAACGCCCGGGCCGAAGCGGCACAGGCTGCATTCGACGAGGAATCCGCGGATGGGGACGAAAAGATTGCTCGCGTGGCGTTAACTGAAGCGGTGGGAGCTGATCCCTCTCCCGACATCGTGATTGACAGCGCGAGGAGTGCCCCGTTGCCGGAGAGACTCACGATGTCCATTGAAGCGCTGATTGATCGCGCGATGGAGAATCGTCCCGATCTCATGGCGCAAGCTCTGCGAATCCGTTCCGCCGAGGCTCGCATTCGTGCAGCCAGGGGAGAGTATAAACCGCAGATTGTTCTCTCGGGTTCGGCGGCCCAGACCTCCGTTTGGCCCACGGCGGACTACGGCCAGCTCGGTCCCGCGAGCGAGCCGACCTGGTCCGCAACACTCGGCATCCAGTGGCGCATCCTGGACGGAGGTGTCCGCAGGAATGAACTATTCATCGCCGAATCGAAGCGCCGCGAGGCAGAGGACGAACTTACAACAGAACAAGATCAGACGACGCGCGAGGTCTGGATAGCTTACATAGGATTCCGAACGGCGTTGCGCAAGCACGACGCCGCCGTCGCGCTGCTCGTGTCCGCCAACGCTTCCTACTCGGCATCGCTTGATGCATACAAATATGGGGTCAAGAATCTGGTCGATGTTGTTACCGCCGAGAAGCAACTGGCCCAGGCTCGACTATCCAGCGTCTCCGCACGATCACAATTGTTTATAGAGGCAGTCAACCTTGAATTCGCCACTGGAAATCTGCTGAGGAATCAACCCCCGGCGACAAGGCTTCAATCTCAGGATGGACACTAATCATTTCGCCCAGACCATTGCACTCCTGAAGCTGTTTGGTCAACTGCGTTGCTGGTCTTTTCCGTCTCTGTCTCTCTCTGTCCTCGCTACCGCTCCTTTCTTCGAACCGGCCACCCACCCTGAGACGAACACAGCCCTTTGCCATGCGGAGGCTCAACGGTCGTCCCCTGCCGGGCTCGACGATTTTGCGCCGCTGTCTGGATTGGCCGGATCCATCGAGACGACTTCATAGCTGCGCGCTTTTTTGTCGGAGCCCTCGGCCATGGTGAGAATCATTTCGTTTTTCTTGATCTTGAACTCGCCTTCCTGTCCGATTGGCAGAATTGTGGCATGTTTCAGGTCGATCGGCCGGATTTCGTAATCCATTTCGTCGGTTCGCAGCAGGTACTGCGGACAGAGCTTTTCGTTCGAGTTGATATGCGTGATGCCGGCGGACCCCCACAAAGCGCCTAAGCCTGCCAAGCCGGTCTGTTTCGCGCCGCACGGCACGGCCTCCATTTTCTCGAGGATGCCTCTCTCGATGCTGCTCTTCTTTTTATGGTCGTGCGCACTCAACGGGGTGGCTGAGATGACAGCAAGCAAAAGAACGAATGTGCCTTTGAAATTCATGACGCCTCCGTTTCCGTGAAACTCGCAGCCGAACAGGCGCTCCGATTCCTGTCGGTCCCTGGGTTGAGCCCAACCGTTCAGCTAAACCTGGAATCTCAAGCTGTCAAGGCGGGGAAGGCCGTCCGGCTGGCCTTCCCTTGTCGCACTCGAAGTGATGAATTACTGGTTCGGCTTCGGCGGCGTTGTCGCGCCCGTGGGCGATCCTGCCGCACCCGTGCCATGGCCATTCACGCCTGTACCGCCATTCACACCTGCGCCGGCGGAAGCACCGCTGGGTCTGGAGTCGTTGTACTGCTGTGCTCCGTGCACGAAGCTTTGCGGGTCGGCCATCAATTCGGCCCGCACGTCAGGATGAGCAGTCAGATACGCATCCAGCTCAGCATGGTTTTGCACATAGTCGCGGTCCTTGACGACGGAAGGGTTTCGGGACAGATCTTTCTGAATGGCCGCATGGCTGCCAAGAAATCCTCCGAAGTCGGCCATGTGATCGTGCATTGGGTCGCGATCGCGCATACTGGAATCGCGATCGAAGGCATCCTCGTGCCGCATGAAGGCGTTCGGGTCCTGTCTTAGCTGATCGCGAACGCCCGGTTTGTCCTGGAGATACGCCTGCAGAGCTGGGTGGTTCTGCACGAAACCACGATTGTCTAACAGGGATGGGTCTTTGCGAACCTGTTCGGCGATTTCGCGATGTCCATCCAGGAATCGGTCAAAATCTGCCACGTCCCCGCGATCGTCATCGCGATTCGTCATGCCTCTGAGGTCAGGATTGCGATCGGGTCCACCGCCATCACGGTCGCGCATGTTCGGATCCCGGTCGAAGGCATCTTCCTGCCGCATGAAGGCGTCCGGGTCCTGCCGTATCTGGTCGCGAACTCCCGGGTTGTCCTGGAGATAAGCTTCGAGAACCGGATGATTCTGCACAAACTCTCGATTGTCCAGCAGGGACGGATCTTTGCGAACCTGTTCGGCAATTTCACGATGGTCATCCAGGAACCGATCAAAACTCGCCACGTCTCTGCGATCGTCATCGCGATTCGTCATGTCTCTGCGGTCGGCATCGCGATCGGGTCCACCGGCATCACGATCGCGCAGGTTCGTGTCGCGGGCGTAGAGATCTTCCAGTCTCATGAACGTGTCGGGGCGCTCGCTGATCTCTTGTTTCACACTCGGGTGTTCCTGGAGATACGCACTGAGCTCAGGATGGCTTTCGAGGAACTGCGGATCGTCGATCAGGGAAGGCGTTTTGCGAAGTTGGTCCGCGATTTCGCGATGACTATCGAGAAATTGATCAAATCGCGCCAGGTCCCTGCGAGTGATGTCGTCGTTGTTTTGGACAGATTGCCGGTCTTGCGGGGCCGAAGATTGCGCACGCGTGGGAGATGGGACACACAACAACGTTGCCGTCGCTGCACAGAGAACCAAAGTTACTTTCGGGAACCGTCGTAGCTTATTGCCCATGTTCGCGTACCTCCTCATCCCTGGTCCGATGCGATGCGCAGAGCGTTAAGTTTTCCGGGGATTTGAGCGCAGATGCAATGACGTTGTGATTCATGGGTTTGCGAGGGGAAGGGCCAGCAGACTGGTTGCCGGCTGCGCACGGGATAATTAATAAGAAATTTGGTCTACGCGGTAACTCCAAAGGCAAATACCGCATCGCCATGCTCTTGGTCCTCAGGAAAGAGATTCCGGTCGGTGTTAGGTTCGCGAGCCCTGCTGATGGATCGTATCGCCCGAAGTTCGTGAGGTGCTTTCTGTCATCAGGCTAAATACGACAATCAAATCTATGCTCATTTGTGCCGAGTAATCGGCTCCACAGAAATCCATGATTGATCAACATTCCGGCACGCCGTTTCGCAGAGTGCATCTCGCGCTTGAAACGTTACGAATGATTCGCCCCTCCGCGATTTCCGAATCGAGCGTGCGTCCGGAGTCACGCAATGAGCGGGTCAGGCAGCGCCGCAATCCCGGTGCGTTCGGGACGGCCACCAGTTCGGTGCTTTCGCAGCGGAGAATACGGGGTTGCGTTCGGTTGCAGTCGCGCGCGAAATGCCGGTTTTTTCATCTTGGCAATGAGTGTCGTCCTCTTCAGGCCAAGGCGTGCTGCGTTTATCACGATGGCTGTCAGCCATGTGGACATTTGCGCCTCCCCCTTGAATTTGTCCAGGTGCCTCCAGGCGCAGAGGAATGCGTCCTGCACTGCATCTTCTGCATCGGCCAGGTTGTCGACACATCGAAACGCCATGCGCTGAAAATAAGGAAACCGTCCGAAATGAGGCTTGTCATCTCGGCAATCACATCGGCTCTGACATCGGGCATCACCGTTTCTCCAGCAACGGTTTCCATAAGAACTCCTCAACGCCGGTATGAACGACCGATCTGCATGTGCGCCAGGCACAATCGTGATCGATCGCGCGAGTGGAGAGCACTTCAATTGCCAAACAAGCGATCAGAACAACCAACGGAAGCTGCATGGTAGCGCGAGCAGAGACCGTTTCAGTTCTCTGTTTCTTCTGAGGGGCGGTTGTTAAGTGGCCACGCGTGAGACGTTTTTGAGGCAATTCGCAGTGTCGCTATGCACTGTCGCTATTTTGACGCCCTCTCGCCGGAGCGACTGGGCCCTCAGCCGACAATGGTTGGAGCAATCGGAATCAGCGGCCTATCTCGGTCCGGCAGTAGCAAACAAGGTGCTTCTACGAGGGATTGTCTGGCAGGAGGAATCGCAGCCGGGCTGAGCAGCAGCCGGGCACGCCCAGCCTGACTGTCCGCCCTCGCCGCGACAACCCTCGCGACCATGATTCGTCAGTGGCGGGCCTCAGTCACGCATTTCGTCACGATGATGCAGGATGCTTAGGCCTTCTCGGCATCCCAGCTGATGCCGGACAAGCAACTTAGCCCGTCCGTCCTGCAGCTTCCGCCTGCCGGCAGATCTGGCCGCCTGGTTGCTCGCCGATCAATGCCTGACATTCTCGAAGTCAATCTCTCTGACGAACCGGCTAGTTCATGTCCATTCTGCACTCGAGATACATAACCGTGCGCTCCGTGACCCGTGCCCTGACTGCTGAATTGTCTGCCGAAGATCAGATGGTACAGTCCTGTCCCGAAGCGAGTCCCGTCAAATGGCACCAGGCGCACACCACCTGTTTTTTTGAAACGTTCGTGTTGCGGCCATTTCTCGCCGACTACAAGCCGTTCCGCGAGGAATTTCATCGTCTCTTTAACAGCTATTACATCTCCCTCGGTGAGGCGATTCCCGAGAAGAAGCTGCGTGGGTCGTTTTCGCGACCCACTCTGGATGACATCCTGGCCTTTCGGACTCATGTCGATCATGAAATGGACCGGTTCCTGAAGCGTTCCGTCGATGCAGGGGCGTCGCATCGCATCATGCTCGGCCTGAGCCACGAACAACGACACCAGGAGCTGGCGCTGGCGGACATCAAGCACGCATTTTTCTCAAATCCTCTGCAGCCCGCCTACAACAGCGCACCTCTCGACAGCGACTCCGCGCATCGCGGCATGAAGCTGTGCTGGCACAGCGTGGAGGGAGCTCTGGCGGAAATTGGTCATCTGTCCAACACGGAGAATCCTTTGGATTTTTGCTTCGACAATGAGACTCCGCGGCACAAGGTGTATCTGGAACCATTCCAGATTGCCAGCCGCGAAGTCACCTGCCGCGAGTATCTGGAGTTCATGGCGGATGATGCTTACACGCGGCATGAGCTTTGGCTATCAGACGGTTGGGATGCGGTCGCGAGGGGGGACTGGGAGGCTCCGCTGTACTGGGAACGCGATCCCGCCGACAAAACGGGTTGGCGCGTCTTTACACTGCGTGGGTGGTACGGGCTCTCGTTACTTGTCGACAGCCCCGTCTGCCACGTCAGTTTTTTTGAAGCCGAGGCGTTCGCGCGGTGGCGCGGCTGCCGGCTACCCACCGAGGCTGAATGGGAGTTTATCGCCCAACGGGAGCCGCCGTCAGGAAACCTGCTGGATGCAAAAAGGCTGCACCCGGCCGCGGCGGCCACAGAGAATGTTTGCCAAGTCTTCGGCGATTGCTGGGAGTGGACCTCCAGCCCCTACACGGGCTATCCCGGATACAAGCCTCTCCCTGGCGCTTTGGGGGAATACAACGGAAAATTTATGTCCGGCCAGATGATCCTGCGTGGCGGATCCTGCGTCACGCCTGGGGATCACATACGCGCCACCTATCGCAATTTCTTCCAACCGGCCACGCGGTGGCAATTCACCGGCATTCGCCTGGCCATCTGAAAGGCACAACCCTGGCGCGAAGATTCGATCTGGAAAACGTGGGTGCGCTGAACGTCCGGGAGCAACTCGACCCGAAGTTTCGCTATAGCGAGACGTATCGCGACAAAGGTCGCGACCAACTTCTGTCACTGTTGGTCATCCGTCGCACCTCTGTCGCTGCGATCGCGGCCAGCGGCGCTTCTGCAAGTCAATCTTCCCGGCTCGTACGGGTTAGGTTCGCAGGCTGTCAGGCTTACGTGTTTGGTATTGCGGTTGCAGGTAGAACAGTGCCGTGAACGGCAACTTCCGCGTGACGCGGGACCTTGCCCGTGAATTGATCCACCACAGCCACATCGAGAGTGAGGAGGAAGAGCAATGAATCGAGTGCTATCAGGACGAGCAGCCAGCACAGCGGGAAACGAGATCCAACTGCGAAGGGGAGACTCAGGTTCCGAAGCGGCCATTCCCATGACATCCATTCAGCACGTGGACGCGGATGGCATCCGCATCTTCTACCGATCGGCCGGTGACGCCGCGGCGGCTGTAGTGCTGCTTCTGCATGGATTTCCATCGTCGTCCTTCATGTTTCGCGAGCTCATCCCGCGACTCGCCGATCAATACCGCGTCATCGCACCGGACCTGCCTGGATTTGGATTCACGGAAATTCCGGCAAGCCGGCAATATACGTATTCGTTCGAGGCGTTGACCGGTTCGATCGAAGCCTTCACCGATGCGCTGGGCCTGCAACGCTACGCGATTTACGTGTTCGACTACGGAGCCCCCACGGGCTTCCGCATGGCGATGCACCGTCCGGAACGCGTGACCGCCATCGTCTCGCAGAATGGCAATGCCTATGAAGCCGGCCTCGGCGATGCCTGGGCGCCGATCAGGAGCTATTGGTCTGCCCCCAACGCCCAAAACCGGGAGACGATCCGCGCCAACATTCTCAATCTGGAAGGCACCCGCTGGCAGTACACGCATGGGGTTGCGAACCCCGACGCCGTGGCGCCTGAATCCTGGACGCTCGATGCGGCGTTGCTGGAGCGGCCCGGCAACAAAGATATCCAGCTGGACTTGTTTCTGGATTATGCATCGAACGTGAAGCTTTATCCGAAGTTTCAGGAGTATTTCCGTCAGTCGCAGCCGCCGTTGCTGGCGATCTGGGGCAAGAACGATCCCTTCTTCGTTCCCGCCGGTGCCGAGGCATTTCGAAAAGACATTCCCAAGGCCCAGGTCCAGTTCCTCGATACCGGCCACTTCGCTATCGAGACGCACGTCGAGGAGATCGCCACGGCGATGAAACAGTTTCTTCCCACCGCCGGCGTCTCTGGAAAAACAGACAAATAAATGGAACTACGAGGAGGGAAGGTTATGGAACGTCGTCGCGTTCTTTGTGCGCTCGCTGGCGCATCTCTGGGTGTTCTTTTCAAAGGCTCGTTCGGCGTGGTGGTGCGCGCGCAGAAGGCCGAGGGCTCGCGGGGGCAGGCTTCGAAAGGAAGCGAATTTCCTCAGGATTCGACGATCGTCCTGGTGCACGCGGCGTGGGCCGACGGCTCGTGCTGGAGCAACGTCGTAGTTCCTTTGGAACAGCGCGGTCTCCAGGTGATCTGCGCACCTATTCCACTTACCTCCCTAACCGATGACACGACCGCTTTGCGCCGGGCGCTGGAACGGACCACTGGCCCGGTGATCCTGGTGGGCCATGCCTACTCGGGCGCAGTGATCGCCGCGGTGCGGGAAGACCGCGTCAAGGCTCTGGTTTATATCTCGGCGCTCGCGCCGGATGAAGGCGAGACCGTAGCCAAAGTGTTCTATCTCAACCCTAATTCTCCCGAGGCGCCGAAGATGGTTCCCGATTCCCACGGATTTGTTTGGCTGCCCGAGGACGCGTTTCACCGGGCGCTGGCGCAGAAGGCCACTGCCGAGCAGGCACGCATTGCGGCGGCCGTGCAGCGGCCCATCGGAGTTCAATGTATTCAGGAGCCGGCTCCGGCGCCGACATGGAAAAGCAAACCCTCGTGGTATCTGGTCGCGGAGGAGGATCGCATGATCAATCCAAAATCTCAGCGCTTCATGGCGAATCGGATGCGCGCAAAGATCCATGCCCACCCCGTGGATCACACTTCGATGTATGCCAATCCGCAGGTGGTGATCGACGTGATCCTGGAAGCGGCCCGCCAGACCCTGGCACGTTAGAGGCTGACACGCTTCGTTCCCGTTGAGCATCAGAGAGGAGAATCCTATGCCCGCGAAAGAAAATGTCGCCATTGTCACGGGGGCGAGCCAGGGAATTGGCCGCGCCACCGCCCTGCGCCTTGCCCGCGATTTCTCGGCCGTCGTGCTGGCCGCAAGAAACAAGGATGAGCTGGAAAATACCGCAGTTGGCGTCCGGGCCGCAGGCGCCGAGCCGGTGGTGTGCGATCTTGATCTTCGTGAGCCCAGTGCCGCCGAAGGTCTTGTCCAAACTGCGCTCGACCGCTTCGGCCGGATCGATGCCCTGCTGAACATCGCCGGGGCTGTTCCGCAAATCGACTTGTTCGAGATGACCGATGCGCAGTGGGACGATGGGGCCGCACTCAAGCTGCACGGCGCACGCCGCATCACCATCCGCGCCTGGCAGGCGTTGAAGGCTTCAAAAGGATCGGTCGTGCTGCTCTCCGGCAGCGCGGCACTCGATCCCAAGCCAGGCTTTGCCGCGGTCGCGACCATCAACGCCGCCATCATTGCGCTCGCCAAAGCCTTCGCGGAACAGGGCATCCGGGACGGCGTTCAGGTCAACAGCGTGGTGCCCGGTGCTGTGATGACGGGACGCAGAAAATCGTTCTTTCAGAAGTGGGCGCCCGCGCACAACCTTACAGTCGAAGAAGCGGTGCGGAAATTTCCCGAGGAAGTTGGCATTTCCCGATTCGGCGAGCCGGAGGAAATTGCCGATCTGCTGGCCTATCTGGTTTCCCCTGCCGCAAAGTGGATGACGGGGACTTCCGTCCGGATGGATGGCGGCGAAATCAAAGGGATTTAGGAAAGGAGAAAGCCTTCCTATGGACTTCCAGGGAAAGCCCGAAGAATATGATCTGCTCATCCTGAGCAGCGGCGCCGGGGCAAAGGTGCCGGCTTGGACATTCGGCGCGCGAGGCCAGCGCGTCGCAGTGGTCGAACGCAAATATGTCGGCGGATCGTGTCCGAATATCGCGTGCCTGCCCATCCAACGATTCCCGAGAGGCTCATCGCGCTGTTCTCTTCCGCTCCCTCTTAGGGCGGGCACGGAAAAGCTCCTGGCCGTGCGTGGGGCAATCGCTTCAGGAGCTTGCTGGAATTTGCAGAAGGACGACGTTCCTGCGCAGTGGTCCTGCCGTACCGACGCAGGCCATCTGTGCGAATGGCTGGACGGCAGGCTGCATTGCGCTCCCAAGTCACTGGACCAACCTGCGACAGGCAACGCCCTCATCTGCCGTTCCACGCCGCAATCGCAGGTTGAGCTGGATCTCTAATCCACGCGGCGATCAGGTTTGACACGGGTCGCCAGGGAACTCCATCCTGTTCAGGAACCCTTTCCCGGCCAGCAGGTTCTCTCCTTTTATGGAGTGGTGTTCAGGAGAGGAGAGCAGAGAGCAGATGGAGTCCGCAACACAATCGCCCCTACCGCTCGTGCCAGGCACACTGGACGTACAGTCTGCATCCGCTCTGTCCTCCGGTGAGGCCGTTCTTAACCTTCTCCGATTGATCCTGGCCGGTGCTCCGCTCGCGGAAGTCCTCACCATCATCGCTCGGCTGGTTGAATCGCGCGGCAATGGAATCCTGTGCACCATATGGCTTCCCGACCACGACGGGAAGCACCTGCATTGCGCGGCGGCGCCTGGCCTTCCGGGATTCATAACGCACGTGGGGTCCATGCCGATTGGTCCGCAAGGCGGTTCCTGCGGCACCGCCGTTTATCGAAGGCAGCCCGTTTACGCCACCGACGTCCTCAGCGATCCCATCTGGGATCATTACCGTCATCTGCTCGTGCCCTTCGGAATCCGGGCGGTGTGGTCGCGGCCTCTGTTTACGAACGAAGGCAGAGCGCTCGGAACCTTCGCCATTCATTATCGGGAACCCCGCAGCCCCGATGCCAACGACCTGCAGTTAATTGAAGATGCGAGCCACATTGCCGGTATCGCGATTGAGCGCCACCTGAACGAGGAGCAGCTGCGGCTCGAGCATGATCGGCTGCGCCTGTTGCTGGAAGTCACCAACAGCATTACCTCCAAACTCGACCTCGGCCGCCTGGTTGAAACGCTATCCACCGACCTGCTGAGAGTCACGCGCTGCGATTTGTGCACGCTGGTATTGCCGTATGGCGATGGCGACCATTTGCGTGTCACCATTCTCTATAACCCGGCGAGCCGCGGCGCCATCGTCGACGGAACCATGGTTCCGCTCAAAGGCTCCACCTGTGGCAAAGCCTTCCTGAAACAAGAGAAGCACCATATCGACCGCCTCGACGACCTCGTCGACGACCCGGAAACCTACGGCAGCGATGAGGGTCGGCTCTTCTTTGAGAGGGTGACGGCCGAAGGGCTGAAGTCCGGATGCGAACTGCCGCTCATCGGGCGCAAGGGCGTGGTCGGCGTGCTGGGGGCCTTTAGCCGCACGGAGAGAGCCTTCTCTGAGGATGAGTTCGCGTTTCTGGAACAAGTGGCTCGAGAGGTTGCTATCGCCGTCGAAAACGCACTCGACTTCGAGAAGGCGACGGAGGAGCGGGTGAGTGAGACGCGGCAGCGACTGTACCTGGAAGAGGAGATTCGTGCGGAGTTTGGCGCCATCGTGGGCGAGAGTCCGGCCTTGCAGACGGCCCTGCATCTGGTCTCCATCGTTGCGCCCACCGCCTCCAGCGTGCTCATCCTCGGCGAGACCGGCACCGGCAAGGAACTCATCGCCCGCGCCATTCACAACCTGAGTGATCGCCGCGATCGCGCGTTTGTCAAGTTAAACTGCGCTGCCATCCCGCTCGGCTTGCTCGAAAGCGAACTGTTCGGCCACGAAAAGGGTGCCTTTACCGGAGCCATCGCGCAGAAGACCGGCCGCTTTGATCTGGCCAATAAAGGCACACTCTTCCTCGACGAGGTCGGCGACATCCCGCTCGAACTCCAGGCCAAACTGCTGCGTGTCCTGCAGGAGCAGGAGTTCGAGAGACTCGGCAGCAACCACACCCACAAGGTCGACGTCCGTCTGATCGCAGCCACCCATCGCGATCTGGCCGCGATGGTGAAGCAGACCACCTTCCGCGAAGATCTCTACTACCGGCTGAGGGTTTTTCCTATCCATGTTCCGCCGCTGCGCCAGCGCACCGAGGACATTCCGAGGTTGGTCCGGCACTTCACCGGGCATTACGCGCGGCGCATGAACCGCAGGATCGACACCATCCCGGACGAGACCATGGATGCGCTGGTGCGCTACCGCTGGCCGGGCAACGTGCGCGAACTGCAGAACTTCATCGAGCGGGCCGTGATCCTTTCCCCGCACACAGTGCTGCGCGCGCCCACCGCCGAACTGGAGCCGTTCAGCCCGGCGCGGGACTCTAATCCGCCCATGAACGGCCTGGAACAGGTGGCGCGCGATCACATCGTCCGTGCTCTTGAACTGAGTAACTGGGTGGTCGGTGGCCGCAACGGTGCGGCCGAGCGTCTGAAAATGAAGCGTACTTCCCTGCTCTACAAAATGCGCAAGCTGGGCATCATCCGCCCCGCCATCGCAGCGGACACCGGCGTCGAAACCCGCGCACGCCAGAGCTGACTCTCCCGTACCGCCGTCCCCCGCCCTCCTCCGCATCGGGCATGCAGGTGCAGGGGCAGACGATGGATCGCATTTCGCGCTTGATTTCTGAGCCGCCAATTGCACGAAGCGAATCGCACGCCCTTGTACGGCGCACGGATAGGCACACGCGCCGGTCGCCGATAACGTGCATCTCAGTGGAGGATGTGGCGCAGCTCCTCGACGAACGCAACGCGAAGAATGGCAGACGAGAATTTGCGGCACGGTTTACAGCACAGTGGCGTAACCCACTGAAAAGGCAGCCGAATTATTGATTCTTTTTGGCTGCCCCCCAGGGATTCGAACCCCGATATGCTGATCCAGAGTCAGCTGTCCTACCATTGAACGAGGGGGCAACTCTATAGGTGAGTTGCGACCGAAAGCCGCCCTTTCATACTATCGGCCCTGCGAATCTCGGTCAATGATCGAAGGGTTAGCTCGCGAACCCAGGTCTTTCGCAATCTGCACCGCTTCAACTCGCTACTCACTCGACCCTGCTCTCTGCGCCCTGTTTTCTCACTCTTCCCGCAGAACTTCCAGCGGCTTCTGCCCCAGAATGTGAAAGCTTGCGATCCATCCCGTCGCCACCGCCAGCACCGCCGTTCCGAGCACCGCAATCAGCGATCCCCTCACGTCCCGTTGAAAAACTACATCCATCCGGTGCAGCAAAATCCGCGACAGCACATTCGCGAACAGAGCTCCGACCGCGCCGGCCAGCAACCCCAGAACCACGAACTCCACGCTGAACACGGTTGCGATCCGGTTCCGCGTTGCGCCCAGCGTCTTCAGCACCACCACCTCGCGAATCCTGCGGAACCGCGTGCTCGCCACGCTCGACGCCAGGATAATCAGTCCCGACAAGATCGAGAATCCAGCGAGAAACCGGATCACAATCGTGATCTGATCGACGACGCCCGAAATCGTCGTCAGAATATCGGCGATGTTGATCACCGTCACCGTTGGATACGTCGCGAACAACGCGCGTTCGATCTCCGGAATCGCGGCTGGCCGCGCGTGAATGTCCCCGTACCACACCGTCGGCTGACCATCGAGCAGCGCCTTCGGCAAAATGAACTCGCTCCGCGCAAACGCATGCTCACCCTCAATCTTGTAAATCGCCGCCACCTGAACCGGGATCTCCTTGTCGCCCGCTATGAACGTCACCTGCGATCCGATTTTCAGGTTCAGCCGCTTCGCCACATGGTCCACAACCGCAAGCTGCGATCCTCCCCCGGCCCCTTCGGAGTTCCCGGTATGCCCGTCGTTGACACGCTGGGGCGGTGTCCACCACTTCCCTTCCGCAAGGCTCGTACCCTCGGGCACCGCATCCGACCACGACAACGTCGCGTTCCGCAGCAACCGGTTCGGATAATTCTTCACCTTCAGCTGATCCACCGGCGTCCCGTCAATTGACTCCATGCGCGCCGAGATGATCGGAACCGCCTCCAGATCCCCTATTACTCCTGGCTGCTGCTTCAGCTCCGCTCGAATCCCGGGCAGCTCATCGGTGCTCATATCGATCAGGAAGAGGTTCGGCGTATCCGGTTTTACATCTTCATGCAGTGCATTCACAATCGACCGCTGCATCAGGAAAACACTCAGGATCAGCATCACCCCGGTCCCCAGCGCAGCCAGCACCGCCGCCGACTGGTTTCCGGGCCGGTACAGATTCGCGAGTCCATGCCGCAGCGCCGAGTGCAAATGTAACCGTGTCCGTGACAAAAATGCCCGCAGCGCCCGCAGAGTCACCGCCGAGAGCCCCAGGATGAACACCAGCAGCCCGGCCAGGCAAATCGCAAACCACTTCCCCACCAGCATCGAGTCTGCCAGCGCCGCCGCAATCCCGCCCAGCCCGGTAAGAATCACCACCACCGACGCGAGCTGTAGCTTGTGCGACTGTAGCCACCCAATCCAGCCCACGCCATTCCCCGACTCCACCATCCGTCGCAGCACCATGCTGGGCCGCACACTTCGCACGTCGAGCAGTGGAGGAAGGCAAAACAACAGCGTCGTCAAAATCCCCGTCCCCAAAGCTGCCAGCACCGTATTCAGCGGTAGCCGGATCTCCGGACGCAGCGGCAGCAGCTTGCCCAGCACCGTGGGAAACGCATACTCCACGCCCAGCCCCAGCACCACGCCGATCAGTGCGCCCACCGTTCCCAGGAAGAGTGTCTGTATCAAATAGATCCGCAGGATATCCGATGATCGCGCTCCAATCGACTTCATAATGGCCAGAATTTCGATCCGCTGCTGCAGATGCGCGCGCATCGCCATCGCCACGCCGATCGCGCCCAGCACCATCGCAACCAGGCAAATCAAACTCAGCAAGCCCGTCGCGCGATCCACCCCCTGGGTCAGCGTCGGGCTGGTCTCGCGAAAATCCGTCACCTGCGCGTCCGGCAGAATCTTCTCGATCTGCGCGCGCACATCCGCCACCTTCAGCTTGTCGCCCAGCGCAAACAGATACCTCTCCGTCGCCCGGCTCCCCGGCTGCAGCAGTTCTGTCTCTTCCATCGCGTGCCGCGTCATCATCACGCGCGGCCCCAGACCCACGCCCGCCGTCATGCGGTCCGGCTCCTTCTCAATCACCGCCGCAATCCGGAACCATCGCCCCCCAATCTTCAACTGATCTCCCACCTTCGTGCGCAGCCGCACCAGCAGATTGTCATCCACAACAACCGTCGAATCGGTGAGCACACTCCGCAAATCTCCCGCAGGAGCCAGCGCCACCGTCCCGTAGAACGGATACTCCGTCGGATCCACCGCCTTCAGCGTTACCAGCAGTGGCACGGGATCGCCGGCGACCATCGCCATCGACACCGTCTCCGTCACCACCGTTCGCCGCACACCCAATCCCGCAGCGGGGCCAGCCAACGCATCCAGCTGCGTCGACTCCGCCGGCGTTGCCTGCCGGAACATCCGCGCCGACAAATCTCCTGCCATGATGCTGCGTGCCTGCAATAACAACGTCCGCGCAAAAGACTCGCTGAACCCGCGCACACCCGTCAGTGCCGCCACGCCAACCGCCACTGACAGCAGCACGAACAGAAACTTCGCCTTCCCCGCGCGCAGCTCTCGCCACGCAATCCGCGCAGCCACACCCCACGGCAAAGGCCGCTTCTTTCGGATGGCTACCTCTTGCGGAAACACTTCCGTCGGGCTCGTCATTTCGCCGCCACCGTCTCGGCGCCGAAAGCGCGATCGCCCAACCGGCCAACATCGGCCACGACGATCCCATCCTTCAGCTGAATCCTGCGATCCGCGCGCTCCGCAATCTGCGGATCATGCGTCACCAGCACCAGCGTCGTCGCGGATTCCCGCTGCCGCTCTCCCAGCAGCTCCAGCACGTGCTGACCATTTGCCGAATCCAGATTTCCCGTCGGCTCATCGGCCAGCACAATCGGCGGCTCCAGCACAAACGCCCGCGCCAGCGCCACCCGCTGCTGCTCTCCACCCGACAACTGCACCGGATAATGATGCAGCCGATCCTGCAGCCCCACCGCCGCCAGCAACGGCTCCGCCTTCTTCCGCGCATCGCCGCGCGCATTCAGTTCGTACGGCAGCATCACATTCTCCAACGCCGTCAGCGTCGGAATCAGCTGGTACGACTGAAACACAAATCCAATCCTCTGCCCGCGCACCTCCGCCAGCTTGTCCTCCTCGAGCTGGCTAATCGCGATGCCGTCGAGAATCACCTCTCCCTCGGTTGGCGAATCCAGCCCCGCCAGCAGCCCCAGCAGCGTACTCTTCCCGCTGCCACTTGCGCCCATGATCGCGGCAAACTGCCCTTTCGGAATCACGAGGTCGATCCCCCGCAGAATCTCCACGGTCCGCGTCCCGTTTCGAATCGACTTCTTCAGCCCCCTCACCTCGATCATCCGCTCTCCTCAGTTCTCATCTTCATTGTATCCCTATGTAGCATACTGTCTACTGACCGGGATAGTAAGGCCTCGTCTCGCCATTGCTAGACTATCGGTGTGTTCCGTCGTCTCGCGATCCTCATCGCCGCACTCTTCTTCCTTCCTTATACATACGCCGCCCCGCCCCGCCCCGTTCCCGTCATCGTTTGCTTTGGCGACAGCATCACCGCCGGCGCCGGCATTGACCCGGGCCACAGCTGGCCCGACGACTTGCAGGCCGACCTCGACCAACGCGGCTACCACTATAAAATTGTCAACTCCGGCATCAGTGGGAACACCAGCAAAGACGGCGTCGACCGGCTAAACGGCGTTCTCCGCCTCCATCCCGCCATCGTGGTGGTTGAATTCGGCGGCAACGATGGTCTCCGCGGACTGCCAATCGCTGACACGCGCCGCAATCTCGACACCATCGTCTCGACACTCCTTCACACCGGCACAAAAGTTGTCCTCGCTGGCATCACGCTGCCGCCCAACTATGGCTCCGATTACATCAAGCCATTCGACGAGACCTATCGTCTCCTCGCGGCCAAATACCACGTCCCGCTCCTGCCCATGCTCTACGCAAACGTCTACACCGTCCCCGGCGCCATTCAGGAGGACGGCATCCATCCCACCGCCAAAGGTGCCCAACTCCTCGCCGACAACTTTTTGCCGCTACTCTTGCCGCTTCTGCACAAATAGAAAAGCGGCTCCGCTTCCGCCGCCTCGCGCAGCATCAGACGCTCTGCTATCAGGACACCAGTTCACTGGTGCCGTCGGCGTTGCAAAATAATTTGGGGTTTAGCCTCTGAACGAAACCTGTACGGCGCCGCTTGACCGTCCCCCTGCCGACCGGCAGAAATTTAGTTGCGCCTGTTTTGCAGCAACCAATCCCCGCACTCCGTGTCTTCACCGTGCGTAAGGCGAATGACAAATGCACGACCGAAGTCAGTCATTCGCGACAAGGAGCCCACGCCATGAAACTCACTCTCGTGCTACTGCCCTTCTCGCTCTCACCAGCACCGTCGCAATGGCACAGGACATCAACCAGCGCAAGGTCGACCAGCAGGACCGCATCGCCCAGGGTATACGCAGTGGTGAACTCACCGCGCGCGAAACCCGTAACCTCGAATCCCGCGAAGTCTCGATCAATCGCGAAGAACACGCAATGCGCTGCGCCGACAACGGACATCTGACTGGTCGCGATCGCGCGATCCTAAACAGCCGCCAGAACCACGTCTCCGCCGCGATTTACCGCGACAAGCACAACGGCTACGTCCGCTAAGGGCGCTCTTTGCCCGCAGCCGTCGCTCGCGCTGGCAGGCGACGGCTGCTTCGCTTTTGTACCAGGGCGCGAATGTTAACTCTTGCGAAGACCACCCACACCCCATGCTGGACAGCCTGGTTCACCCTGCGGCAAAGAGCAAACCCTCCTGCCATGCAATGGTGAAAACATTTGCTTTTGGATATCAATGTCTCCGGTCGGGAGAGCTTAAGCCACGTTTGCCCGGACACTCTCCGGCTGCCCGCTGTACTGCACAAACTGTTCTTTCAGCCTCCTGCGCAGCGCGGCTCGGGCACGACCCCTTCGAGACTTTATCGCGCTCTCGGTAATGCCGAGCACCTGGGCCGCTGAGTGCACCGTGTTCTCTTCGAGATCGCAAATCTGTATTGCGGCACGCGTGGGCGGCTTCAAACGAGCTATCTCTCTGGAGAGGATCCTGGATCGCTCCTTTTCCGAGTAGCTGGCTTCTGGATCCGGACCCTGGTCCGGAAAATCCAGACTGACTACGACCTCTTCAGCCGAATCGACCCTGACCATCGGAACTTCACGCGAGCGGCGGGCTCTTCTGTTCCACATCCGTGCTTCGTTCACAGCAATGCTCACCAGCCACGTAGAAAACCGGCACTGGCCGCGAAATCGCGGAAGATTCATGAAGGCCTTCATAAACGCTTGCTGGGTCAGATCTTCAGCATCATCGAAGCTTCCGGTAATCCGGCGCATGACCGCTAGTACGATACGCCTGTGACGCGTTACGAGTGCTTCGAACGCCGGGGCACTTCCGTCCCTGGCCGATGAGACGAGGTTCTCGTCGTCGGCATTCAATACCCGAACCTCGCCAACTTTATGGTCGTCATTCACGCTTAGCGGGTACATATCCGTCGCCTCTGCATACACGTGATTACGCCAGACACCGGGAAGTACGTCTATTGAGCCAAGGTATTGACCAATACCTTCGTATCAGTCGGTGTTATGGATGCTGGATACCTGCCCTGCGGTATCCATTCTGACCTCCGGTAGTGTTAGCGCAACCCACGTTCGCCGTCGCCCCAGATGTCCCTCCGGTTGGACAATCACAATTCAGGCTTCAGGGAGTCAGCCGTGCGGGTCAATGCCATGGAATGACGCAGGGGCAATCAGGGCTTAGTCGTTGTCCCGGTCGGCGTCCAGCAAGCGAACACCTCGGCATTCGACCCAACGCCATCTCGTGCCAATCACTATGTCGACTAAAGGACGCGCCTCGACGTCGGACTAAATCGTGCTCGAGACGGAGCGGCCCGGTTGGGCTCAGAAAAAATGCTGCGACCGGCTCAATTGGCATCGCATCCAACCTGACATTCGGCCCGAGCTTGAGCGAACTCCTTTACCCCTCTGGGAGATTGTCGTATGCGCACGGAGCACCCCAGCGAACAAGCGCCAAAGTTTCGGCTTGATGTTCCCTTGCACAGTTTGCTGACCCAGTCGGAACGACCCGCAATTGGATTGCATCCTCTGGCTAAACCACAATCGTTTCCGGATCCGGTTTTTCCCGCGCGTCCGGAACTGCTTGGTCCGGTTCTGGACGATGACAGCTGGCGTCCGCCGGAGAAGCGTCACTGGACGGCCGCGCATATCCATCGCGCGATGCGTGGGTGGCTCTTTCCCTACATCCGCTCCCGGGTGACTCCGGGAGATTTCCATCCGCTGATTGCGTATTTATTTACCGAATTCAAGTGCAATCTGGACTGCCACTACTGCTGGGCCTTCGACAACAAGGTCAAAGGAATGACCGAAGATACCGCGAAGCGCTCGGTGGACTGGCTGTATGGTACGGGTTGCCGAGTACTGGCCTATATGGGAGGCGAGCCGCTGCTGAGGCCGGACTTCATCCACCGCATCACGCATTACGCGGCGAAAAAGGGATTCTGGATTTATCTGCCCACCAATGCGCGCTTATTGCGCCTGGATGTCATTGACAGGCTTGCGGATGCGGGTCTGGCGACCTTCAACATAGCAGTCGATGCGGTGGACATCAAGCCGGGGCTGCCCAAGGCGCTCGCGCCAATCCGCAAGCAGTTCGATTACCTGATCCGCAAGCAATACGGCTACGGATATTCGGTCTTTCTCAATATCAATATCTGCCGCAACAACCTGGACGACGTTCGCCAGCTGACAGAGATCGCACACGACCTCGGCATCGCGACGGATTATCACATTAACGAGTCCCCGCTGATTGCGCAGGACGAACATTTCAGGCACGCCGAAAACAACGTTACCTACATCACCAAAGATGACTGGCCGGCGGTCGAGGAAACCATTCAATGGCTGACGGAGAAGCAGGACTCCGGATACAAGATGGTCAATTCGAACACGCGGCTCTGGCAGATGGTCGATTTTATGAAGGGAAACCATTTTCCGTGGAACTGCCGGGCGGGGCAAAACTCCATGATCATCCGCGTCGATGGGACCCTGGCGCCGTGTTTCCCCATGTACACGGCGAATTATGACTGGGGCGTTGTCGGCGATCACAAGTTCGACACCAAACAGCTCGATCACCAGAAAGAGAGCTGCCAGACGCACTGCTTCTCCACGCTCAACCATATCCTCGGCTGGTGCTACAACGACCAGCGTGTCATCAAGTACTTCTTCAAAGAGCTGGCCCACGGGTTCCAGGGCATGCACGGCCAGCTGTAAGCAGGCACGGGGCCTCACACGATCCTACCCAGAGGAGAACTGTATGCCGACACCGATTCATGAGGTGGTCCAAACCGACTTCGAGATGGAAATTCAGGCCCGCATCGATGCAGAGCGGGCGAGGCTTCGCGCGGAAGCGGGGCTGGCGCGGATGCGTGAGTTCAAAAAACCGGTCGAACGGACCTTCACCGGGGAAGAACGCGATCGGGTCACGATCCTCTTCGGCGGGCTGACCTGGAAACACGAAGAGATGATCAAGGCCGTCTTCCACGGGAGCGGTTATCGCTGCGAGAACATTCCGACGCCCGAGGTGGCCGACTTCCAGGCGGGCAAGGAGTTCGGCAACAACGGACAATGTAATCCCACCTACTTTACGGTCGGCAATCTGGTGCGCTATCTGCAGAAGCTCGAACAGCAGGGGTTGACGCGGAAGGAGATCATCGACAACTACGTGTTCTTTACGGCCGGGTCGTGCGGGCCGTGCCGGTTTGGCATGTACGAGGCGGAGTATCGGTTCGCTTTGCAGAATTCCGGCTTTGACGGCTTCCGCGTGCTGTTGTTCCAGCAGACGGACGGGATCAAGGCGGCCAGCGGCGAACCGGGGCTGAAGTTTTCAGTCGACTTCGGCATGGGCATGCTGAACGCGCTCAATCTCGGCGACGTCGTGAACGAACTGGTCTATCAGATTCGCCCGTTCGAAACGAAAAAGGGTGAAACCGACCGGGTCATCCACGATGCTGCGAAGACGCTGACGGATACGCTGCGGGATCGCAAGCGGTGGCACATCAAAGAAGCCTCCCCGGCCTGGGCGCGGCCGTTCCTTGACAAGCACGAGAAACTCGCCGGCATCAGCTGCACGCTGGGCAAGGTCGCGCACAACCTCTACGGCAAAGAGTATGTCGATGCGCTCCATGCCTGTCGGGAATCGATCGATGCCATTGAGGTCGACCGCCTGCGCGTGAAGCCGGTCATCAAGATTACAGGTGAGTTCTGGGCGCAGACCACCGAGGGTGACGGCAACTTTAACATGTTCGCCTTTCTTGAAAAGGAAGGCGCCCAGGTGCTGGTGGAACCGATCGCCACCTGGATCGCCTACATGATGTATGTGGCGAAGGAAGGTGCGAAGGCCCGAGCTTCTGCGCAGGCCCCGTATCGCGACCCGAAGTGGTTCGAGGTAAAAAAGCGCGCGGCGAATGACTTCTTCCTGTTCAAAAAAACGGCGGGTCTCAGCGCGGGGAGTGCCATGTGGACGTATTTCTACCACCGGACGATCCGGCACATGGGTGATACCGTCCATCGCCTGGTCCCGCAGAAGGAACTTGCTCGCCTGGCGCATCCGTTCTACCACCAGCTGGCCCGCGGCGGTGAAGGACATATGGAAGTGGGCAAGAACGTCTACTACACCGTCAATCACCTCTGCCATATGGTGCTGGCGCTGAAGCCGTTCGGCTGTATGCCGTCGACGCAGTCGGATGCCGTGCAGTCTCGCGTGGTCAGCAAATACAAAGATATGATCTTCCTGCCCATCGAGACGTCTGGGGAAGGCGAAGTGAATGCGCACAGCCGGGTGCAGATGGCGCTGGCCGAGGCGCGCGCGAAAGCGCGGGCGGAGTTCGAGAGCGTGCTCGAGAAGACGGGCAGGTCGATGGATGACCTGCGCGATTTTGCCGAGCATCATCCGCAGCTGAAACGCGCGCTTTACAAGGTGCCGCATCGCGACGGAATTGCCGGTACGGCAGCACAATTCGCCTGGCACGTCAGCGACCTGATGGACCGGAATCACGCGTCGGGCCGTCGCGAGAGGGTCGCCGTTGCCTCGGCGCCTGCAGCGTGACGCCACCATGTTCCGCATCATCAAACGCGTTCGTATTGCGGTCTGCGATGCGCTCCTGACCGTGGCTTTGTGTCTTGCGATTCGCTCGGTCGTCAAGGCGATGAGGCCACTCTCTTCTTCACCGCAACGATCCTCCTGATAAGGAGAAGACGCCGATGGCGCAATTTTTTGTCGGTCTGGATGTTGGCTCGACAACCGTGAAGGCGGTGGTGGTCGATGCGGCCACCGATGCGATCCTGTGGCAGGACTACCAGCGGCACGAAACGCGGCAGCCGGAAAAAGTCCTCGAGTTCCTCCGGCGCATGGAGAAAGATGCGGGGATTGCCCAGGACAACACCCGCATCTTTGTCACCGGCTCGGGCGGCGGCACCCTGGCGGAGATGATCGGCGCGAAGTTCGTGCAGGAAGTGCATGCCGTCGCGCTCGCGGTTGAGAAACTACACCCCGAGGTCTATTCCGTCATCGAGCTGGGAGGCCAGGACGCGAAGATCATCGTGTTCAAGGACGACGAAGAAACCGGCCGCAAGAAAAAGATCCCGTCCATGAACGACAAGTGCGCAGGCGGGACCGGCGCGGTCATCGACAAGATCAACGCCAAGCTCAAGATTCCGGCAGCGGAGCTGGGCAACCAGGGTTATCACGGTATCAAGCTGCACAAAGTCGCCGGCAAGTGCGGGGTCTTCGCCGAAACCGATATCAATGGCCTGCAAAAGACCGGCACACCCTCGAACGAGCTGATGGCTTCACTGTTTGAAGCGATCGTGCTGCAGAACCTGAGTGTCCTGACCCGCGGCAACACCCTGCGTCCGCACGTACTGCTGCTGGGCGGCCCGAATGGCTTCATTCGTGGCATGCGCGAAGCGTGGCAGGCGAATATCCCGCGCATGTGGAAGGAACGCAAGGTTGAGATTCCCGACGGCGCAACACCCGAAGAACTGATCAAGGTTCCGGAAAACGCACAGTACTTCGCGGCGCTGGGGTCGGTTGAGTTTGGCAAGGACGAGGACCCGGGGGTCGGTCGCTATCTCGGAACCGAAAAACTCTCCTGGTACATCGAGTACGGCCGCGCGGAGGAGAAGGCTGCCGCCGGCGGCAAAGGGCTGGTTACCAACAACGATGAACTGGAAGAGTTCCGGACCGCCTATCGGCGAAAGAAATTCGTGCCTGCGGAATTTACTGCCGGTCAGACCGTGTCCGGCTTTGTCGGCGTCGACGGCGGCTCAACCTCAACCAAAGCAGCCCTGCTGGACGCGAACGGAGATATCCTCTGCAAGGCCTACCAGCTTTCGAACGGCAATCCGATCGAAGACACTATCCAGATGTTCGACAAGCTGCGGGAGCAGGTGGAGACCAAAGGCGGTGTGCTCGAAGTGCTCGGGGTTGGCACTACCGGCTACGCAAAAGACATCCTGCGCGACGTGCTCAATGCCGATGTCGCGCTGGTTGAAACCGTTGCCCACACGGAATCCGCGCTCAAGTTCTACGATGACCCGCACGTGATCGTGGATGTCGGCGGTCAGGATATTAAGCTCATCGTCCTCAAGGACGGCCGCGTCAAAGACTTCAAGCTCAACACGCAGTGCTCGGCGGGCAACGGCTACTTCCTGCAGTCGACCGCCGAAGGCTTCGGCATGAAGGTCGAGGAATTCGCCGACATAGCGTTCTCCGCGACCTCCATGCCTTCGTTCGGTTACGGCTGCGCGGTCTTCATGCAGTCCGACATCGTGAATTTCCAGCGGCAGGGTTGGCGGTCGGAAGAAATTCTGGCCGGTCTCGCCGATGTGCTGCCGAAGAATGTCTTTTTGTACGTCGCCAGCATCCCCAACCTGGCCGCGCTGGGCTCGCGCTTCGTGCTGCAGGGCGGCACGCAGAACAATCTCGCCGTCGTCAAAGCCGAAGTCGACTTTATCCGCTCCAGCTTCCGCGCCAACGGCAAGGAGCCCGAGATTATCGTGCACGAGCACTGTGGCGAATCCGGCGCCATCGGCGCTGCTCAGGAAGCGCTGCGTCTCTGGAAGAACGGTAAGCAGACCACCTTCATTGGTCTCGACGCCGTGCGCAACATTCGCTACCGCACCACCCGCAACGAGGATACGCGGTGCTACTTCTGCAAAAACAACTGCCTGCGCACGTTCATCGATGTGGACGTGAGCGGCGGAGCCGCGGTCGCCGTTGCCATCCCGCCGGCTCCAGTTGACGATCGCGCGGCGACTCCGGAAGAAGTAGCAGCCGTAGTTACGAATCTGCCCAGCCTCCAGCAGATCGAGGCGAATCTCCCCGCGCACGGATCGTCCTGCTCGACCGGGCACTCGCATGACTACGATCACGGCGCAGGCGGCTGTGGGTGCGGATCGTCGGCTACCACATCACTGCGCGCCAAGATTGAGCCACTCATCCAGATCCAGGCCGCGCCCGGCGCGAAGAAGCCGGTGGAGACCCCCAAACCGACGGGTGAATTTCAGCCGCGAAAAACCAAGGTTCCGCTGCGCACCGGAGAGCAGCGGCTGATCATCGCCACCTGCGAAAAGGGAGCCGTCGAAGACCTCAACGACATGAAGGGAATCAAGGCCGACATCGACAAGATCAAGGCCGCCAATCCCAACTTCGTCGACATCGCCGCGCGTGACGTTTTCCGCCATCGCGAGGTCGCGTCCGTCGCCGATCCTCTCCCGAGCATCAAAGGCCTGTTCGTCTCGAAGACAGCGAAGGAGCGCGCGGCTCTGATGCAACGCCGCAAGGACTTCCGCGTCGGCATCCCCCGCCTGCTCAACACCTATACCTACGCGCCGCTGTTTAACGCATACTTCGCCGGTCTCGGCATGGAGTCAGAAAACATTGTCTATTCCGACTACACCACGCCCGAGCTCTATCGTGCCGGCGCCAGCCGCGGAGCCGTCGATCCCTGCTATCCGTCGAAGATCGGCATCGCGCACGTCTACAACCTTCTCGCCGTAAAGCACAGCAAGAAGCCGCTCCATGCCATTTGGTTCCCCATGTATGACGTCCTCCACACGCCACTGGTGAACCTGACCGGCTCAAATGCCTGCCCCACGGTCACAGCCACACCCAACGCCGTGAAGGCAGCCTTTACCAAGGAGAGCGATTTGTTCTCCGAGAACGGCATCGTATATCTCGACCCCATCCTCAACCTGCAGGATAAGAAAATCTGCGCGGATCAGATGTACAAAGCCTGGGCGCCAATCCTCGGACTCTCGCGCGAGGAGAACGACCGCGCCATCGAGCTCGGCTTCCAGGCTCTGACCGATTGCGAAAACGAGATTCGCCGCGAGGCCAGAAAGACCCTCGACCAGCTGGAGCGTGAAGACCGCATCGGCATCGTCATGCTCGGGCGCGTCTACCATCACGATCCCGGCCTCAATCACGAGATCATGGAAGAGTTCCAGAAGCTTGGCTATCCCGTGTTCTCGCAGAGCACCCTCCCTCTCGACCAAGACCTGCTTGAGCGGCTCTTCGGCGAAGAGGTGCGCGCCGGCCTCATCACCCACCCTCTTGATATCAGCGACGTCTGGAAGAACCGCTACTCAACCAGCACCAACCACAAGGTCTGGGCGGCGAAGTTTACGGCTCGTCATCCCAACCTCGTCGCTCTCGAAGTGTCGAGCTTCAAATGCGGCCACGACGCGCCCATTTACGGCGTCATCGAGGGCATCATCGAACAGTCCGGCACGCCCTACTTCTCTTTCAAGGACCTTGACGAGAATAAGCCCTCAGGTTCCATCCGCATCCGCGTCGAAACCATCGACTACTTCCTGCGCCGCTATCGCGAAGACATCATCGCGCACCACCAGAAAGAAAGACTGATCGACGCGCAGCTCGCAGCACTGGAACGCTCACTCCGAAACCAGCGCGAAGATGCCTGGGAGTTGGCCGCGGCTGGCGATTGAGCGCGGGCGCATGGGCGCCGCTTCGGTATGGTCCTGGCCGCAGAGCAAATTCGCCCGGCGCTGGCATAGACATGGTTCGTGCTTTTTGTCAGGGACACGGACTGCGGGCGTGGGCGCCGGCAGCGCAATGACCCTGCGCGCAAGTTACAATGGCATTCGCTCATGCGATCGCCTCTCTTGAGTGATGAGCTGTTCCGGGTGCAGAGGAGCGAGTGAGATCCGGACCAGCCAGCGCGTTCACTCGCCGCCGGTTCCTGCGCGGTTCCGCGACCACTCCGCTTTTCGTTCTCCCTCTGTTTCGCAATAGCACCCTCGGACAACCGGTACTCGTTCCCGGTCCCTGGTTCATCGACACCGCCGAGCGCGCTGGAATCGCAGCTTTTCGCGATGTGTGCGGCAGTCCTGCCAAAGACTATCTTGTCGAAACTCTGGGCGGCGGAGTCGCTCTTTTCGACTACAACAATGATGGCTTGCTCGATGTCTTCCTCGTCAACGGCTCATCCTTTGAAATTCTCGCCGATGCCAGCCTGCCTCGCACCTCCAGCCGTCTTTTTCGCAATAACGGCGACGGCACCTTTACCGATGTCACCAGAGAGAGCGGTTTGATCAACCAGGGATGGGGCGTCGGGGTCACGGTCGGTGATTATGACAACGACGGCCACCGCGACGTGTTCATCACCAACTTTGGAACCAATGCACTCTTTCACAACAATGGCAACGGCACCTTCACCAACGTTACGCGCGAAGCGGGACTCGAAGGCGGTAACTGGAGCACCGGATGTGCCTGGGGGGACTACGACCGCGACGGACGGCTGGACTTATACGTCGCCCGCTACGTGGACTTCGAAAAGGACCGGATGCCGACCCCTGGGACAAATACCTATTGCACGTATCGTGGCATTCCGGTGGCCTGCGGGCCGCGCGGTTTGCCTGGCCTGGCCGACCTTTTCTATCACAATGAGGGCAACGGAACCTTTCGCGAAGTCAGTATGGACACCGGCGTTCGCGACACCGTCAAAGGTTACGGACTAGGCGTTGTCTGGCTGGATTTCGACAACGATGGCTGGCCCGATATCTTCGTCACCAACGATTCCATGCCCAACTATCTTTGGCGTAACAAACGCAACGGCACCTTCGAGGAGATCGCGATGGAGGCTGGATGCGCTCTGAGCGGTGATGGTCGTGCCCAGTCGAATATGGGCATCGCGGTTGGTGACTACGATAACGACGGCTGGCTTGATCTTTTCGTCACCCACTTCTCTGAGGATTACAACACTCTCTACCATAACCGTGGCGGTCAGTTTGAAGATGTGACCTATCAAGCGGGTCTCGGCGCGGTCAGTTATAAGCAGCTCGCCTGGGGCACGGGGTTCTTTGACTTTGACAACGATGGATGGAAAGAGCTCTTCGTCGCAAACGGTCATATCTATCCGCAGGCTGATCAGGCTGGGAATCGCTACGCTCAGGAGTGCCAGCTGTTTCGCAATCTTCGCGATGGCCGTTTCTCCCTGATCCCTGGCGAAGAAAGCGGCTTCCTCCAGCCGCGCAGCAGCCGCGGCGCCGCCTTCGGGGATCTGCGCGGCGACGGCCGCATGGATATCGTCGTGAACAATATCGATAATGAGCCATTCCTCTTCGAACTGGCCCGAACAGCATTGGGAGGATGGGTTCGTTTTTGCCTGGTCGGCGTGCATTGCAACCGGGATGCCATCGGCGCAAGAGTCTTCGTCACAGCAGGCGGCCAAACGCAAACGGATGAGGTCCGCAGCGCGGGCAGCTTCGCTTCTGCCAGCGACGTACGTCTCCATTTTGGCCTGGGGAGTACTGTTGCCATCGACAAGGTACAGATTCGCTGGCCCGACGGCAGCACAGAACAGCGCGTCGGCCTCGCGCCCAACCGGGAATATGTCGTCCGTCAGGGGGACTGGTCCTGATGCTCGCTTCTCGCTTCGGTGAGCGGACCCATACGCTCCGTTGGTTCTTGCTGGCTGCCTTGCTTATGCCGGCAATCGTTCTGTCTGCAGAGTCACGCGCCCAGGTCACCGAGATGCCCGGCGGCAGACCTCTCACGGAATCTTCTCAGCCAGCGAGAACCGAACAGCAATGGCTAACTGAACTCAGCGTCGACCGCCAGGTCCTGGCCTCCGATCCCGGTTCCGCTCAGGCGCAGCTTCGACTTGGCGTTGCACTGCGCGCCCTCGGCCAGTCCACTGCCGCCTCCCAGGCTGTCAATCGGGCCCTCGAACTCGATCCCGGTCTTGCCGGCGCCCTGATCGAGAAAGGGACCATCCTCGCTGACCAGTCAGACTACACGCGAGCCACCGACGTGTTCCGTCGTGCTACTGCCGCAGCTCCCGGCAACGCCGCAGCCCATGTGTGGCTTGGAGACATGCTGCTGCGGACGGGCGATTTTGATGCAGCCGCTGTCGAATTTCAAACTGCGGTGCGCCTCGATGCCAAAAGTTCCAGCGGCTGGCAGGGACTGGGACTCGTCCATCTGCAGCGGGGAGATTTCGCGGGAGCGGCTGGCGATTTCCGCCACGCCCTCGACCTTCGACCCGACTCGATCGAAGCAGAGAAGGGGCTGGCGCACGCCCTGGCAGGAGAACATCAGTGGCCCGAGGCGGCGCAGTGGCTCAGACGCGTCCTTGCGGCCAACCCGGATTCGTCATCGGAGGCTGTGGCGCTCGGCAACGCGCTGACTGCCATGGGCAACAAAGCAGAGGCGGAAATTCAATTTGCCCGCGCGCGGCAACTCTCCAGTCAGGAATTGAACCTGCTCCGCGCGAAAGGCGACAATAACTGGGGCGTTGCGCTCAGGAGTCAGGGTAAATCCGGGGATGCGGCGACTGCGTTTCGCCGCGCGCTCGAGGACGATCCCTCCTTCTGCGAAGCGCACGATAATCTCGGAGGAGTTCTCTGGATGCAAAAGGACGCGGCGGGGGCTATGGCGGAATTTGCAGCTGCTGTCGGTTGCGATCCCAGCCTCAGTTCAGCGCACAACAACCTGGGAAACGCCTTCCTCTACGATGGCCACGACCTCGACAAGGCCATTGCGCAGTTCCGTTCCGCCATCGCGCTGCGCCCCGGTTTCGCGCTGGCGCATCTGAACCTGGGCAAAGCGCTGGCGTCCAGGCAGGACCTGGTCGGCGCTGAGCCTGAATTTCGCAGCGCCATTACCATCGATCCCAGCCTGGCTGCCGCCCACGTCGGACTAGGACTCTTGTTGGCCGCGAAGCAAAACCCGCTCTCCGCAGAAGCTCACGCTGAACTCGAGAAAGGTATTCGCCTCGACCCTTCTCTCCGCCACGTCATTCCGCAAGCTTACCTGGCGCAGCTGCCACAGGATCGGTAACGATGGCCCTGCGTCCGGCATTTCCGCGCATCTCTCGTCGCCGTTTTCTCGAGCAGCTTGGTTGTACCGGCATCGCTGCTCGTGCGCTTTTCTCCGCACCAGGGCAATTGCTGCGCTCGTTGCCCATCGCGCATGCCATGCCTCTGGTCCCGCCTGGTGCGCTCTTCCAGTCCCTGCCCTCTTCCGCCACGGGCATAACGTGGCGTCACGTGAACGGACGCTCGTCACAAGCCTATCTGCCCGAAACCACCGGCGCCGGTTGCGCTTTTTTCGATTACGACAACGATGGTTGGATGGACATCTATCTGGTCAACAGCGGTCGCTGCGACTTCTACGATCCCGTTCCTCCTCTGCGCAACGCGCTCTACCGCAATAACCGCGACGGCACTTTTACCGATGTCACAGCCAAAGCCGGCGTTGCCGGCGGCGGTTATGGCATGGGGGTGGCTGTTGGGGACTACGACGGCGACGGGTTCCAGGACCTCTATGTCACGCAGTACGGACGCAGCATTCTCTATCACAACAACGGCAATGGCACTTTCACCGATGTTACGGAGAAGGCGGGCGTCGCCGCTCCCGGCTGGGCCACCAGCGCCGTCTGGTTCGATTACGACAACGACGGCCGCCTCGATCTCTTCGTATGCCGTTTCGTTGATTTCGGCAAAGAGAAGAATAAGTTTTGCGGCAATCCCCAAACCGGTGAACGTTATTACTGCATTCCGCAGGTTTACGATCCTATGCCGAGTTGGCTGTTTCATAACAACGGCGACGGTACCTTCACCGATGTGAGCAAAGACTCGGGGATTCACCAGCAGCTCGGGAAAGCCTGGGGGGTCGTCGCGACCGACGTCGACAACGATGGCCTCCTCGATCTCTTCGTTGCCAACGACACCACTGCCAATTTCCTCTTCATGAATCGCGGCCACGGCCGCTTTGAAGAAACCGGCCTCATCGCCGGCGTTGCCTATGACGAAATGGGCCACGCCCGCTCCGGCATGGGCGTAGATTCGGCAGACTACGACCAGGACGGATGGCTGGACCTGTTTGTCGCCGACGTCGATCACGAGAAGTACGCGCTCTATCACAACAATCACGACGGCACATTCGCCGACGTCTCGGCGCCGAACGGTATCGGCCAGGCCACCTTTCTCTTGAGCGGCTGGGGTCTCAAGTTTTTTGACTTCGACAACGATGGCAATCTCGATCTGTTTCTCGCCAATGGCCATCCCGACGACCATATCCACGAGCGCTTCGCCAATGTCACCTATGAGGAATGCATGCTCGTGTTTCGTAACACGGGAGGCTCCGGCCAGCATGCTTTTGAGAACATCAGCGCCGAAGCTGGCCCCATCTTCCAGGAGAAATTCGCCTGCAGGGGACTGGCTCTCGGCGATTTTGATAACGATGGCGCCGTCGATGTACTCGTCTCCGTCAACAACAGCGCTCCGCTGCTGTTGCGGAACCTCGCAGCTACCGGCAATCACTGGGTTGGTGTGCACCTCGTTGGCAGAAAAGCCAATCGCGATGCGGTGGGAGCCCGCATCACCTATCAGTCCGGCGACCTGCGGCGTTCCCGTTTCAAGGTGGGCGGCGGCAGCTATCTTTCCTCCCACGATCCCCGCGTGGTTCTGGGCCTCGGCAATCGCACCAAAATCGACTGGGTCGAAGTCCAGTGGCCTCAGCCCAGCGCCCGCACCGAGCGCTTTGCCGATCTTCCTCTCGACCGCTATACCGCGTTACAGGAAGGAACCGGAACCCCGGTCTGATTTTCGATCACTTGGGTTTCACTCCGCTGACAGGCGAACCGGCCTTATCGTCTTCGAGCGCCTGGATCTCATCGTGGCTCACTGCCAGCTGTGCGGCGCGCAGACTCTGAAAAGCCTGCGTCGCTTGCTTCGCAGCATCCGCATCCCCGATCCGCCGATAAAACACCGCCAGCCGGAAATGAATCTCTCCATCCTTGTCCTGCGCCGAGTAAGGCAGCAGATCGGCAATGGCCTGGCGCGTGTTCCCGACCTCATTTTCCGCATTTGCCAGATCCAGCCGTGCGGCCGCTGCCTGCGGGCTGTCTGCGGGAATCTGCCGCAGCTCGGCGATTGCCGGTTGCCACTCGCCCATCTTGGCGTATGCATGCCCGAGTTCCGCTCGCGCCGCCACCGAACCCGGCGCCAGCTCCAGAGTCTTCTTGTACTGCGTCACCGCCGATGCCCAATCGAGCATGTGCGTGTAGGCGTCGCCGAGTCCGAGATAGAGGTCCGGCAGATTGGGCGCCAGTCCGATCGCCGTCTTATATTCCGCCTCCGCCTGCGAGAACTGTCCCCACCCCAGATAGCGCTCCGCCAGCATCTGGTGCACGCGCGGCGAAGCAGCATTCAGCAACGCCAGCCGAACGAAGCAGTCACCGGCGAGCTCGGCATGCGCCCGGCTCAGCCAGTACATGGCCCATTCGTCGTGCGGATGTAGGCGCCGCAACGCCTCTGCCTGCTGCATCGCCTCCTGATACTCGCCCAGCCGGAACAATGTTTCCGCCAGCTTCGCGCGCCCCGCAGCAGAGAGCGCCTGCCTGCTCTTCAACTTTTCACCTAGTCGCCGATAGCACGTCTCCGTCAGCCACTCGCCAGGCTTGGCTTCTTCCGCAGCTGGAATCGCAGCGCATGTCTCTGCCGGCCCTTTAAGCGGCGAGAGCACGTCGGAGCCGGCGGTCGAGATGGTCAGCCATGTTCTCCAGAAAATACCTTCGGGTGTCGCCTCAATGCTCCCGGGCAATTTCACCGCCCCATCCGTCCACGCCTGCCGCAACGGTCCCGGCGGTGCCGACTCCGCCAGCCGTGCCAGCTGCTGCGGCTGGGAGCGCGCCAGCGCATCCAGCTCGGTATTGGCTTCGGTCCATTGATCCGCGAGCGCCACACCTTCCGCGAGTCCCAGCATCGCCGTGGGATTTTCAGGATCGAGCGCCAGTTCCCTTCGAAATGCATCGGACGCGGTCTTCGCATAGCCGAGCGCCAACAGAGCACGACCAAGATCGGCATGCACGCCCGGCTGGTCTGGCGCGGTCCTGGCAAGCCGCAGCAGAACGCGCGCCGCATCCCAGTTGGCATCCCCTGCCAGCGACGTCTCGGCATTGAGCTCCTGCGACAAGATGCTGTCCTCGGCATTTGTGTTCAGCACACGCTTCCAGTCGGCCGCCAGCTGCACATGCACCATGCCCAGTTTGTACCAGGCGTCTGGCAAGGATGGCGTCAGGCGCAATTGCTGCTCGTATTCGTCCTCCGCCTCCCCCATCCGATGAATCCGCGCCAGCGCATCGCCGAGCGCCAGCCGCGCATTCGCATTGGTTTTGTCCAGCGCCAGCGCGCGTCTCAGAGGCGCAACGGCTTCCGCTGCTTCGTTCAGCTCCAGGTGGTCCAGGCCGCAAAGCAACCACGCCTGGGCATACAGGAGTCGCGCATTTGCGTCCGCCGCGGGTTGAGGCTCAACCTTCGTGCCAACGATGGGGGCCAGCGTCTTCAGCGAATCAGGATAGCGATGCAACAGGAAATAGCCAGTTCCCAGCCGAACTCGTATCGCCGCCAGTGACGACGCCGTTGTTCCGGGCGCAGGGTTGGCGAGGAATGCCTCGTAACGGGAAACCGCCTGTTGAATCTGCTCAGGATTTTGTTGCCCTGCGGCTCCATCGTTGGTGATGGTCTGCGCAGCACTCTGCATCCACCCAGCCGACGCAAGCAGCAAACCAAGGAACAAGCCCCGGCATGCGACCCCCGCTCGATCACCGCAAATCCAACTGACTAACCGAATCGGCACATCCTGATCCTAAAGCCCGCGACGCATATCAGCTGTTCGCTCGCACCGGCCCTCTTCGCGAAACCGCTATTTCTGTGCCGTTGTTACCGGTTCCGATCGGCCCAGCGTGTCGTACAGAGGCTGGACCGGCGTCACCGGCGGATCCTCCTTTGCGACCGAGACTGCGAGGACTCGGATGTTATTGTTCGCAGGCAGCGTGAGAGTCCTGGCGCCCCGCGGTATTTCGATCGAATATCCAAACAAATAGGAATAAGAGTAAGCGACGTTCTTACCTGTCGCGTCATGGTGATGGTCGCAATACCAGGCCAGATCGGCGCGTTTGATGTAGCCGGGCAGAATCCCGGTCATCTCCGCGTAGGGATCCATCTCCTTTTGTGCCGATCGGCCAGGGCGTTCCGGAGTTGTCACTTCCCTGGCCTGCCATTGCCGATCATCCCACTGCCCGATAAAGCCACCCCAGTCTTCAATATTGAGAGTCGATTCTCGATCCCCTACCCGGAACGTCGCTTTCTGATCTCCATTGATCGCCGCGGCCAGCAGGTAAACGCGGTTATAGTCGCCCTCGGGCAAAGAGATCGTCTGTCCCTTCGCTGCGATCGCGTCGGGAGTGCCAGCTTTTGCCGGAGCCAGCTCGAAATCCACCCCGTGGTAAGCGATCTTCTCCGGCAGCATCTCGGCCGGCAGCGCGTTCCCTTTGCCATCGAAACCCTCGGTCACGGCTGCCCCGGCCTCGCTCGCCGCCGCAAGATCATAGCGTAGCGACACCGGCTGCGAGTTCACCCGCGTTGCTCGCGTAGTCGCCGGCGCCAGCGTGATCGCAAACGTGCGCGGCTGGTACGCGGTGAAGGAAGCCATCAGCGCTCCATCCGTCACCTTCGCCGGTCCCACCGGCTGCTCCTGTCCGTTCACCTCGCGCGCCGCCGTAACCGACCCCGCAAACGACACTTTTACATTCGGCTCTGGCTTGCCATCCATTTCCACCAGCCGCACAACAATTTCGTTGCTGAGCTCGGCGCGCTTCAGCGCCATCACCCGTACGCGCGGAGTACTAACGCGGACCAACGAGAATTCACGCCCCAGCGTTCCCACGTGCTTCGTCGTTTCGAATCCGATCAACGGAGTATTCAGGCGCTCTCCCTGCCAGTCCGTCTCGCCCGTACGCCAGTCATCCGCATGCCCGCTGATGCCGTACGTAAACTCATGATGCCCAAGGTCCTGTGTGGCCTGATCCGGATAGCCGCCGCGCACGCCCGGCGTACGAATCAGCGTCAGCCGAATCGTATTGTCGTTCGGCTTGTCCGATCCGTTCTTGCAGTCGGTCAGAATCGTGGCCCCATACACGCCCGTTGCATCCGTCAGATCGATCCATTGATGCGAGAGAACCTCGAACTTCGCCGGCAGTGCGTTCGGCCTCTGGATGGTTCCAATACCCAGATTGTAAGTGGCCATGCGATTCGCCGCGGTGAGACGAAACACCGCCTTCAGGTTCGACTCGCGCGTGTTCCAGTCAATCGCATTTGCGATTTCAACGCGCTTGCCGGCATCGCCCGCTGACAGCATCACCGTCTGTACAAATTTCGATCCCGCTGTTTCCCGCGTCACTTCCACTGCCACGCGCGCTGGGCCGTTTTCCACTATGCGCACCCTCGCCGGTCCGTGAACATATTCCTTCGGCGGCGCCTGCTCCTGATCCCAGTCCATATTCCACGCCGGCCATTGTTGCGGATTGTCATGCGAAATCGCCAGTCGCAGCGGTTCCGCCAGCAGTTCCTTTCCAAGCTGCTTGTCGAAGATGCTGGCAATGTCGCCGTCGCTGTTCAGTTTCACGCGATAGTAGCGATTCTCAAGCGAATCCTCTGAGACGTGCAGCGCCGTTTCTTCTTCCGCCATCGCGCCGCCGCCTCGAACGCTGTACACAGCAAACCCCGTCGAAGGCACATGGGCCAGAAAGATGACCCTGTCCGCCGAAATCTGCGCGGGAACTTCCCTGCCATCCGGACCCGTGACCGTAACCCGATCCGGCATGCCGCTCGCGAAGTCTACATGCGCTTCAACCACGTCTTCGCGAGCAATGTTCAGCGGATTAAAAACCACCACCGGAATTCCCTCAGTTGCCGTATTCAGCGCGGATGAAACAGCCTCTGTCGCGCTGCTCAGCACTCCGGCGAATTGGTTCATGGCAATCACATCGTCGTTCCACGCAAACTCATACGCTCGCGGAGTCGCTGTGCCCGCGGCCAGATCGTGGAATTGTCCACCCATCACCAGGGTCCACGCGTCATTCAACCGGCTCAGCGGGTAAAGCCGTCCACCCAGCCACTCCGCCGCAACCGAGGATTTCTCGGCTGCATCCGCCAGCACTTCTTCTTTGCGCAGCCAGCGCTTCTGATAACCCTGGGAAGTCAGCGATCCGGCTGAATGATTCGTTAGCTCCATTTCGCCGGTGTACTGTGGCAATTTCGCGGCTTCACCAGGCGTGATGTTGAGAAACATCTGATCCGCCGTCGCCGAAATTACATGAACCGGTCCGGCGCCCACGCGAGTTTCAGGCCACTCCGGATGCGACTCGCCGGGAAACCGGACATATCCGGCAGGCGGCATGCTCGCCTCACCCTGCGTCACGACCGCTTCCAGTCGCTTCACGGAAGCTTCGCTGGGAGACCCGCCGATGTCTCCGGTTCCGTAGTAGTGATAATCGGTGAACACTCCTGTGATCTTGCCGTTGTTCTCCACCCGCGACGCCCAATCCCCCTGGTAACGGCTTAGTTCTTCGTCCTGCCGGGCCTTGGTAAGCTCCTCGATCTGGTTCTGCAGCATCGCGTATTTCTGTATATCCTGCGGGCTTAGATCGTTTTCGTTCGCCTGCCGAAACTTCGCCTGCAGTTGGCGCACCTGATCCCGTACGTCAGCAAGCATCGTATCCGGCGGCGCCTCCGGCAGTGGCTCGCTGAGGTCCGTATAAACTCCCCCCGAATAAGCTCCTGGATTCAATGCCGCCAGCACGCTCTCTCCATCCGGCCCTACCCAGACCCCGACGTTAAATGGCGTACCCTGCGGCGTCTTTTCGAGCGACTCCGGTCCTCCTCCCTCCGCCGACGAGCCCCACGTGAGCTTCTGGGTCGAAAACCCCTTCACGCCAGAGTGCGCCAGAATCGTCGGCAGCGAGGCAGGAAAGCCGAAGCAGTCCGGCAGCATATACTCTGCGCTGTACTTTCCAAACTCCTGGCGAAACCAGTCATTCCCATATAAGATCTGGCGGATAATCGACTCCGGGCTGGGCGCATTCACGTCGCCCTCTTCCATCGACGATCCGGCCGGATACCACCGTCCCTCGGCAACGTACTCTTTCAGCTTCGCGAAATCCGCGGGGTAATATTCCTTCATGAAGCGGTAGCGATTCGCACCGCTGAAATTGAAGATGTAATGCGGATACTTTGGGAAAAGCGCGAAGTTGTCCTCCATTGTGTTGCGGATATATTCATCGATAACCTGGGGATACTCCCACCGCCACTCCGTATCCAGGTGCGCATAACCGACGACGTAAAGGGTAGGCTGGCTCGTTAAATCCGGCTGGGTCGCCGTCTGCGCTCGAACAGCGCGGATCGACGTCACGCAAATGAGGAGGACTAATGTCAGGATGGCGCGATTTCGCAGCATAGCCGTACTCCACGGTGAGTTTGTCAGGGGCCCGTCAGACCATCTGGTCAGCACTGCGCAATACTTCGAGCACTGAGCGCGCACGCATAGTACTGCGCTCCGGATGAGTGGTAACCGCGGGCGCTTTTTCATCGCCGTGGTACCGTTTCCACGGATCAAAGCTCAAAGGCTAATCGGCAGAATTCCGCGTTGTCAAGGCATGGCTCTGCAGGTCGGCTTCTCATTCGTTTCAACCGTGCCGGACCCAGGCGAACCGCGGACCGCGCCCTCCCCCGGATACCACCACAGCCCTGCCGGGTTCTTGACAATCCGGGAAGCCAGGGTGTACTTTGCTCTTCGACGTGGAATCGATACCAGGGCTGCAGGCCATACATTCCTGGGCTGCGACGCCCTCTTCATTGATCCTCCACGCGTTCGTGAATAGCTCGGCTCTCTGGTCCCCTAAGCGGTTACAGGAAATCGTCCGCCGCTCTCCAGGATGTCGCGTGCACGTTTACGCTTTCCCGGCGCGGTCGGTCTCCTTAAAGCAACTCGGTTAAGTTCGCCTGCTCAGTGACACTTCTGCTGACGCGGGAAGCTCTTTGGGTTCATGCATCGTGCTTTCGGAGATCTCTCCGTATGATGCGGCTTTCAGGAGGTCAAATGCTTGTGTTCAGACACAGACTCTCTGTCGCGGCAATCGCTGCGCTCGCTTTCTTGATTTCTCCCACCTCGCGCGCCTTTGCGCAATATCACGTCAATGGCACCATCACCGGCACCATCACCGATACCTCTGGAGCCGTCGTCCCCGACGCTGAGGTAAAGCTCATCAATCCCGCGACCGGCGTCAGCATCTCCACGAAGACTAACAATGCTGGGGTGTACATCTTCGCCGACGTTAGTCCGGCCAGCTATACCGTCACCGTCCAAAAGCAGGGATTCGATACCTGTCAGGGCACCGATGTGCTCCTGCAACCGGCGGACACGCGAACCTTTTCCTGCGCCCTCACAGTAGGCAAGGTCGCACAAACTGTCAGCGTCACCGCCGGCGCGCTCCAGGTACAGACGCAGAGCGCACAGGTCAACAGCGTTATCAATTCCGAGCAGGTTGCTGAGCTTCCTGACAACGGACGCAATTTCGCGAACTTTCTTGCCCTGCAGCCCGGAGTCGCCGGTGTTAATTTTGACGCCAACAACAGTATGAATATCTTCGCGACCCAGGGCGTCGCGGTTAACGGGCAGCGCGATGAAGACAACAATATTCTGATCGAGGGAGTATCTTCCCAGCGAACCCGTGACAATGCAGCCACCACCGCTGCCCCGGCGCTGGACGCAATCGGCGAGATCAATATCGTAGCTGCGGGATATATGCCGGAATACTCCCGTGCCTCTGGCGCGCAGATTATCGTTCAGCTTAAATCGGGAACGGACAAATATCACGGCAGCCTGTACGAATACAACCAGAATACCGTGTACGACTCGGCAGTCAATTACATCAATGCCGGCACTCCGGTGGCTCCTTATATTTGGAACAACTTCGGCGGCACCTTCGGCGGGCCGATACCCGGGCTGCACAAGAAACTGTTCTTCTTCTACTCCGAAGATGTCACCCGCAACCCCGGCTTCAGCCCCAATAACGTAATTGTGCCGTCTGCAAATGCTCATTCAGGTAATTTTACGGACTATTGCAACGCTTCACCTAAGATTGCCTGCCCAACCGTCCCTGCATTCCTTGCCGGCAAGACCGATCCGAATACCGGAGCCATCCTGGTACAGGGCCAGCCGTTTCCGAATGACACCATCGCCAAATCGTTCTGGAGTGCCAACGGTGCCGCCTTCATGGGCGTCTATCCCATCCCCAATTACAACAACGGATCCGTGACCGCTACGTCGAATTATTATTACAGCTCCATCAGCACGAACAATAACCACACCGAAAGCCTGAAGGTGGACGCCGAGCTTGACCGGATGAAATCTCACCTGGCCGTCTCGCTGCGCCACTATCGCACCAATTCGGAATCCGGCAACTTCGGGAACAGCCCGCAGTTGCTCGACTGGACCATTCAGGAGCCTGAGCGTGGCGGCACCATCGACTTTGCTACGACTTTTTCGCCCACCCTGGTGAATGACTTTACATTTGGCGCAACCGAAGACATCGTCCACGTCGTTCTTACCCCCGGCCCGCTGGGTAATGGCCTCGATCGTTCCGATTTCGGCATAACCTATCCCTATATCTTTGGAGCGGCAAGCAAGGACGTCGCAGGCAAGACCCCGACGATCAACTGGGGTGGCCCCAACAAAAATTTTGACTCTTTCAATGGCGATACCGACGCTTATCCTTCGCACAGCGACGGCAAAATCTTCCAGTATTCCGATGTCCTGACGAAGGTAGCCGGCCACCACGTCATCAAGTTCGGTACCTGGATCGAGCAGGACGGAGAAAACGACGATGATCAGCTTGTCATAGGCGGGCAGAATCTGAATGGCACCTTTGGCATTAACGCCAATACTTCTGATCCCCACTCGACCGGTCTCCCGGTGGCCGACATGCTGCTGGGAGTCTTTGACAGTTACACCGAGCTCGGTTATCGCAATCTGACGCCGTGGGTGGCATGGCAGGAGGGCATTTTCGGTCAGGATTCCTGGCGTGTGACCCCGAATTTCACGCTGCAGGGCGGTCTGCGCTGGGATTACTTCCCGAACTATACCAGTCGCTGGTGTAATTTCTCAATGTTCGATCCTTTGTCCTATGCTGGCGCATCCGGTGGCGCGCAGGTCGTTGACAATAACCCTGCCAGCTCAACCTTTGGCGAGGTGATCGGCGGCAATTACTATAATGGCGTTGCGGTCCCTTGTAATTCGCTGCCCTCAAATGGTTACAACCACTTCGGCGTGTTTGGAGAAGGATATAACGCCTCAACGGCAGCCGGAATCAACCAGGACCTGGTGAGCGCCGGCATGTTACGCGGATATTCCCCCGCCATCCTGCAGAACCGGCATCGGAACTTCCAGCCACGTTTGGGCTTTGCCTGGGCTCCAAATGCCCTGCGCCAGACCTCCATCCGCGGCAGCGTCGGCATCTTCTATAACCACGATACCCTCAGCGATCAGACACAAATGGGTAGAAATGTTCCATTTCAGACTGCTGCCACTACCACAAACGGAGATATCGATTGCCCCGATGTGAGCCAGTCGCCCACCACCTTCGGCTGCTCAAGCACCGCCGCGGCATTCACCCCTGGGCCTGTAGTCGCTAGTCCGTCTAACCCGCAGCAACCGATACCGATCACCGGAGCCGATCTGAACGCTCCTATCCCGGTAGTTTACGGGTGGCAATTAAGCCTGCAGCATATGCTGCCACAGGACACACTTGTACAGGTGGGCTACGTCGGCAACCGATCGCGTCATTTATCCGTTCTTGCCAACCTGAACGAGATGACCCCGGGCAGCTATGGAAGTTGTCTGGGCGCGCAGGGAGTACAGTTCGCGACATGTCCGTATCGCTATAGTTCGGATGTTGGCAACGCAACCACGCCGGTTGCCAACGTCGCGGCCGTCGTACCGTATCCTGGGTTTTCCAACTCCAGTTTCACCTATCAGAGCGATATTGGAATTTCTGCGTACGACGCTCTGCAGGTCAGCGTGCAGCGGCGGATGGTGAAAAACCTGATGTACACCATTGCGTACACATTCGCTAATGCTCATGACATTGGTTCCGAGTTGCAGTCGTCGATCGTGGATCACTACGACCCGGGTTACAATGTGGGACCACCGGACTGGCTGCGCCATAACGTATTTACCGGGACTTACGTTTACGACCTCCCGTTCTTTGAACACCAGACCAATGTCGAGGGAGCATTTCTGGGAGGCTGGAGCCTCACCGGAGTCTTCTCCGCGCAGACCGGAACCCCCAACACAATCATCGATGAAGGAGTGGATGTAGCAGGGCTGGGCGTCGACCCTGCCAGCACGACTCCAGCCGGAGGGGGAGCAAGCAACGGCGAACATGCCGAGCTGGTCTCCGGATGCAGCCCAAACAACGGACCACACGACAAGGCAGAGTGGTTCAACATATCCTGCTTCGTCAATCCCAGCGCACCTGCCTCACCGGGGAGTAACAATTATCTGGAGCCACGCGGTACACTTGGAAACTCCGGCCGTAATAGCGTCTGGGGGCCGGGTATGTGGATTTGGGATGCAGGCGTACACAAGACCGGTGCGGTGGTTACAGATAACCTGAAATACGAGTTCCGGGCGGAAGCCTATAACATCCTGAATCACCCGGTGCCCAACGGTCTTGACAACGGAATATTCGACGGCACGTTCGGTATCATCAACAGTGTTTACCAGCCGACCAGCGGGTCGCAGCGTAACATGCAGATCGGCCTGCGGCTTATCTTCTGACACAAAGTCGGTATCGGAGAGGCGTCCGCCACGACGCCTCTTCTCTGTTTGCTGCAAAACATGGCGGATCAAGCGCAACTCGGCCCGTCACACTTAGCTGATTGTCTCTGAGCAGCCGCACGATTCACGGCGTATCAGACGTGTATCCAGTCGGATCTTCTTCGCACCATCTACGCTGGAGTTCCAAGCTGTCTTTCCGGGTTCCTGCAGCTGCTCGAACAGGAGCTCTGCGGCCACTCGACCCATTTCTTCAATCGGTTGCCGAATAACTGTGATTGCCGGTCGAACGGTAGCTGCCAGCTCGAAATCGTCATAGCCCAGGATCGCCACCGAACCGGGAACTTCGATTCCAAACTTCTGCAGCGCTTCAAACGCGTAAATCGTCGTACTGTTCTTCAGCGTAAATATCGCGTCCGGCGGGTAGCTTCCGCAAAGGAAGCGCTCGATGGTTTCTTCAGCGGAACGATGATCTTTAACCGAAGTATCCACGCTGTATTCAATACCCGCCGATTTCACGGCCTCGCGATAACCACGGATGCGCTCGCGAATTGTATAAAGAGTGGGTTCTCCGGTCAGGCACAGAATCCGTCTGTAGCCGTGTTCAATCAGGTGATTCGTACCCGTTCGTGCGCCTGCAAAGTTGTCGGCCAGAACCGCCGGGATTGAGGTTCCCGATAGTGGCCGGTCCAGAGCGACTACCGGCACCGAGAGCCTTGCCAGCAGGGTACGCAGCGCCTGGCTCTTCGAATCCGCCGGTGCGATGATCAGGCCGTCGGCCCTGTGGCGTGTCAAAACATTCACATTCGCGATTTCAACGCTTGTATCGTTTTGCGTCGTGGTCACAATCACGAGCGAATCGTTGGCACGTGCAATCGCCTGTGCGGCCTCCGCACACGCCGAAAAAAACGGATCTGCGATGCTCGGAATCAGAAGCCCAATCGTCCGAGTGCGGCCACCCTTCAGAATTCGCGCCGCCTGGTTCGGCATATAGCCAAGCTGTTCGATCACACGCCGGACATGGGCCAGCGTTTGCGGATCCACTCTGCGACCGCCGTTGATCACGCGCGAAACCGTCGTCGTTCCTACGCCCGCTCGGCGTGCCACTTCACTGAGCGTAGGGTGTTTCGCGGACTTAGTCATTAGTTTTGCTGCCGGCTGGAATCTGAGTCGCGTGGCAATGCCATGCTACAGCGAGTCACACATCATTATAGAAAGCCTTCTGGTCTTATGCATCATGAAAGCCGGTGGGCAATACAGTGTCGGGAAATATGTACCATATTACAACTGACGGCAAGCAGGCTCTGCCAACCGGCCCGGCTCATCCTGAGCCGCTGGCCACCGACCACGACCACTGAGCCTTCGCTGCGCCCCTCGCGGCGGATCTCGCTGACCCGATCGACGTTGACAATGACGGAGCGATGAATGCGGACGAACTTTGTGGGATCGAGGGTGCTGGCTAATTGCTTGATGGTCTCGCACAGCATCAGGTTTTTGGTGGAGACACGTGTAGTAGTCGGCGGCTTCGATCCAGTCGATGTCGGCAACATTGACAATGGAATCTTTTGCGCCACTGGGGACAAGAAGTCGAGTTGGATAACCGGATCGAGGTTGCAAGGGGTTCTCGACGGTGGCGAGAATCGCATTGAGTTGTTCCTGAGTGAGGAGCGCTCTCCTGGAAACGAGAGCGTCGGGAGAAACCCTGATGTCGAGGCGCAGGCGATCGGCAAAACGGACCTGCTCAAGGGCGAGAAAATCTTCGACGCGCTCCAGTTCCTGGGAAAGGGGGACTTTTTCGGGCGCCGAGCGCTGCAAGGTGGTTTTGAGGATGGCGTTGAGATGGCGCAGCATTTCGGCGGCCTCCTTGTGCGGCGCGGTCCCGGAGCAGAAGCGTACGATGATATCCGCCGCATCTTTGATGTCGACGGCGACTGGAGTCTCACCTCCGGCCGGCTGCTCACGCGGCGGCAAATGAAAAAGGGAGGGACGTGCCGACATGCCCGATATTAAAGAGGCGCGCCAAGCCCTCGTGTCTAGAATTCTCGAAGGGAAAGGCACAGCATCCCAGGCGCAACGCCGTCGTGCGTTTGATAACGCAGGGCTGGCCGCGCCGGTAAGCACCCTGATCAATAAGGTCGCCGGGCACGCCTGGAACGTTACCGACGAGGACATCGGCGCCGCACGTGCATCGGGCCTGAGCGAGGACCAGATTTTCGAGATGGTGGTATGTGCCGCGATCGGCCAGGCTACGCGGCAGTACAACACAGCTCTCGCCGCCCTCGCTGCCGCGACGGAGAAGGAGTGACAGTTGCGTCTCGCAATCCTCGATACCGGCCACAGTTTCGGGACGAAGGCCGTTTTCGCGTTCATTGGCGCGGTCTCACGCCAGCCGGTACTCGATGCCGTTAAGGTGATCAAATATCGCTCGGACTTCTATGGCGGCCCGATGTCGAGAGTCACCCAGGAGGCGATGCGCGGACCGTCGGCATGGTCTGTCGGCGACCGCGAGCTGATGGCCGCTCTGATCGCGAAGACGAATGCATGCGAGTGGTGCATGAAGGCGCACAGCGCCGTCGCGGTCGAGGCGTATGGCGGCGCGGCGATGGTCTCCGCGGTTCTCTCCGATCTCGAAACCGCCGCCATCGAGGAACCGCTTAAGGCGACATTGCGCATGCTGCGCAAGCTCAGTCGTGAGCACTCGGTGGATGCGGACGATATGCGCGCGGCACTGGCTGCCGGTGCTTCGCGCGCGCAGATCGAGGACGCACTCGCCGTCTGCTTCGCGTTCAACACCATGAGTCGCCTGGCCGATGCCTTTGGATTCTTCCTTCCCGGCCCCAGGGCCTTCGAGGCCGGCGCGAGGTACCTGATCGCCCGCGGTTATCGTTAAATTCCCTGAGCTTCAATGGTCGCCAACAGTCGCTGTCCAGGGCGGGTCGGCACCCACAAGCCGGATCCTCGCCCTCTTCGCGCAAGAAAATGCTCGGATGCGGCCGCCCGGCGGTCAGCAGCCAGGACCCCGGGCGACGGGAGCGGGCGACAACGGCACCCCGCTGAATCCGATTCTTTCTCGCCAAAAACTAGGGTAGACTCCTGTCACGAGCCACTGCTCCAGGGGTTTTCCCGTGGGCTTCCTATCCTCGTTCCTCGAAGACGTCTTCATCAGCTATGCGCACAACGATGATGATGCCTATGCCATGGAGTCGCAGGGCTGGGTCGCTCAACTGGACGAGGACCTGAGGAAGCGGGTGGCGGTCTACCTCGACGGACAGCAACCCTCCGTCTGGCGGGATCGAGACGTGCGGAGCAACGACGATTTCGAGGAAAAAATCACTACCAGGCTGGTGAACACCGCGACCTTTCTGTCCATCATCAGCCCCAGCTTCTTTCAGCGGCCGTGGTGCCTTCGCGAACTGGAAGAATTCGCTGTATCGGCGGAGCGCAATCTCGGAGTGAAGATCGGGGAGAAGCACCGCATCTTCAAGGTCGAAAAGGTTCCGCTCAGCCTGGACCGAAGCAGCTTTCCCACCCGTTTGCAAGGCACCGGGAGTTACCGCTTCTACGGGCCCGATCCGGAACACTCGGGCAAAGTCCATGAATATCGCCCCAAGCTGGGCGTCGACTACGCCGCGAAGTACTGGCGGGAGATGGACGACCTCGCGCAGGATATCGCGACCGTCCTGAAGCAGATGCATGCCAGGGCGCACGCGAATGTGACGGCGGCCCAGCCGACGACAGCCGTCTACCTGGCGGAAACTACGTCGGACCTTGAAGACGAGGCCAGGGAGATTCGCCGCGATCTGAAAGCCCGAGGCTTCGAGGTTCTGCCGGAAGGCGATCTGCCCTACCGTTGTAAGGACCTGAGAGCACGGGTCGAGGCGGATATGAGCCGTTGCCTCCTCTCCATTCATCTTATCGGCCGGGAATTCGGGTTCATCCCGGAAGGCGAGTGCGAGAAATCCATCTCCTGGCTGCAGAGTGAATATGCCATCGAGTATCAGAAGAAGGCCGGCCGGTTCACGCGTGTACTCTGGATGCCGCCCGGCCTGAAGGCGTCAGATTCCCGCCAGGAGCGGTTTATCGAGTATCTCCATAACGACTCCGAGGTCCAGCAGGGCGCCGATCTTGTCGAGAGCCGGCTGGAAGGCCTGAAGACGCTGGTGCAGGAGAAAATCAGAATCGTCCAGGATGCGGGAGAGAAGAAAAGTGTGCTGTTGGCAGCAGCCGGGCCCACGCTGGTCACGAACGACGAACCGCCTCGTATCTATGTGATTTGCGACCAGCTCGACCTGGGCTCTCCGGATTTGGGAGAACTAAGGAATCATCTCTTCAGCCACGGCTACGAATGCATTCTGCCGTCGGAATACAGCAACGAAGCAGAGGCCCTTCAGGAGCACGCCGATAATCTGGAAATTTGCGACGCCTGCCTGATCTATTACGGGCAAGGCTCGGACAGGTGGTTTGGCACCAAGCTGCGGGAGCTGCGCAAGCTGCTGAGCCGCAGAGCCACGCCTGTTTGGGCCAAGGGAGTCTATGTGGCGCCCCCTGAAACCCCCTGCAAAGTACAGCTCCAGACCCTGGAAGCCATGGTCATGCGCGGGGCAGCCCCTTTTTCAGGGGCAGTGCTGGCGCCGTTCCTGAGTAAGGTGGGACCCCAGACAAAAGAACGGACCGCGTAAGATGGGGTCGTTCGTGACCAATCCGTATCCTGGTTTACGTCCGTTCGAAACCGAAGAGGACTATCTCTTTTTTGGGCGTGAGGGGCAGAGCGAAGAAATTCTTGCGCGCCTGCGCCGTGAGCGATTCGTTGCGGTGGTCGGAACATCGGGCAGCGGCAAATCCTCTCTGATTCGTGCCGGCCTGCTTTCTTATCTGTACGGCGGTTTCATGAGCGGGGCCGGCTCGCACTGGCGTGTGGCAGTGATGAGACCGGGCGGCGATCCAATCCGCAATCTCGCCAGAGCGCTCTATGTTCCCTCAGTGCTGGCTTCCGGGGGCATAAGCGGAGAGGACGCGCAACAGGAACAAACCGTGCTGGAGGTGACGCTGCGGCGCAGCGGCCTTGGGCTGGTGGAAGCGATCCGGCAGGCCCGGTTGCCGGCGACCGACAATATTCTGGTTGTCGTCGATCAGTTTGAAGAGCTGTTTCGGTTCGCGGAACCGTCGAAATCGTCGCGCAACGAAGACGACGCCGCCGCATTTGTGAAGCTGCTGCTGGAGTCTGCTACCCAGACGACACTGCCAATCTACATCGTGATCACCATGCGCTCCGACTTTATCGGGGATTGCGCACGCTATCGCGATCTGCCGGAGAGGGTAGCTGCGGGCCTGTACCTGATCCCCCGCATGACCCGGGATCAGCGCCGTGAGGCCATCGAACGGCCGGCCATGGTGGCCGAAGCCGCGATTGCCCCGCGTTTGATGAACAGGCTGCTGAACGACGGAGGCGACAACCCGGACCTGCTTCCCATCCTGCAGCACGCCCTGATGCGCACCTGGGAATACTGGCGGCTGCATCACGAGCCGGGAGCGCCCATCGATCTGGACGACTACAAAGCCAGCGGCGAAATGACGGAGGCGCTCTCCTGCCACGCCGAAGAAGCCTGGGCGGAACTTCCCGACGATCGATCGCGCATGATTGCGAAGCGCATGTTCCAGGCTCTCACCGAGAAAGGCGAGGACAATCGCGAAGTGCGGCGGCCCACTTCCGTGGGCAACATCGCCGCCGTCGCGGGTGCCCCGATCGACGACGTGGTCGCGGTCATTGACACTTTCCGGAGGCCTGGCCGCTCCTTTCTGACCCCTCCGGCGAATGTGCCGCTGACGGAAAACACGGTGATCGACATTTCGCACGAGAGTCTGATCCGCGGCTGGACGCGGCTGAATAAATGGGTCGACGAGGAAACCGAATCGGCCAGGGCCTACCAGCGGCTGGCGGAAACCGCGGTACTGGAGGCACAGGGACGGGCCGGACTGTTTCACGGCCCGGATCTGAAGAATGCCGTCGCGTGGCGCGAGAAGGAAAAGCCAAACCCGGCGTGGGGACGTTTCTACCATCCTGGCTTCGACACGGCCATGAAGTTTCTCGACCGGAGCGCCGCTGCGCGCCAGCGTCAGATCCTGGTCTACGGAACTCTCGGGCTGTGTCTGATTCTTTGGTGCGGATATCTCTTTTATGCGCATCAGCGCAATATCCGGAGAGAAGCCGCATCGCAGGCCATGATTCTTCGCCAGCAACAGATGGCCGCCGCGGAGGAGGAGAAAGCCAAAGATGAACATGCTATCGAGGAGACCAGAATTGCCGAGGCTCAGGGGGAGACCGACTGGGTAAGAAACGTATCGCGGACCATGGACGTAAGCAGGATCGAACTGGCTTCGGCGGCAAGCAACCTCAGCTCCCTGATGAATGATGCTTCGCCCCAGGAAGAAAAAATTCAGATGCAGGGGATCATGGCCCAGGCTCAGACCGAGATGGGAGAACACGAAAAGGCTGCGCAGGCGTATACCCAGCTGTTGGTCCTGCATCCGGATCAGCGCTGGAGCCAGGAAGAGCGATCCTATGAATACATCCTGCTGGGGCGCGCCGACGACGCCATTGCCGATCTGAAAGCCTATCTGGAAGATGATCCCAATTCTTTCCTGCCGCATATGAATCTGGCCGTCGCCCTCGGCATGGAAAAGCGCTATCGCGAGGCGGACGCGGAGATTCAGAAGGGCATCCGGAATTTCCAGTTCGGATCGTCGAGTTTGTACGATTCAGAAATATCTCCGGACATCCAGCGCGCCACAGGGCAGACCATGCTGGTAGAGACCCCGGTTACGTTCTACGTGACCATGTTTTATGAGCTGGCCAGCCTCAAAGCGTTCGCCGGCGATCCGGAATTTGCAACGGCCCTCGATCAGGCGGACGCGACCGCACGCAAACAGGGTTACAACCTGGGTGGCGGCGCCGTCAACGATAAGGCCACCCTCGCATCGGTCGACCCTTTTCTTCTCGGGATCGAATGGGCATGGCTCAGCGCTCGCGCTCAGAACATCTCGGCAATCGGCCCCACCCGCGAGGATTACGGAGTCTACGCGGCCTACGGCGCATTGTGGGAACGTGCCGCGCGCATCCAGCCCCGGTTTAAGGATTGGGCCGGGCACTTCTATGCCGTGTTCCTGCAGGAACACGCGAAGCAAAAGCAGTCACGCTACGATGGCATGGCGGCCTGGGTCGATCAGCAAATGCATGCCCTTTATCCAGCTACCGGCTCGCCGCCGCCGATCCCCGCCGAGAACGCCACCGACATCACCGCTCTGACGGACGAAGCCGACGTGGCCAATGAGCGAGGAAAGTACTCTGATGCGGCAAAAATCCTCACCACGGCGATTCAGGAAGTGGAGCACTGGCCGAACGGGCGCTCCGAGCTGATCATGCTGCTCATGAGAAGAGCGGACACCTACGTAAATGTGCAGGACGTGGCACAGCAGGATTCCGACACGGCAAAGAACGCTGCCGCAGCCGCACAGAATGACTGCCGGCGGGTCCTGAAGATGGATCCACATACCGCGAAAGCCTACTTCGACCTTGCCGAAACAGAGAAGGATGCCGCGGCGGAGGAGCGAGACTATGAGCTGGCTTTCCAGTACGATCCTCGGCTCAGATTCGCCGGAGCAAGGGTGGGCATCCTCCTTGAGAAGAGCAATCCGAAACGCGCGCTGGCCCTTTTAGAACAGGCAAATCGAGTCGATACACCCGATATGACGATCTTTCAGGAGATTGCGAAAATCCAGAATGCGGCCGGAAACTACGGGGAAGCCTTGGCAGCCATCAGTCGAGCCATTGCGATGCAACCCGACAATGCGAACTCCTACCTGATTAAGGCTGAGGCGGAAAAGGGATTGCACTGGAGCGCGGTCGAAATCGCGATAGAAAGGGCATCCGACTATCGCAAGCTGGGTGATTATCTTGCCCGGACAGGCCAGCAGGCGAATGCGTTGCGATGCTATGTGCAGTCGCTGCACACACTGGCGGAGGATCCGGCTGGCAAAGGAAATGACAGCGTGCTGGCTGAAGAGACCGTGACCGCGCACGAACTCTCCCAAACGCTGGACAGCCTCGGCTCGCACAACGACGCCAAACGATTCTGGACCGCTGTAAGCACAACCCCATACCTCGCGGCTCTGAAAGACATCGCCCAAAAGGAAATCCAGCGGCTGACTCCGTGAAGCGCACCCGCGGAACGGTTCTGACTCACTGCATGAAGTGGTCCGGAGCGGACTTTATTTTATGGTCGGCTGCAGCTTCTTTGCTTTGAGCTCGAACGCGGCTGCCTGAGCCTTTTGCCCGGATTGCTGTAACAGCTGAGCATGCTCGTGATAGACGCGAGCGAGCACCGTGCGATTGTTCTTACCCCAGTACTGATCCCAGGCATATACCTCCATCTGGCGCTCTCCCTTCGTGTAATCCTCAATCGCGTCCCCCGGTTTGTCCTTGGGAACATCGGCCGCTATGGCCTCATAACTGAGACCCAGATAGAAGGCGATGGCGGCGGGACTCAGGCCCTGGTCTGCCGGCCCTGCCACATTACTGGACGCAAGTGAAAAAGCCACCGAACCCTGCGAAAGCTCCTCCTGACGGCGCGCCGACAGCCTCACAACTTCGAGCAACTCCGTGAGCCCCTCCACCGCATCGGGATACTCGCCCGCGTGAAAGCTGGCCAGGCCGAAGCCCAGCGCCACTCCCTGCAGTTCGGGACTGTGGGGAGGCAGGAAATGCCGATCAAGGATAAAGGCCCATTGGTAGTACCTGCGGGACAAGCGGTACTTCAGCGTTACCTCGTCGTTGATCTTTTTCAGCGCATCCCCCTGGATTTTCTTCGCGGTTGCATCTTTTGCCTCGGCATCTGCTTCGTCGAAAAAGATCTCGCCAAGCCCGGCAAGGCTGGGAACCACGGGGCGAAGCTGAGGATTGAGTTCGGCGGGGCTCAAAGTGAGGGTCAGGGTTTTCAGAATCGCCTGCGCTTCGTCCTGTTTTCCCTCATCCACGTAAACGGCAGCCAGAGAATATTTCGATATGGTGAGGAAGGGCTCGGACGAACGCCCGTGTTCGGCCTCGGTTATGGCGGCTGTAAAAAAGGTCTCCGCTTCCGGCCAACTTTTGTCCAGCATCGCATTGGCTCCCGCATCGAGATACGTGCGCCAGACAATGTCGCCGAGGCCTGTTTGCGCCGCGCAGGACAATGCGGCGGCGAAGGCGGTGAGACCCATCAGGCAAGTGCGCGTCAGCGTCGTCATTCCTGCTCGATTGTGAGGAGGTGGGGGTTGAGGCAGGGCAATTGTATCACCGGCCCATACGGGACGAGCACGGCGAAAGGCTCAACAGGAGCAATGCGGATCCGGCCGCGTTGAAGGATTCGCAATGCTGTTTTTCGTACTGAAGTCTGGGCGACTCGAGGTAACCGACGTGGAAGTGTTCTGGCCCAACGGGCTTCACGAGGAACACAGAAAGATTTCCGCGAGTCGCCTGGTAATCCTGCGAGAAGGAGCCGGAGCCGTCCCGAACCGCAGCTGGGAACGTTGAGGGGGTGCAGTTGGCCCTTCGCTGCAGTTCGCTCGTCTCTTGCTTCGCAGCTTACTCGTCTACTCGTAGCGCAGCGCTTCGATGGGATCGAGAGTTGCCGCTTTCCACGCGGGATAGATTCCGAAGACGAGGCCGATGATGCCGGAGACGACAAAACCCACGATGACCCAGAAGCCTGACAGGCTGGCCGGGAACGAGATGCCGTAGCGAATCGCGTACGTCAGAATCGTGCCGAAGAGAATGCCGAGCAGGCCGCCCAGGGCACACAGGGTCATGGCCTCAAAGGTGAACTGGATAAGGACGTTCCGCTTTGTCGCGCCGATCGCTTTGCGGACGCCGATCTCGCGGGTGCGCTCCGTGACCGAAACCAGCATGATGTTCATGACACCCACTCCGCCCACCAGCAGGCCGACGCTCGACACCGCGAACATGAAGATGACGAGGCCGGCGGTGATCTGCGACCAGAAATCGAGGATAGAGTCGGGGCTGAAGATCGCGAAGTCGTCGTCCTTCTCCACGCGGACCCGGCGCCGCTCCCGCAGCATGGTGCGGACTTCTTCGGTGACGATGGATTTGTTCTTCGCGTCGTCGTACTTCACCGAGACCCAGGTATCGAGAACCTCGGGGTGGATCTTCTTGAAGGTGCTCAGCGGAAAAGTGGCTTTATTGTCGTTGGGGTTGTCGCCGCTGCCGAAGGCCTGCTTGTACTTGTCGAGAACGCCGATGACGGTGAAGATATCGCCATTGATTTCGATGTCTTTGCCGATGGGATCCTCATTCGGAAACAGCTTCTCCGCGGTATCGTGGCCGATGACGGTCACGTTGGCAGCACGGAATTCGTCGTTGTCATTGAACGCTCGCCCATCGGCAATCTTGACGTCAGAGACCAGGGCGAAGG
>Ga0210398_10000207_pt1 | contig 73088 bp, 61 predicted proteins | sample IncBWC4OmetaG_FD_161047 | JGI IMG/M metagenome (GOLD analysis project Ga0210398, IMG submission 161047) | Forest soil microbial communities from Barre Woods Harvard Forest LTER site, Petersham, Massachusetts, United States - Inc-BW-C-4-O | ecosystem: Environmental > Terrestrial > Soil >... | reverse complement strand
GGGAACGGCGACATTCCGGTGCCTGGGGACTACGACGGCGACGGCCGGACCGATTACGCCATCTGGCGGCCGTCCAGTGCGACGTTCTACGTGATCCTGAGCAGCACGGGCAAGAGCGTCAGCCAGCAGTGGGGCGTAAGCACGGACATTCCGGTGCCCGGCGACTACGACGGCGACACCAAGACGGACTACACGATGTTCCGGCCGTCGAACGGGACGTGGTACACGCTGCAATCGAGCAACGGGAAGACGGTGAGCACGGTGTTCGGGCTCAACGGCGACATACCCGTGGCGAAGGACTACGACGGCGACGAGAAGACGGACATTGCGATCTTCCGGCCGTCGAACGGGACGTGGTACATCCTGCAATCGAGCAACGGGAAGACGACCACAACCGCGTGGGGTCTCTCAACCGACGTGCCAGTGAACCGGCCGACAGGGCAATGAGGCACGGAGCGCAACGCGGGTCCGTGGTTGACGGTCCGGCGCCGCGTATCCGCTGATCGATGTAGGGGCGGGGCTTGCTCCGCCCTCGCCAGACATCAGACATCTCGGCCGAGACGCACGAGGGTACGGCAGTCCGTTACCCATACAGATACCGCGACCGGGACGCATGAGGGTACGGCAAACCGTACCCCTACAGCATAATCCGGGCAGAGAAAACTGGGACTGTGTAGCCCCGGAGCTAGCCCTGTCACAATTCCCTCTAAAAGCCGAAAAAAAAGAATCTAAAATTTAACAAAACGAAGCCACTAAGTCCCATAGAATCAGCAAATGTGCCTGAAAAATGGGTCAAAACGAAGCCAAACGAAGCCAGAAATAGCCAAACTCGACGCGGCTTAAGTCTTTTGGAATCAATCCGGCGGGCCAGGGCGTGGCTTCGTTTCATCGAAACAAAGCGAAACTCGTCCCACGCACGGCTGATGTGCTTGTGCGAGATCATATATAGCCTAGATATAAAGGCTAGTCGTCTGGGTAGCGTGCCGCAGCCTGTGCGAAGCCGGCCGCGAGCCCAGGGATGATCCCCCCTGCTTAGAACGGCCCGCCGCGCGGCCTCGGGTACAATAAGGTCATGGCTTTCAGCTTATTCGGTAAGGGTGAAAAGAAGACCGGCTTCTTCGACCGCCTCAAGCAGGCGGTGCAGTCCACCAAGGCGCAACTCGTCGAAAAGATCGAGGCGATCACGGAGAGTCGCGAGACCGTCGATGAGGCGGCGCTCGACGAGCTGGAGATGGCGCTGATCCAGGGCGACCTGGGGGTGAAGACGACCGCCGACATTATGGAGCGGCTGCGCACGCGGCTGCGGAAGCGCGAGATCCGGACCGGGGCCGACCTGCGTCCGGCCATCGAGGAGGAGATTTTCAAGATTCTGGAAAACCCGAACGGCGCGGGCCGGGACATGCCGCGGGGAAGCCCGGTGCAGGCGGGATCGCCGGAAGTGATCTTCATGGTCGGCGTAAACGGGGTCGGCAAGACCACGACCATTGCTAAGCTCGCCCGATACTACCAGGGCCTGAACGCGCGTCCGCTGCTGGCGGCGGCAGACACGTTCCGCGCGGCTGCGGGCGAACAGCTCGAGGTCTGGGCGGACCGGCTGGGCGTGGAAATTGTCGGGCTGAAACCCGGCTCCGATCCGGCGGCCGTGATCTACGACGCTTTGGCGAAGGCTCGCAGAGGCCACGAGAGCCCCGTGATTGTGGATACGGCCGGGCGCTTGCACACCAAGTACAACCTGATGTCGGAGCTCGAGAAGATGTGCCGCATTGCCGGGCGTGAGGTCCCGGGCGCCCCGCACCAGGTGCTGCTGGTGATCGACGCCACCACTGGTCAGAACGGTCTGCAACAGGCGCGCCTGTTCACGGAGAAGGCCGGCGTGACGGGCATCGTCCTCACCAAGCTCGATGGCACCGCGAAAGGCGGCGTGGTGGTGGCGATCGCGCGCGAGCTCGGTCTGCCGATCCAGTTCGTGGGCGTGGGCGAGACGCTCGACGATCTTTTGCCCTTCAACCCGCGCGAGTTTGTCGCCTCAATCTTCGAGTCCTGACTTTGCCTCTTTGGCCGGAACCCCGCTCGTGGGAGCCCAGGACGGAGTGATGTCCTTGGGCTCATGGGGGCCACAGAGGCTGCCGATAGAGCTTGGTGGTAAAAAGAGTCTCGGGAGTTGAGGCTTGCCAAGCTGCACTTTCCGCCATCTATTCGCGATTCGGCTCGTATTCCGGCGCCTGTCCCGGCGCTGCGCCTCCGTGCTTCTGGCCGCGGCAGTGTCCGGTGCTCTCATTCCGGCCGCCGGGCAATCCTTTCACGCGCTGCCGCTGTTGACCACGGCGGAGCAGGTACGCGACCTGACGCCTGACGAGGCCAACCGCGGATATCCGGTGCGGCTGCGGGCCGTGGTCACTTACTTCGATCGTTTCGATCCCGCATCGGAAGACTTCTTTGTTCAGGATGCGACCGCGGGCATTTATGTCAACGGCACCGAAGCGCTCCGTTCGAGCCTTGCGGTTGGCGATCTCGTCGAGGTCGACGGCGTGACGGAAGATCCCGATTTTGCGCCCCAGATCGGGCATCCCCGGTTTCACGTTCTCGGGCGGTCTCCGCTGCCGGCGCCGCGCGACGTTGGTTTCGATGCCCTCATCTCGACGCGCGAAGACAGCCAATGGGTACGTTTCGAGGGAGTGGTGCGCAACGTCGCTGTCGATGGAAACAGCCTGACGATGGAACTGAGCGGCGGCGGCGGCCGGGTGGGCATCCACATCGCGGACGCGCGGGGCCTCGATCCAAGTCACTTGGTTGACGCCCGCGTGGCGGCAGAGGGCGTGTGTGGCGCCGACTTTAATCAGAATAACCAGCTTACGGCCGTAAGACTCAGCCTTCCTGACGCCCGGCAGTTGAGGATCATGGAACCGGCTCCGGCCGACCCCTTCCGCGTCACCGCTCGCTCTCTCGGTAGCCTGCTGGCTTTCACGGCCGCGGGCGCCACCGAACACCGGGTACGAGTGCAGGGCACGGTCATACTGCGACGGCCCAGGGGCTTGTTTATTCAGGACGGCGCGCAGGGGCTTTACATCCCGGGTCGTGCGGACGGCCCGTTGGCGTCGGTTGGAGACCGTCTGGATATTGTAGGCTTCGCCGACCCCGGAGATTACACGCCTGTTCTCACCGAGGCCAGGTACCGTCGGCTTGGCTCGGACGCATTGCCCGGCGCCGTGAGTGTTACCGGAGCGCAAGCGCTCACCGGCGCGTTTGACACTCTGCGGGTCAGCATGGAAGCAACTCTGCGCACTCTAGGGTACAGTGACACCGATCGCACCCTGATGCTGCAGACTGGCGGCGTTGTGTTCGAGGCTCGGCTTGAAAAGGGTCTCTCGCCCCGCAACTGGGAGTCGACGCTGCCTCCGGGAAGTAAGCTTCGTCTGACCGGTGTTTGCTCCGTGGACGAGGACCGAAACCGCATGCCGAATGGATTCAATCTCCTGTTGCGCGGTCCGGAGGACGTCGAAGTGCTCAGCCGGCCGTCCTGGTGGACGCTCGAGCGTACGCTGCTGCTGGCCTCCTTGTCCCTGGGGCTGACGCTGGCCGTGCTCGCCTGGGTTGCGGTGCTGAGGCGGCGCGTGCGGCAGCAGACGGAAGTGATCCGGCGGCAGTTGCAGAGCGAGTCCGAGTTGGAAAGGCGTTTCCGCTACGTGGCGCGGGCCACGCAGGACACGATCTGGGACTGGAATCTCGTGACCCAGAGGGTGTGGTGGAGCGAGGGCATTCGCACCGTCTTCGGCTATGCGCCCGCGCGGGTGGGCGAGGATGCAAAGTGGTGGTATGGGCGCATCCATCCCGAGGACGCGGAGAGAGTGCAGCAGAGCCTGCAGAAAACCGTGGCGGTCGGCGGGGAGCAATGGTCTGCCGAGTACCGCGTCCGGCGCGCTGACCACACCTACGCTGACGTTCTTGACCGCGCCTACGTGATGTACGATCCTTCCGGGTCACCCTGCAGGGTGATCGGCTCGAGCACCGACATCACGGCCCAGAAGCGGGCCAAAGAGCAACTGGCGCACGAACGGAATCTGCTCCGCACCTTGATCGACACGATCCCCGATTACATCTACGTCAAGGATCGCAAGGGCCGGCTTCTGGTGGTGAACACCGCTCTCGCGGATCTGTTGGGGGCGGCTTCTCCCGACGCGCTACTGGGGAAGACCGACTTCGATTGCTATCCCGAGGAGCTGGCGAGCGCGTTCTGGGCGGACGACCGGGCTGTGATGAAGTCAGGCGAAGCGATGATCAACCGTGAAGAGACCAACGTAGACTCTCGCGGCGCCGTGAATTGGGTCTTGACCACAAAGGTGCCGCTTCGCGACGGGCAAGGCGACGTGATGGGGCTCATGGGCGTGGGCCGGATCATCACCAGCCGCAAACAGGCGGAGAAGGAAATGGAGAAGGCGCGGGACGCGGCCCAGGCTGCGAACCGGGCCAAAGGCGAGTTTCTGGCCAACATGAGCCACGAGATCCGCACTCCTTTGAACGGCATCCTGGGCATGACCGAGCTGGCCCTGGGTACCGTCCTCGATGCGGAGCAGCGCGAGTACCTGGAGGCGGTCAAGTCGTCCGGAGACTCGCTGCTGGGCGTAATCAATGACATTCTCGACTTCTCGAAGATCGACGCCGGCAAGCTGGAGCTGAGTCCGGTCGAGTTTGACCTGCGCCGGCATCTACAGGAAATCGTTAAACTCATGCGCGTGCCCGCGGAGTTGAAGGGGCTGCGGCTCGGGTGCAGCATAGCGCCGGAAATCCCCCTTCTCATCGAAGGTGATCCCGCGCGCTTGCGGCAGGTCGTCCTCAACCTGTTCGGAAATGCTGTGAAGTTCACCGAGCACGGCGAGGTGGCGCTCGAGGTTTTCAAGGAGGCTGAGAACGAAGACGGCCTGACCTTGCATTTTGTGGTACGGGATACGGGGATCGGAGTTGCGAGGCCAAAGCAGAGCGTAATCTTCGAGGCCTTCGCCCAGGCCGATGGCTCCACAACGCGCCGCTTCGGAGGCACCGGCCTCGGGCTGACGATCTCTTCCCGGCTGGTGCAATTGATGGGCGGCCGTATATGGGTGGAAAGCGAAGAGGCGCGCGGAAGCCGATTCCACTTCAGTGCCCGATTCAGGGCCGTTGCGATTGGCCGCGGCCAGGCCCGACGCGAGTTGTCAGCCGCACAACCGGAACCCCTCGGGTCCGGCCGGAGTTCTGTACCGCAGGGGCGGACACGCATTTTGCTGGCCGAGGACAACGCGGTGAATCGTGCCTTCATGATCCGGCTGCTCGAGAGGCACGGCTACGCCGTGGTCGTGGCGGTCAACGGCCATGAGGTGCTGGAAGCGCTCGCAGAGCAACGTTTCGACCTTGTGCTCATGGATATTCAAATGCCCGGCATGGACGGTCTGGAAGCCACCGCGGCGATTCGGGAGCGGGAAAAGGATTCCGGCGAGCACATCCCCGTCGTTGCGCTCACGGCGCACGCCCTCAAGGGCGATCGCGAACGCTGCCTCAATGCCGGCATGGACGGTTACCTTTCAAAGCCCGTGGATAGCGCGGAGTTGTTCCAGCTCATCGACACTTTTGTCCGCGAAATGGCCAACGACGAAAGCGTCGCATCTTGGACACCCGAGGGCGAGCGCGTTCCTGAGGAGGCGCTCGCGCGTTAGGCCGTCAGCCTTGCAGCCGGCGCGGCGTCCCGAGACTCACCGCGTGCCGCAGTCGAAATTCTTCCTTTTTCTTCCCGCCGCCATCTGCGATAATTTTTCTCTGAGCATTTCCCACCCGATTTGTTCATCGGGCTACTGGAGGGCGAAAGCATGGGCAGCATCGATGTGCCGCTCAAAGGGGGCGGGTTCGGCCAAACCGCGCGGCGGGATCCCTGGTGGGTGCAGCCGCTCGTGGTCTTTCTCGGGCTTGGCGGATTCGTCGTTTACGTCACCTGGGCCGCACTGCAGGGAACCCACTACCGTTTTGGTCCCTACCTCTCGCCCCTGTACTCCCCGGAATTGTGGGGTGACCCCGCGCACGCCTTGTTCGGCGGCAAGCCCTCGTGGTTTCCGAGCTGGCTGATCTTTTCCCCCGCCATGTTCATCCTATGGGCGCCGGGCGGCTTCCGGGTAACGTGCTACTACTACCGCGGAGCGTATTACAAGGCCTTTTGGGCTGACCCTCCTTCGTGCACGGTGGGCGAGCCGCGCAAGACGTACCGTGGCGAGCGTTCCTTCCCGCTGATCATTCAGAACATCCACCGCTACTTCATGTACGTGGCGCTCCTGTTCATCCTGATCCTGGGCCACGACGCCTGGGACGGCTTCTGGTTTGACGGCCATTTCGAGGTCCACGTCGGATCCCTCGTGCTGCTCGTCAACGTGCTTCTGCTCGGGAGCTACACGCTGGGTTGCCACTCCCTGCGTCATCTGGTGGGCGGCGTGATGGACCGGCTGTCGCGCTCTCCCGTTCGCAAGAAGGCCTACGACTGCGTCAGTTGTCTCAATTCACATCATATGCGCTGGGCCTGGTTCAGCCTCTGCTGGGTGGCGTTCACGGACTTGTACGTCCGCTTGTGCTCCATGGGCGTCTGGACGGACTGGAGAATCTTCTGATGGCCGAATACGAGACCTACCAGCATGACGTGCTCGTGGTCGGCGCGGGCGGTGCGGGGCTGCGCGCCGCCATCGAGGCCTCCGCGGCAGGGGCCTCCGTCGGCGTGGTGTCAAAATCGCTCCTCGGCAAGGCCCACACCGTGATGGCCGAGGGCGGCATTGCGGCCGCACTCGCCAACGTGGACGACCGCGACAACTGGAAGGTCCACTTCACGGACACCATGCGGGGCGGCCAGTACATGAACGACCCGCGGATGGCGCAATTGCACGCCCAGGAAGCGCCCGCGCGCGTCCGCGAGCTCGAGGCCTGGGGAGCGCTCTTCGATCGCACTGCCGACGGCCGGATTCTGCAGCGGAACTTCGGAGGACACCGGTATCCGCGCCTCGCGCACGTGGGAGATCGCACCGGTCTCGAGATGATCCGCACGCTGCAGGATCACGGCATCCACCAGGGCATTGATTTCTACATGGAAGTCACCATCCTGAAGCTGCTCACCGACGGCGGCCGCATCGCGGGCGCCTTCGGATACGACCGGGAGCGCGGCCGTTTCCGGCTGTTTCAGGCCAAGGCCGTGGTGCTCGCGACCGGCGGTTTGGGCCGCGCCTACCAGATCACCAGCAACAGTTGGGAATACACCGGAGACGGCATGGCGCTGGCCTACGACGCGGGAGCCGCACTCAAAGACATGGAGTTCGTCCAGTTTCATCCCACCGGCATGATCTGGCCGCCGAGCGTTCGCGGCATTCTGGTGACCGAGGCGGTGCGCGGCGAGGGAGGGGTTCTCAAGAACAAGGAGGGGCGGCGCTTCATGTTCGACGACGTGCCGGCCAATTACCGGGATCAGACGGCCGACAATGAGGAAGAAGGCTGGCGTTACACGCAGGGCGACAAGAACGCCAAACGGCCGCCCGAGTTGCTGACGCGCGACCACGTGGCGCGCTGCATCCTTCGTGAAGTGCGGGAGGGACGCGGCAGCCCACATGGGGGCGTTTTTCTCGACATCGCCTGGATCAAGGACCGCGTTCCCGGCGGCGGCGAGCACATCAAGAAAAAGCTGCCCAGCATGTACCACCAGTTCAAGCAACTGGCGGATATCGACATCACCCAGGAGCCCATGGAGATCGGGCCCACCATCCACTACGTGATGGGCGGGGTGCGGGTGAACGCGGACACCCAGATGACGGACGTGGCGGGCCTGTTTGCCGCCGGCGAAGTGGCCGCGGGCCTGCACGGCGCCAATCGCCTGGGCGGCAACTCGCTCTCCGACCTGCTGGTGTTCGGCAAACGCGCGGGCGAGTACGCTGCGGCGTTTGCCAAGGGGCATGGCGCGGCGGCCGTGAACAAGGATCAGGTCGAGGTCGCGGCCCGCCACGCTCTTGAGCCCTTCGAGCGCAGTGGCGGCGAAGGCCCATACCGGGTGCAGCGCGATTTGCAGCAGGTCATGCAAGACCAGGTCGGAATCGTGCGCAAGCAGGCGGACCTCGAGAAGGCGCTCGCAGCGCTGCCGGGCCTGGTCGCGCGCGCCGAGCGCGTGGTGGTGGAGGGCAATCGTGAGTACAATCCGGGCTGGCACACCTCGATTGATCTCGGGAGCCTGCTGACCGTGTCCGAGGCGGTGGTACGCTCCGCGCTCGAGCGCAAGGAGAGCCGCGGCGGTCATTTTCGTGAGGATTATCCGGCCAAGGATGACGAGTTCGGCAAGGTCAACCTGATCGTGCGCAAAGGCGCGGACGGCGAAATGCGTCTCACGCGCGAGCCGGTGCCCGAGACGCCCGCGGACCTGAAAGAGATCATCAAGGAGATGAAGTAAATGGCCCAGGCGACCTTCAGGATCTGGCGCGGCGAGAAGGGTTCGGGAGCCTTCAAGGATTACACCCTCGAAGTCAGCGAGGGCATGGTGGTGCTCGACGCCGTCCACGAGATTCAGGCCACGCAGGCCAACGACCTCGCGGTGCGCTGGAACTGCAAGGCTGGGAAGTGCGGCTCCTGCTCGGCGGAAATCAACGGTTCGCCGCGGCTCATGTGCATGGCGCGGTTGAACACCCTGCCGCTCGACAAGCCCGTCACCGTCGAGCCCATGCACACCTTCCCGTCCATCAAGGACCTCGTGACCGACGTTTCCTTCAACTACCGCGCCAAGAAAAAGATCAAACCCTTCCAGCCGCGCAAGCCGGATCGTCCGGACGGCACGTGGACCATCGCGCAGCAGGACGTGGAGCGCGTGCAGGAATTCCGCAAGTGCATCGAGTGCTTCCTCTGCCAGGACGTCTGCCACGTGCTGCGCGAGCATCACCTGTACGACCAGTTCATCGGGCCCCGGCTTCTGGTGTACACCGCCGCGCTCGAAATGCATCCGCTCGATACGGCGGACCGCGTGCCCGATCTGCGCGGCGACGACGGCATCGGCTTCTGCAACATCACCAAGTGCTGCACCAAGGTCTGCCCCGAAGACATTCACATCACCGACAACGCGATCATCCCGCTGAAGGAGCGCGTGGTGGACCGCTTCTACGATCCGCTCACGCGGCTGTTCAGGGTCTTCAGCGGCCAGCCCGCCCGCTAGTCTGTCGGCCGCTAGTCGCCCGCCATCCATGATCAGGCTCCGGGTTGTGTCGACGACCCGGAACGTCATGCCGTCGCCATCCGCCTGGCAGTTTCTATCGCGCTGATCCGCCAAGTTGGCCCTGCTGGGAACGAGTTTCGCTTTGAATTGCTTAAACGAAGCCACTCCAAAAGCGGCGGATTGATTCCAAAGGACTTAGCCAGACCGAGTTTGGCTTTGTTTTCGCTTCGTTTGGCTTCGTTTTGACCTATTTTTCGGGGTGTTTTGTTGATTATATTGGACTTAGTGGCTTCGTTTTGCAAAATTTTAGATTCTTTTTTTTTGCCCTTTTCGAGGGTAAGGGTGGGGCTAGTGCAAAGGCTACATCGTCCCAGTTTTCTCAGCAGATTTCGAAGCGAGGAATGCCCTCGGCCCAGGCGGAAATGCCTCGTACTACTGATTGCCAGGTTCTTCTCCGGGCGCGAAGAAAAAATCCACCACGGAGAGAGCACGGAGAAAAAACTCCGTGAGCCTCTGTGGCCTCCGTGGTGAGAGCTTTGCCTTTGGATGCGGCCGATGGGCTGCGTCGGGTTCATTTTCGGTCTCCGATGACCATTGCTAGCGCGTCCTTCGCGTCTATCACCTACCCGTTTTCAAGCCGCGTGCCGAGTGCGCCTTACCTTGACTCTTACGTCGACCCTTGAGCCGAGCCGGTTGATGATCGTCATCAGGCGGTCGATTGTGAAGCGGTCGAGATCGGCATTGCGGATGCGCGAGAAATCTGCCGCCGCAATCCTGGTCCGGCTCTGCGCGGCCCGCACACTCAAGCCCTCGCGGCCGAGCGCGTGGATAATTTCCGCGGCCAGAATAGCCTTGAGCTGTGCCACGTCTGCATCCCCGCGCTTCAAGTCGCGGAAAACGTTGCCGCTTCCCCGAACCACTTCCAGCGTTTCGTGTTTCATGCCAGCATCTCCTTGAACCGTTGCAATCGGTTCCTCACCAGATCGGCCTCACGCTTTGGCGTCTTGATGCCGTGCGTCGATTTCTTCTGAAAGGCATGGAGTACCCAGATGTCGGCGGCGAGTTGCACCCCATACACCACGCGAAAGGCGTTGCCCTTATGTGCCAGGGCGATCTCGAAGACACCCGAGCCCATGCCGTGCAGTGGTTTCGCAATGTCGGCTTTGCCGCCCTCGGCAGCAATCGTCAAGGCGGCAAGACAAGTCGACTGCGCAGTGTGCGGAAATGTCTCGAATTCTCTCAGGGCCGCCTTCAGCCACGAAATGGGCCGAGTTACCCGGGTCATTTGCCGCCGCTACTCCAAGCACCCATCATGTTGTCATATCTGACAACGGAAGGCAAGGGCTGGCTGATGGCGCTGGCGTCAGAGTTGCGCCTTTCGGCGTGAGTCGCAGATTACAGGCGGCGCCGGTCCAGCACGCGATTGCCGATTGACAATTGGTCACTGAGAAGCCCCAGGCGGAAGCGCTGAGTTTCAAACCCCCCGCTACTGCGAGGGCGCTCGTGGTGATAGACTGCAACTGGCTCGGCTCAAAGTGAAGGCCGTAGATGATTTCCATAGGACATCGGCGGGTGAGGCTTGAACCGTAAACCGCAGAGCTCCGCTCTGCGCCAGCCAGCCTGTGAAATCCGGGGCGCGGTGGCGACGACATTGTTTTGCCGTGCCGTCTCCTCGTAGGAACGGCTTTGCCGATCTCCGGTCGGGGCGCATACAAACAAGACGATGTATGCGCCACCCACGAAGGCCGGCCACTCGTGAGAGGCATAGTTCGCTTACATCCCAGAGAGCGCGAAATGGTACGTGGCTACGCTGATCGAGGAGATCACTGTCGAAGGCGACAGCCAGAATGTTGTGCACAAGAATTACGTCCTCGTCCGGGCGGAGTTTCCCGAGGAGGCGTACGAGAAGGCGCAGGATTTAGGAAAGAGTTCGGACGTTTCCTATGACAACCCAAAGGGGAGTCTTGTACAAATCAAGTTCAGGGGCCTGAGCGAACTCAATGTTGTCTATGACCAGCTCGAACATGGCGCCGAGCTCCACTATGACGAGTTACTTGGTCTTTCGGAGGAACGGGTTGGAGCGCTCCTCCGTCCAAAGAAAGATCTGGCGGCGTTCAAGCCGGTGTCACCAAGTGCGGGCCCGGACTACAGTTCGCGAGATGTTCTCGAGGATGCGAAACAAATTATCGAGCGCGCAGCAGGCAAAGGAGGCCATAAGAGGTGAACGCGCTCAATGCGGTGTTTAGCAGTCGTTGAAAACCTGGTGTGACGCGGGTGGAGACGACATCGTTTTGCCATATCCATCGGATTGTCGCAACGCCTTTACCGGTGTCCGAGCGGGCGCATACATGCAAGACGATGTATGCGCCAGCCGCGATGCATTCGCCGCCGGCAACCTCTTGCTGAACTTCCATGGGCCACGCTAACGGAAAGGGCAAGGCACGAGCACGGCGCAAGAAACTGAAGCAGCAGCTTCTCAATCGAGCCAAGGAGTCGGCATTGGTCATCGAAACCCACTCGCCGCAGCCTACGGGGCACGCCGAACAACCCAAAAAGCCGCCAAGCAGGTCACGGTGGCCAATAACCTCTGTGCGGACCATCGTCTCCAAAAGCTGGAAAGTAGCGGCGGCCTCAGCCACATTCTTAGGTATTGTGACTGGCTATCTTTCCTTAGTTCCGCGAATCTCCGTCGAAAACTCACAACTCTTGAATCTAGCCGATCCATTCGCCACGCCCTTTGTTGTTTCAAACGATGGACCGCTGGGCATCAATGATGTTATCCTCTCGTGTCTGCTGATTTACGTTGAGTCAACCGGTGGCGGAACTATCGAGGGGCTTACTGTAGGCCCAAACCCCGTGATTGAAGGCATGGACCCAGGCGAAAGAGCTACTTTGCCTTGTACTTTCCACCCTGTCTTCGGGTTTACAAATCCCCTTAAGGCCGCTGACATTGCGATTGTTGTGAACTTTCGCCCCGACTTCGTACCGTGGCATCAGATTAGGCGATTAAGATTCAAGACTCTTAAAGGGAGCGACGGTCACCTTTACTGGTACCCGCAGCCCCTTTCACGAGTGCCATTCGCCAAGTAACTCATAATCTCTTGCAACCTCTCGATAGCGCCCTTCAACAACCGTGAAACCCCTTTGCTGTTCCGGGACACACTTCTTCGGCTCTTGTCATCATCAAAGATTGAATTAGAACGCATTAAGAAGTCAGCTTACGCGGGTGGTGACGACATCGTTCTGTTATCGTCGACACCATTGTAGGGCGCCAGGCGCGCTCTCTTAGCGCTGGCTTGGTACGACGCCCTCCGCAATCTCCACAGCCTTTGCCTCTTGCGCCGCTTTGAAGAGCTGCACCACGTCTTCTAGCGTCACTTTGCCGTAGTACCACTCTTCGGCGGAGAGGCTCTCCGCGCGCACCGCCTTGTAGATGTCGAGTACTGAGCGGTGGCCGTCCACGTAGTTCATGGCCTCAAACGTCATGACGGGGCTGAGCGTCTGCGGCCCCACGATGTTCCCGCCGTTGGTCAGGTAGTCACGGAGCGGCTCCACGTTGCGCGGGACCTCGGCGGCGGCGGTTTTTTCGAGATCGGTCGGCGGCGGCGCGCTGTACTCGTGACCGGCAAGGGCGTGGTACCATTCCCCGAGGCGCTGGCGATGATTGACCTCGGTCAGCTTGAGGTCCTCCGTCAGGCTGGCGAGCAGCTTGCGAATTTCCGCGCTGGCGTAGGGCTCGACCGACTGCAGGGCTTGTTCTTCGCGCAGCTCGGCCTGGTCCAGCAGATTCAGGGCATCGGCATAAGCGGCGTCACGCTCGGCCGCCGGAGCTTCCGAGATGCGGGCGATTCCCGTGCCGAGGTCGCGTGAGATCCGTACCCGTGCCTGGCCGGCCACCACGCCGGCGAGCGCGGGCGCCGAGGCTTCGTCGAGCCCGGCGAGATAGTAGGCGGAAGCCGTCACGGCCACGGCGTTGCGCTGCAGTTGCGTGGGATCAATCTGCCAGAGGTCGTCGTCCGAGGAGTGAATGTATTCGTCGGGCCAGTCCGTGAAGTCGAGGCCCGGAATGCCGATGGCTCCGATGTTGAAGACCAGGTGATCGGTGTCGTCAAAATAGGGGACCACCTCGGCATGGTAAGGCTCGCGGCTGCCGATGTGCGCGAAGATGGGGCGCGAGTAGGGCGCGGGGCTTCCCGTTTGCCACGCCGGAAGGTAGGCGTTGTTGCCGTTGACGAGGCTATCGACGATGTTCTCAACCACGTCGTCCACGAAGCTCGAGCGCGAATAAGGCGTGAGGCTCACGTGCTGCACGCGTCCGCCGAGGGATTGCTTCGCGCCCACCATGTCCTGATTGATGTCGGCGATCACTCTTCCGCGCTCCTCGGGATGCCCGGAAAAGTATTCGAGCTCGGATTCAATCTCGTTCGTCCACCAGAAGCGGATGTCACGTTTGGGGCGGGGAAGGCGGCCGTCGCGGATCATGGCCTCGAGCGCCCGGCCGATCTCGAGCAGACTCGCGCACCCGCTGCGATCGTCATCGGCCGAGGTTTTCTCCTCCTGCATGTGCGCGGTCAGCACGATGGCGTGCTCGTGGTCGGTCGAGCCACGGATGAATCCCTCTACGATGCCCTGGCGCCCGGACATTTTGACGTCCGCCTGGACGGTGAGGTGTACGCGGAAGGGTCCCGGAGGCGACGAGGGCGGCGGCGGCGCAAAGATGTAGGTGGAGCCGCGGCCCGACATGGCACGAGCCAGCGCGAGACCGGCACGCGGCGAGATGACGAATGCCGGCGCGACCTTCTCGCCGGGCGCCGCTGGGGCGAGTTGCAGCCACGCCACCTGGTCCGGATGATCGGTCCAGGGATCGGTGCGCGTGGAGTAGTAAGACACGATTCCGACGGCGCCGTGCTGGCGGCAGCCGAGCATCAGCACGCGGATCGGCGGACCATAGGCCAGCAGAATCTTGCCGGTCACGTCCTTGCCCGCGTAGTCGGATTCCCGCGTTCCCTCGCCCACGTCGACCAGGTCCGCGTTCAGGTCGGCGGACGAACTGAAGTCGGCCACCGAGGTGGGGGTTTCGCGCACGTCGCCAAGCTTCATGGTCACGGGCGACGTCAGCCAGAGTTCGCCGCCTTTGAGCGTCCACGACTGTTTCGGCGTGTCCGGCGTTGTGCCCCAGGACGGCAGATCGATGAAGTGCACGTCCTCGATCCCGTAGCCGCGGGCGCGCTCCATCACCCAGCGGGCTTCGTCTTGAAAGCCCTGCGACTCGCCCTCGGGCGCGTGGTACATCACGAGCGAGCGCAGGCTGTCGAACGCGATGTCACCCGAGATCTCGTTAGTCAGCTTCTGGTAGACGTCGTCCGGCAGGAAAGGGCTGCGCTGAGCCCCGGCGCGCGGCGCAAGCGCCAAAGCCATCGCCGGCAAGGCCGCGAGCACGCGCAGTGGATACCGCATGGATACCTCCAGGGGTGGGGATCGCCGCACACCAATGCGCGAGTAGAGCATCATCGAGCGCGCGGCGCAAGCGGATTCTGCTTCAGTGGCAGCGAAGCCGAAGTGCGCGGCTCACTGTCCGCCCTTGTACACCACGCCGTCTTTCATCACGAAGCTCACGTGCTCGAGCGCCGTGATGTCGGCCAGCGGATCGGACGGCACCGCCACCAGGTCGGCGTGCTTGCCGGGTTCGACGGTGCCGACCTCGTCCTGTATGCGCAGGAGCTCGGACGCGGTCACCGTCGCGGCGCGAATGGCCTCCGCCGGAGTCATGCCGTACTCGACCATGTAGGAGAATTCCTTGGCAGGATTGACAGTCCACTCAAATCCGCCCGCGTCGGTCCCAAAGGCGATTTTCACGCCGGCGCGATGGGCCCGCCGGAACGTCTCAGCGTGGATCGAAGTGCCGCCATGCCAGCCCTGGAAGCCCTCGGCCGACTGAATCTGATCCGAGTAGACGAAAATGAAGAGCGTGGGCACGTAGTAGGTGCCGTGCGACAGCATGGTCTGAAGGTCGTCATCGCTGATGTAGACCCCGTGCTCGACGGAATCCACGCCCGCCTCCACGGCGTTGTGCACGCCTTCCAGGCCCATGGCGTGCGCCGCCACCGGATGCCGCTCGCGGTGGGCTTCATCCACGATGGCGTGCAGCTCTTCCGAAGTGAAAGTGGGAATGCTCTCCATGGTTTGCCCCGGGCCGGGGTAAACGCTCTTATCAGCGTAGACCTTGATCCAGTCGGCTCCATAAGAAATCTCCTCGCGCACCGCCTTGCGCGCCTCGTAGGGTCCGTCGATCACCTGGACTCCGTGCGGCAGCGTGAGCGCGGGATCGTAGCCGAGCAGGGGATAGGCCCCGGTTACGTCCAGGGCGCGCGTGGCCACTTTCATGCGCGGGCCGGGCACCACCCCCTCGCGAATGGCGTCGCGCAGGGCCACGTCCGCATAGTACGCTCCCTCGGTTTCGAGGTCGCGAATGCTGGTGAATCCGTACTCGAGCGCGCGCCGCGCGGACTGGGTGGCGCGGATGGCGCGGTAGGGCAGCGACCATTTCAGAATCTGCTCTTCATACTGGCCGGGCTTCTGATCGCCTTGCAGCAGAATGTGCGTATGACTGTCGATCAGACCCGGCAGGCAGGTTGCTGAGCTGAGGTCGATCAGCTTGGCGCTCCCGGGCCTCGGCGATCCGGTAGCATCGGCGGTCACGGACACGATCTTGGCGCCCGACACCTCAATCAGAGCGTTCTTCAGCGGCGCCGGGGATTTCTCGTCGATCAAGGTTCCGCAGCGGATGAAGGTGACGCCAGTCGATGCAGCAGGCTGTTGTTCACCGGCCTGAGCGGGCCCGCTGCCGAAAGCCGGAGCGCTCAAAGCGGCCAGAGGCAGCGCCGCCGCGAGCATCAGGGTCAGGCGTCGAGCTTGTTTTCGGATCATGGAAATCGCCTCCTGGCGACGAGGTTTGGCTTGACGGCGGAGTATAGCAGACGCGCGGCGAGCGCGTGCTCCGTGATTTCCGGACGCTTTCGTGGCAGACTTAGGCATGGCCCGGGGATGGGAAAGCAAGTCCGTCGAAGCGCAGCAGGAGTCAGCGGCGGCCGGGCGCCCCGCATCATCGGATCCGAGCGACCCCCGGGGGGCGGAACGGCAGCGGGCACGCGATGATCTTGAGCTGTCGCGCACGCGCATCCTGAACGATCTGGCCGCAGCAGTCCATCCACGGCACCGCGAACAACTGGAAGCGGCCCTTCGCTACCTGGACGAGAAGATCGCCGAGCTGGACGGGGCCAAGACCCGTTGATCCGGGCACACCCTGATCGCTCATGAACCTGCCTCGCACCTTCCTGATCGACACGGATACCGCCTCGGACGACGCCGTCGCCCTGCTCATGGCTCTGGGCGCTGAATACATCCGGTTGGCCGCGATCACGACGGTGGCCGGAAACGTCAGCCTGGAGCAGGCCACACGCAACGCGCTCTACACGGTGGAACTATGCGGCGCCGACGTCCCGGTCTACCCGGGCGCGGCCAAGCCCCTGACGCGCCCTCTTCAGGACGCCACCTGGTTTCATGGCCGGGATGGGTTGGGCGATCACGGATTTCAGCCCCGGCGCCGGACCCCCGAGCCCGGGCACGCCGTTGACGCCATCATTGAGACCATTCGGGCGAATCCCGGCCTGACTTTGGTGACGCTCGGACCACTGACCAACATCGCGATGGCGCTGCTGCGCGAACCCGGCATCATCCCGCATGTGGGACGCACCGTGGTCATGGGCGGGAACCCGTGCTGCGAAGGGAACGTCACGCCGGCAGCCGAGTTCAACATCTGGGTTGATCCCGAAGCGGCGAGCATCGTCCTGCACAGCGGCCTGAAGGTAGAACTGATCGGCTGGCAACTCTGCCGCGGCCAGGCAGTGCTCGGGCCAGCGGAAATCGAACAGGTGCTGAGCTGGAATAGCCCGCGCTCGCGCTTCGCAATCGAGAGCAACAGCACTGCCCGCCAGGCCCTGATGACGCAAACCGGAGAAGATGGCATCTGCCTGCCTGACCCCGTGGCCATGGCGATCGCACTTGATCCCGGCATCGGGATAGTCTGGGGCGACCATTATGTTGACGTCGAGACCCACAGCGAACTGACGCGTGGTATGACCGTCGTGGATCGTCTCAACGTGGCCGGCGACCCGCGGAATCGCGAGGTCTGGTCCTCGCTGCTCAGCAGTCCCCCGAACGCCAGGGTCTGCTGGGTGATCGATGTGCGGCGCTGGAAGGAAGCGCTGTTTTCCTTCCTGCGGTAGGGGAACCCCTCGCGGAGGCGCGCTTGCCTTCCTGCAATCCGATTATTGGATGGAAACGACAAACCACTTCTATCTGGAAAAATCTTGACAGTTCGGCGACAGGTCGATTTAATTGTCCCCAGCCGTGTCGGGCGGCTGCAACGAGGAGCATTGAGACCACGCGAGTTAGCTTCTTAAGCGGTTCCAGGGGGCCGCGTCCGCTCGGAAACAGGCGTGCACACCTCACGGGCAATCGGGCGTTCGCAGAGTCCGGTGAATTCAAATGACAATCTCCAGGAGGGACATATGATGCGCCCCAAGTTGCTGGTCGGCCTGAGTATCCTGAGCCTGATCCTGCTCGGAGCTGCTTCAAGCCTGTTTGCGCAATCGACGGGCGCGCTGCTCGGCACGGTGACCGATGCCAGCGGAGGCGCCATCGCAGGCGCGACCGTGACCGTGACCTCGCAGGATACCGGAGTGTCGCGCAGCTTCCAGACCGACAGTGGCGGCACCTATCACGTTCCGTTTCTGCCGATCGGTCACTATACGATCAAGGTGGATTTCACGGGCTTCCAGGAGGCGCTACAGAAGGACGTCACCCTCCAGGTTGATGAGAACCACGAAGTCGACTTCACCCTGGCCACGGCGGCGGTCCACCAGCAGGTGCACGTTTCCGCCACGGCGGTAGCCGTGGAGACGGCCAATCCCACGCTCGGCCAGGTGATCAACTCCCAGCAGGTGGCCGAACTTCCGCTCAACGGCCGGGATTTCGTCCAACTGGCCACCCTCGCACCGGGAACGGTCAAGGAGACGAATCCCACCAGTTTTTTCAATGGCGGTGCCAGCAGTGAGGTCTCGATCCGCGGCTCTTTTTCGCTCTCGGTGGGCGGCTCGCGCGCCAACAGCACGGACTGGCTTTACGATGGAGTGGATAACAACGAGCTGACGGCGGGCGGAATCGCCATTCTGCCTTCGATCGACGCCATCAACGAATTCAAGGTGTTGACCTACAATTACTCCGCCGAGTATGGCACTCGCGGCGGCCCCACCGTGCTGATCACGACCAAGTCCGGCACCAACGATTTTCACGGCACACTGTTTGAATTCCTGCGCAACACCGACCTGGACGCGCGCAGCTTCTTTGCTACGAATCGCGAGACCTTCAACGAGAATGAGTTTGGCGGGTCGATCGGCGGCCCCATCAAGAAAGACAAAACCTTTTTCTTCGTCGACTATCAGGGACGCCGCCTGCTGGAAGGTATCACGCAGGTGGGAACGATTCCGACGCCCGCCATGGAAGGCGGCGATTTTACGCAGGCCTTCGTGGGCTCACCGCAACTTTATAATCCTTATGGTGGCGGCGGCTCGACCCCCTTCAGCGGCGAGGTGTTCGGTTCGAATGTGCCCTTCATGTGTGACTCGAGCGGGAATCCGCTGCCGACGAACTCCCAGGGCGAGCAAGCAACGGGCACACCTTGCAACAAGATTCCCGCAAGCCTGATTAACCCGATTGCGTCAAAGCTGGTGGCCCTGTATCCCACGCCCAATGTGGCCGGGACCCTAGTGGGCGATTACGTCGCCGCTCCGCCCAAGATTCTCAACGAGGGTGAGTTTGACATCCGGCTCGACCACAATATCTCGAGCAAAGATTCGGTGTTCGCCCGTTTCAGTTACGACCAGGCCACGGAATTCCAGCCTTCCGGCCTGCCCGGGTTCATAGCCCAGGCCGGCGGATTCGCCAGCACCCAGAACTTGAACGACCACGGCCGCAACGCGGCCCTTTCCGAGACCCACATTTTCTCTCCGACCAGCATCAACCAGATGACCGCCGGCTACAATCGCATTTTCAATCACATCCTCTCTTACGGCAGCGGCTCCTGCGAGGCGCGCGCGCTGGGTATCCCGGGCGCGAACCTGGGGGGCATCAGTTGTGGTTTAACCGACGTCGATCTGGGCACGACCTTTGCGGCGATCGGCGACCGCGGCTTCGCTCCATTCCAGGGCGGCACGAACGTCTTCTTCGTCGGCGACACCTTCGACGCCATCCGTGGCAGCCACGACATAAAATTCGGCGGAGAGATTCGAGCCAACCAGATGAACACGGACACCAATGCCTTTCAGGACGGCTTCTGGGTGTTCGCTCCCGCGTTCAGCGCCTGCTCCGGTTCCGGCTGCCCGAGTGCCAGCGGAAACGTCTTTGCGGATGTTCTGCTCGGCTTACCCGTCTACAGTGAACACGACCAGACGTTCGATGGCACCACGACCGGGCGCCGCTGGAAGCTCATTCGGCCCTATGTCGAGGACGACTGGCGCGCCACGCCCAACTTGACGCTGAATCTGGGGGTCGCCTGGGCTTTTCTTACCCCCATCAAGGAGGCGTACAACCGGCAGACCAATTTTGACTTCACCAACGGCGCGTTCCTGGTGGCCGGCCAGAACGGCGAGGGGCCTGCGGTAGGACTGTCGCTTTACAAGTGGGATCTGGAGCCGCGCGTCGGCCTGGCATGGAGTCCCCGCGGCGATCGCAAAACTGCCATCCGCGTGGGCTACGGCATTTTCCACGATTCGTCCTGGAACCAGGGAGCGCAGGGCTTGTGGGAGAATCCGCCCTTCTTCGGGTCGGTCCTGCCTCCGTTCGGCACCAGCATCTCGCAGGGATTCACCCCGCTGCTGACTCCGCCCACCAGCGCCTCCGAGTATGGTGGAGCGTTGACCACTCAGAATCTGGGTTTCAGGCCGGGCATCGTGCAGCAGTTCAACCTGAACGCGGAACGGCAGTTGCCCGGTCAAATCGTATTGACCGTCGGCTATGCCGGAGCGCGCAGCACGCATCTGCTCGAAGACGGTCAGAACATTAACCTGGCGTCGCCCAGCGCCTGCGGCACCGTGTCTGGCTACACGCTCGGCTGCGGCATCACGGCCGCCCCGTGGCCGGCGAACCCGCTGAATCCGGCGGAGGGCATTGGGAATATCCTCGACCAGTTCGACAACGGAAAGTCACGTTACGATTCGCTGCAGGTGAAGGCCGAGACCCGGAGCGCGCATCATGGAATTTATGCGCTCATCGGGTACACGTACTCGAAGAACTTCGACAACGGCCTTTCGGACGGGCTCGGCAGCACCATCGGGGCGCTCTATTTCCCGCTACCCGGGTCATCACAGTCAGACAAGGGTCTTTCGCAGATCGACCTCACGCATAATTTCACGGGAAGCGTGGTTTATGACCTGCCCTTCGGCAAAGGGAAAAGATTTGGCTCCGATTGGAACGGGGTTGAAAATGCACTCCTCGGAAATTGGGAGGCCAACGTCATCGAGCACATCACTTCGGGCTTCCCGCTGTTCATCGTGGACAGCGCCAACAGCTCCGGGGTGGCTTTCTCGAACGACGGCAACAGTTGGAACCGTCCCGATCGAGTGTGCAACGGGCAGGTCAGTAACTGGACCGTGCAGGAGTTCATCGACCCATCCTGCTTTGTTCAGCCCGCGCCCGGCGAGCTTGGGAATTCGGCCCGCACACCGCTGTTTGGACCGGGCTTCGTGAACACCGATTTCTCGGCCATCAAGAATTTCCCACTTCCGTTCCGGGAGAGCACGTCGCTCCAGTTCCGGGCGGAATTCTTCAACATTTTCAATCATCCGCAGTTCGGAGTGCCCGGCCTGGACATCGGTTCTCCCGGGTTCGGTCAGATCACCAGCACCGTCAACAATCCGCGCCTGATCCAGTTCGCGCTGAAGCTCAACTTCTAGGGTATAGCTCTGGAAGGCGCGACGGGGCCGGGCGACGGTTATGGCCCGCCGTCGCACCCTGAGCCGGGAACCCCTCACGAATGTGAGCGGAGGAAGGCGTCGAGTTCGGCGCGTGTGGGGGCTGACGCCTGGGCTCCGAGTTTAGTGACCGAAAGAGCCGCCGCGGCGTTGGCCAATTCGCAGGCCACCGGGAGGTCCATGCCTTCGCTCAGACCCACCGCCAGTCCAGCGTTGAACTCGTCGCCGGCAGCGGTGGTGTCGACCGCCTTGACGGCCGGGGCAGGGATGAGCTGCGATTGCTCCTTAGTCACCAGCAGGCAGCCTTGCTCGCCGAGCTTCACGATGACCGTGCGGGCTTGCCGCGCCTGCAGTGTGCGCGCAATGGCCAGCGCCTGGTCCGTGCTCAAGGCGCCGGGGGCTAATTCCGCCAGGATGGCCGCTTCCGTCTCGTTCGGCGTAATGATATCGGCCAGCGCGAAAAGTTCGTCGGGTACCGTGCGCGCGGGCGCCGGGTCGAGGATCACGCGGGCGCGGGCGCGCCGCGCCGCCCTGGCCGCCGCCAGTACCGTAGGGAGCGGATTCTCGAGCTGCAGGAGCACCCACGCGGCGCCGTCCAGCAATCGTGCGCCGGCATCCACGTCCTCCGGCGAAAAACGATCGTTGGCTCCGGGGACGATGACGATCGAGTTCTGGCCCGAATCCGCCACAAAAATCAAAGCGATGCCGCTCGTGCCCTCCACGCTCACGAGACCCTCCACATCGCAACCGGCCTCGCTCAGATTGGCCCGCATCGCCCGCCCGAAGTCATCGCTGCCCACGCGACCGAGCATGGCGACGCGTCCGCCGAGCTTCGCCGCGGCATACGCCTGATTTGCTCCCTTGCCGCCTGGTTCGCTGAAATAAGTGTGGCCGGTGATGGTCTCTCCGACCACCGGGATGCGCGCTGCGCACCCCACCAGGTCCATGTTCAGACTGCCGATCACCACGATTTTGTCTGCCACGAATGACTCCAGAGCGTCCGACAGTTACTGAGTGCTGCCGTTGCGGGCGCGCGGCGTCGGGCCCGTCATGAGGCGAACGAAAAGCCGGTAGAGCTTCACGGTGTCCAGGTCGTCCTGAACGTGCACCAACTGCTCGCCCATGCCGGGATTCATGCCCGGTTCCCAGTTCAACGTGTTTCCGTAGCCTGCCCCGTGATCGATCTCGCCGTCCATAAAGAGCGTTTCTTCCCGGGTGATGATACTCGGATCGATCCAGGCCGCGGCCGCCAACTCGTCCCACATGTAGTTGCCCGCGCGCCCGTATTTCGAGACGTATTGAGCCACCGGCGTTTGCGCCCTGCCGATTTCATCCAGCATCGCTTTCTCGACCCGGGTCTTCACGGAGATGTCGACAGTGGTCGCAGTGACCTTCGGCCAATGCCCATGCAGAACTTTGTGCGTCGCCTCGGGATCAAACCAGAAATTGAATTCGCGCTGCGGGGAGTGCATAAATTCCGCGTTCGGGGTGTGCGGGTTGATGCTTCCGCCCATGACGACCAGCTCTTTCACGAGCTCAGGAAACTCCGGATCGAGCTCCATGGCCAGCGCCGGATTGGTGAGCGGGCCGCCGCAATAAAGCGTGACCTGGTGTGGGAACTCGTGCGCCATGCGCACCATGAAATGCGCGGCATCCTCGCGCGCAGGCTTGAGGGTTGGATCGCCTTCCTTCAAGGGCGGTACCACAAAAGGATCGTGATACTGCCAGTCGCGCGCGCGCATGTACCACGCGCCCATGTAATAGATTTTGCCGTACAGTTTCTCTCATTCCTCGGCGCGCTCCTTGCTGTTGACAAGCGGGAAGGTGGCGCCGGGAACGACCGGGATGTCCGTCCGGCCGATGATCTCGAGCATCCGCAGCGTGTGGGCAACTTCCTCGTCGCGCCACCCGTCGCCCGAGACTACGGTGATGCCAAGAGGCTCGACCTGCGGCGATTGAATCAACACCAGGATGGCGTCCTGATCGGTGCCGGCGGGTCCCATCGAGTCCTGGTCGATGATGATCTTGCCGGTGCCTTGTGCGGCGGCGCATAGGCCTGAAAGTAGAAGGGCCAGGCCTGCGCCCGAGAAAGGCCTCATTCCATCCGCTCCGAACGGTGCAGCGAATCAGCGAAGGCCGTATCGCTGCCGTTTGATGAATTCACCCTGACCTGCGCGCCCCACGAACCTGCCGTCCTCGATCAAGGGCCGGCCTCGCAAAAACACTTGTCTGGGGGCGCCCTTAACCCTAATGCCCTCGAACATGGAGTAGTCCACGCGCATGTGATGCGTCGCGGCGCTGATCACGTGCTCCAGGTCGGGATCGAAAATGACCAGGTCCGCGTCGGAACCTACGGCGATAGTGCCTTTGCGCGGATAGAGGCCGAAGAGCTTTGCGGGCGCCGTCGAGACCGTCTGCACAAAGCGGTTCACGGAGAATCGTCCGCCGTGCACACCGCCTGTAAACACCAGGCTCAGGCGGTGCTCGATTCCCGGGCCGCCGTTCGGGATCTTGGTGAAGTCATCCTTGCCAAGCTCCTTTTGTTCCTTGTAGCAGAATGGACAATGGTCGGTGGAGACCACCTGCAGATGGTCGGCGGCCAGGCCCTTCCAGAGTTTCTCCTGGTGCCACTTCTCGCGCAACGGCGGCGTGAAGACATATTTCGCTCCTTCGAAGCCGGGCACGTCGAAATTGTCGAGCGAAAGGTACAAGTACTGCGGGCAGGTTTCGGCGTAGACCGGCAAGCCGCGGTCGCGCGCCTCGCGGACTTTCTCGAGCGCCTCGTTGCAGGAGAGATGGACGATGTAGACCGGCGACCCCGCCATCTCCGCGAGCGCGATGGCGCGGCCGGTTGCCTCAGCCTCGGCTGTGGCGGGCCGCGTGAGCGCGTGATACTTCGGCGCCGTCTTGCCTTCGGCCAGCGCGCGGCGCACGATGACGTCAATGGCCCCGCCGTTCTCGGCGTGCATGCAGATCATTGAGCCCGAGTCCGATGCCGTCAGCATGGCCTTGAAGATGAGCGCGTCGTCCACCATGAAGACGCCGGGATAAGCCATGAAAAGCTTGAAACTGGTAATGCCCTCGCCGGCCAGGACCTTCATCTCTTCGAGCCGCGCGTCGGGAAGGTCGGTGACGATGCAGTGAAACCCGTAATCGATGGCCGCCTTGCCCTCGGCCTTCTTCCACCACGTGTCGAGCGCCGTGCGCAAAGTCTGCCCTTTCTGCTGGATCGCAAAGTCGATGAGCGTGGTGGTGCCGCCGAAGGCCGCTGCAATCGTTCCGGTCTCGAAATCGTCTGCGCTCTGCGTGCCGCCAAAAGGCATGTCGAGATGGGTGTGCACGTCGACTCCGCCGGGGATCACGTAGTTTCCCGCCGCCTCAACCACGTGCGTGGCAGCGTCGGCGGGGAGCTTCGAGCCGAGCGCAACGATCTTGCCACCGGCAACCCCCAGATCGGACGCATAAGTGTCCGTTGCGGTGGCAATGATGCCGTTCTGGATCAGGGTGTCAAATTGCATGGCGAATCGGAAGTCGAAAGTCAATAGTTCAAAGTCAAAGGTCAACGCATTTCAAAACCTTCCGGCCCTTTGACTTTCGAAGTGATTTCCGACTGACCGTTAACTGTGAACTTTAGACTGTCGACTGTCAACTACCGACTATCAACTGCCGACTATTAATTGTCGACCGTCAACTCCGTCGTGACAAGGCGGCGTGGCTCGACTAGAATCCTGAGATGAAGTTGCAGCAGATCGCTGCCAAGCTGGCCCCGGAAGAGTACGAGCAGAACTTCGCGGACCTGAATCCGCTGCTCGCGCCCCAACAGGCGGTGGTCGTGGCCAGCCGCTGTTTGTATTGCTTTGACGCTCCCTGCATTCAGGCATGTCCGACACGGATCGACGTGCCGTCGTTCATCAAGAAGATTTCGACCGGCAACCTGACCGGCTCCGCGCGAGTGATCCTGAGCGCCAACGTGCTCGGCGAGAGTTGCGGGCGTGTGTGTCCGACGGAAGCGCTCTGCGAAGGCGCTTGCGTGTTGAACGGTTCGGAGGAAAGGCCGGTCGAGATCGGCCGGCTGCAGCGCTATGCGGTGAATTATGTCCTCAGCCGGGGCCTCAGCCCGTTGCGCGCCGGGACCCCGAACGGCAGGCGTGTGGCATGCATCGGGTCGGGGCCGGCCTCGCTCGCTTGCGCGGCTGAGCTGGCGCAACGGGGTTACGCGGTCGAGATTTTCGACCGCAATCCCGCGCCGGGCGGGCTTAACACGTACGGAATCGCCGCCTACAAGAGCCGCGCCGCGGACAGCCTCCGCGAGGTGAAGCTGATCGAGGACCTGGGCGTGACGATTCACCAGGGCATCGAGGTGACCGCCGGCGCCATTGAGACGCGCACAGAGGAGGCGGGCGGGGAGCTTTCCGGAACCGAAGCCGGTGTCTCTCCCGCCCCGGCCCCGGCGAGCATTTCCCTCGCCGAAATCGAGTCGTGCTTCGACGCGGTATTCATCGGCGTGGGGCTCGGCGAGACCTGGAATTTGCAATTGCCCGGCGAGGATTTGGCCGGCGTTTACGGCGCAATCGAGTTCATCGAGCGAACCAAGCGTGTACCGTTCGCCGAGGTTGACGTGGGCCGCCGCGTGGCCGTGATCGGCGCAGGAAACACGGCGGTCGATGTGGTCACCGCCGCCCGACGCCTGGGAGCCGAAGCAGTTTACATGGTCTACCGCCGCGGCGAGGACGCGATGCCCGCTTTCGCTTATGAGTACGAGTTGGCCAAGCAGGACGGCGTGATCTTCCTGTGGAACACGCAGCCCCTGGCGATCCTCGGCCAGGACGGCGCGGTGGCCGGCCTTGAGTGCGCGCGCACACGCCTGGAAGGCCGGGGCAGATTCGCGCGTGTCGAGATCAAACCGGGGTCCAACTTCGTGCTTGACGTTGATATGGTGGTGAAGGCCCTTGGCCAGCAGCCGGTGACCGAATTCCTGCGCTCGGTTGCGCGCATCGAGAGCAAGGCCGGACGCGTGCTGGTGGAGACGGCCACGCACCAAACCGCCAATCCCATGTATTTCGCGGGCGGCGACTGCGTAAACGGGGGCAAGGAAGTGGTGGACGCGGTGGCGGAAGGTATGGCGGCGGCGCGCGGGATCGATGGGTGGCTTGGCAGCCGGTCGGCAGTTGACAGTCGACAGTCAACAGTTAACAGTCAAGACTGAGGCAGCAAAGGCGTGGAGAGGAATCGCATTATGAAAACGCTGAAGTTCACATATTGGCAGGGCGGTCGTTATTACCTGGGATTTATCAACGATTACCCCGACTACCACACTCAAGGTCTGTCGAGGCAGGAACTGATTGACAACTTAAAGGGGCTTCTCGTGGACCTGGAGTCGGGCGCAATACCTTACATCCGCAAGGTTGAAGAGCTGGTGGTTGCGGAGTGAAACGACGGGACCTGATTCGAAAGCTCAAAGCGGCCGGTTGCACCACACTGAGATTCATGAGGGCCTCGCCAAGTCAATCATCAAGGAGCTGCGGGCGGCCTGAACGCTCGTTTGGATCAACTGGGGGTGGTCGTCGGTATGCAATTCATGGTGATTGAACGATTCAAGAATCGCGACGCGAAAGCGATCTACCGGCGTCTGAGGGAGAGCGGCCGTCAACAACCTGAGGGTTTGAAATACATCGGAAGCTGGATTGAAGCCAGCTTCGATCGTTGTTTTCAGCTGATGGAATGCGACGACGCGCGCCTGCTGCAACAATGGGTCGCTGCCTGGAGCGACCTGATGGAGTTTGAGATTGTACCCGTTGTGCCCTCTACGGAGACGCGCGCCGCCATCGAACCCAGCCTCTGAAGAAAGGCCGTCATGTCGGAATTAGCAGTTAATTTCGCAGGAATCAAGAGCCCCAACCCATTCTGGCTGGCCTCCGGCCCGCCATCCAACAGCGCAGGACAGGTGATGCGCGCCTTTGACGCGGGTTGGGGCGGCGCCGTCTGGAAGACGATCGGCGAGCCCATCATTAACACCACTTCGCGCTACGGGGGCATCGACTTCGGCGCGCAAAAGCTGATGGGCTTTAACAACATCGAACTCATCAGCGATCGGCCCATCGAAGACAATCTGCGCGAGATCGCGGAGGTCAAGAAGCGGTACCCCGCCCACGCCGTGATTGCCTCGCTCATGGTGGAGTCGCGGCGCGAGTCGTGGCATGAGATGGTGAAGCGGGCGGAAGGCGCGGGATGCGACGGCCTGGAGCTGAATTTCGGATGTCCCCACGGCATGAGCGAGCGTGGCATGGGCGCGGCCGTGGGCCAGGTGCCGGAATACACCACCATGATCACGGAGTGGGTGAAGGAGGTGGCGCGCACGCCAGTGATCGTCAAACTCACGCCGAACATCACCGACGTCACGCGCATTGCCGTGGCCGCCGAGCAGGGCGGAGCGGATGGGATTTCGCTGATCAACACCATCAACAGCCTGATGGGTGTCGATCTCGACACCTTCGCGCCGTGCCCTACCGTTCGGGGCAAGGGCTCGCACGGCGGCTATTGCGGCCCCGCCGTGAAGCCCATCGCATTGAACATGGTGGCCGCCTGCGCCAAGCGCGTGAAGATTCCGATCAGCGGCATCGGCGGCATTGCCACCTGGAGTGACGCGGCCGAATTCGTCGCCCTGGGCGCGGGGTCGCTCCAGGTGTGCACTGCGGTGATGCACTACGGCTTTCGCATGGTTGAAGACATGCTCGACGGCCTCGCGAGCTACCTTGAGTCTAAGGGCCTCGGCCGGCTCGACGATTTGATAGGTCGCGCGGTGCCCAACGTGGCGGATTGGGGTGACCTCGATCTGAATTACAAGATCGTGGCCGAGATCAATCACGACCTCTGCATCGGCTGCCACCTCTGTTATGTCGCGTGCGAAGACGGCGCCCACCAGTGCATCGAGGAGTATCCGGCGAACGGAGACGGCAGGCGGATTCCACGCATCATTGAAGACGAATGTGTGGGTTGCAACCTGTGCGCGTTGGTTTGCCCGGTGCCGAGCTGCATCACGATGAAAGAGATCGATACGGGCAGGCCGGCCTTCACGTGGAAAGACCGCGCACGCGAGCAACGCGCGGAAGCGGGCGGCGTGGCCTATACGCCGTCGCTGTGGCGAGACTGAATCAGCCTGCGGGTTGAGCCTGGCCCTCTGACGATCGGGCGGGTAGGCTCAGCGCCAGATCAATCACGAACGAGACTCCGAACCCCACGAACCAGGCGTAATTGTACAGCGCGTGAAGGGTCGGGACTTCGAGCCCGATCAGCGCGACCACGATTCCTGCGGCCAGCGCCGCGATCGCCCGCAGATTGAATCCTCCCGAAAATTCGTACACGCCTCCACGAACGTAGAGATCGGGCACGCGAATAATCTTATGGCGGACGACGAAATAGTCCGCCACCAGAACGCCGGCAATGGGACCAAGGAAGCCAGAGTATCCGACTAACCACCCGAAGATGAAATTGCCGTAGCTCGCGAGGAGCTTCCAAGGCTGCATCAGCAGGCCCACCACGCACGTGATCAGCCCGCCCATCAGAAAGCTGATGCGTCTGGGGTAAAGATTCGAGAAATCGTTCGCCGGAGAAACCACGTTCGCCGCCACGTTGACGTTGAGCGTCGCGATGAGCAGGCCGACCATCGCCACCACGATGGCGAGGGGATTGCGAAGCCCGCTCAGTACAACGACCGGGTCCCAGATTGCGTGACCATAGATCACCACCGTTGCCGACGTGACGGCCACGCCCACGAAGGAGTAAAAGGTCATGGTGGTGGGCAGGCCGAGCGCCTGGCCCACTATTTGCGCACGCTGGCTGCGGGCGAACCGCGTGAAGTCCGGGATGTTCAGGGCCACCGTGGCCCAAAACCCGACGACGCCGGTCAGCGATGGAACAAAGAAACGGAAGAACTCAGCCGGGCTCTGGAATCTGGACGGTGCGGCAAGCATGGGCCCGAATCCTCCCGCTTTGACGCCGGCCCAGACCAGCAGCGCCGCCCCGATCGCCAGGAGAAAGGGCGCGCTGACGCCCTGCAGGAATCGCACTGCACGGATGCCCCGAATCACGACCGCGACGTTCAGCAGCCAGAACAGAACAAAGCACAACGGGAGCGCTGCCGCAGAGTGCCTCGATGCCGGAGCGAGCGCTACGAGCATGGCGTTGATGGCCTCGCCGCCGATCCAGCATTGAATTCCGAACCAACCGCAGGCCACAAGGGCCCGCAGCATCGCGGCCACGTTCGAACCCAGCACACCGAACGCGGAGCGCGCAAAGACCGGAAACGGAATGCCGTATCGCGCACCCGCATGGGCGATCAGCAGCATGGGAATGAGCACGAGGACGTTGCCCAGAAAGATCGTGAAGATCGCCTGCTTCCAATTCATGCCGCCCGCGATCATGCCGCTGGCCAGGAGGTAGGTGGGAATGTTCACGCTCATGGAGATCCAGAGCGCAGCGTAATCGTACGTTGTCCAGGTGCGGAGCTCGGGTGGGATGGCGGCGAGATCTTTGTTCCAGAGCCAGCTTTCGCTATGTGCGATTGGCGATTGGTGATTGGCGATTGTCTGGCCGGCGACGGGATTGGGGGCGGAAGGCATATGCGGAAGAAGTCAGGAGTTGGAACAAGCTCGAAAACCGAAATTCGAAACTCGAAATTCGAGGCGCTAGCGCCGCAACCAACGCCGGATAGCCATTCTCTCCTGACTCCCGACTGCTGTCTCCTGAGTCCTCGTTCCCGACTCCTGTCCTCTGGTTCTCAGCTCCGCGCTTGAACCAGCGGCCCGTACGTGTCCGGCCGACGGTCGCGGAAGAATTGCCAGGTGGCGCGAACCTCCTGAATCAGGTCCAGGTTCAGGTCGGCAACCACCAGTTCGTCGCGATCGCGGCCGGCCTCGGCAACGATCTGGCCTCGAGGGTCGCAGAAGTAGCTGGAGCCGTAGAACTCGCCGATGTCCCACGGTTTCTCGTGGCCCACGCGATTGACGGCGCCCACAAAATATCCGTTGGCGACGGCGTGCGCCGGCTGTTCGAGCCTCCAGAGATATTCGGAGAGGCCCGCTACGGTTGCCGACGGGTTGAACACGATCTGAGCGCCGTTCAGTCCGAGCGCGCGCGCCCCTTCGGGAAAATGCCGGTCGTAGCAGATATAGACCCCGATCCGGGCGTAGCGCGTCTCGAACACGGGATAACCCAGGTTTCCCGGAGTGAAATAGAACTTCTCCCAGAAGCCGGGATAGCAATGCGGGATGTGCTGCTTGCGATACTTTCCAAGGTAGCGTCCGTCGGCGTCGATCACGGCAGCGGTGTTGAAGTAGAGCCCGGTGATTTCTTCCTCGTAGACCGGCACCACGATAACCATGCGGTGTTCTTGGGCAAGCTTTGCCATCTGCCGGGTGGTGGGTCCCTCCGGCACGCGTTCGGTGAGCTCGTACCAGCGAGTCTTTTGCTCAGCGCAAAAATAGGGACCGTAGAAGAGCTCCTGCAGGCAGAGGATCTGCACTTTCTTCCTGGCACCCTGCTCGATCAAGCGAACGTGCTTCGCGATCATCGCCTTGCGAATAGTGGCGAGGGGCGTCTCGTCCGGCGAGAACTCGCACTTGGCCTGGATCAATCCACAACGCACTGTGTTTGGCACCTGAGTTCCTCCCTGAATTGCAGTCCTGACCCTCCGTCATCATATCGTGAAAGGCGGTCAATATTGAATTTGGCGATCGTGCTTCTCCCTTGCAATAGGGTTTGCTGAACGTGGGCGCTTGCCGCTGCTGTGAATCCGCGTTGCCGCAACAACTAACAACAGACAGCTTGCCCGAATGCCCTCGAATGTTATACAACAAGCCGTCGGGGTCGAGTCCCTGGGTGGAGATCATGCTCGAGAAATTCATGGGAGAGGCGCTCGCGCTGGCGCTGGATAATGTTCGCTCCGGGCGCGGCGGACCGTTTGGAGCCGTGGTGGTCCGGGATGGGGAAGTGATCGGCCGCGGCGCCAACAGCGTGACCGCCGGCAACGATCCCACCGCGCACGCGGAGGTTTTGGCGATTCGCGCTGCCTGTCGGGCTCTCGGCTCGTTCGAGCTGCTGGACTGTGAGATCTACAGCTCGTGTGAACCCTGCCCCATGTGTCTCGGCGCGATCTACTGGGCCCGGCTGCCGCGCTATTACTATGCGAATACGCGGGGGGACGCGGCGCGCGCAGGGTTCGATGATTCGCGCATTTACGATGAGTTCGCCGAATTGCCCGAACTCCGCACCGTGCCGGGTGAGCGGGTGTTCGTGCCCGAGGCGGGGCAAGCCTTCGACGAGTGGGCGCGTTCGGGCGCCAAGGTGCCCTATTGACCCACGGTCCTCGCAGCACCGGATTGCTGGGTTGGGGACGCCGACGCATCCTTCGGGTGTTGGCGATGCGGCGTGACAAAGACTTAACCGTCCGGTCGTGCAGATTCTGCCGGACACCGTGAATCCCTGCGTTGGATAATCCTCATGACCACCGCCGGCGGCGAATAATGTAAAATACCAGGGCGTTTCCGGGGCGATGATGCTCGGAAGCGGATTCCACTCAAGAAAGGTGGTTCAACTTGGGAAAGAAAGTGATGTGCGCGATCCCCCTGCTTCTGCTGGCGATTGCCGGCCCGGCGAGGGCGCAGTCCATTGAGACGTTGGTTCACCAGCCGCCGGACGGCTGTATTTTTGGTTTTCTCCTGACCGACGGTACGGTGATGGTGCAAGGCGGAGGCGAGTCTGATTGGTGGAAGCTCACGCCCGATAACACCGGCAGCTACCGCAATGGCACCTGGACCCAGCTCGCCAGTCTTCCCGCCGGTTACGTCCCGTACGCGTCCGCTTCCGCCGTGCTGGCCGACGGGCGGTTGCTGATCGAAGGCGGCGAGTATAACGAAGGCGTCTTTGCCTTTACGGACAAAGGCGCGATTTATGATCCCGCCACGAATACCTGGACCTCCGTGGCCCCCCCAGCCGAGTGGAACTTCATTGGCGACTCGCCATCCACTGTTCTGCCGGACGGCAAATTCCTGCTGGGGCGCAAATTTGACGAACGCATGGCTGAGCTCGATCCCGCAACCCTGACCTGGACCGAAGTGGGCTCAGCAGGCAAGAGCGACTTCAACGCGGAAGAGGGTTGGACTCTGCTGTCGGACGGTTCGATCCTGACGGTGGACGTGAAGAACAATCCGAACTCCGAAAAATATATTCCCCCGAGGGGGAGCACGAAGGGGATGTGGTACACGGCGGGCAACACCGTTCAGGACTTGCAGGGACCGCCCGAAGTGGGCAGGATCACGTACGGGGACGGACAGGTTTATTACCCGCCTGGCGAGGTTGGCCCCGCCATTCTGCGTCCTGACGGCACCGTCTTCGCAACCGGCGCCACTCATCAGGGCGCGAGGGCCGGCCACACCGCCGTCTATCAACCTGCGTTGAATTCCACCGGCCCCGGCACTTGGACCGCCGGCCCGGACTTCCCTAATAACGATCAGGCCGCCGATTCCTTTGCCGTGCTGCTTCCCAGTGGCAATGTGCTCGTGGAGGGCAATTCCGGAACCTCCTACGAGTTCGACGGAACCACCTTTACTCCTGGACCGTACACTCCCGGCAGTTTGCTGACGCTGCCGACCGGTGAGGTGCTCGTGGGGGGCGGACCGACGGAACTTTACATTCCTACGGGAACCTATTCGCCCTCATGGGCGCCGAGCATCACATCTTTTCCAGCTACCGTTGTGCGCGGCTCCACCTACGAGATCCACGGCCGCCAGTTCAATGGTTTGTCCCAGGCGGCGGCGTTCGGCGACGAGTTCCAGAGTTCGACCAATTACCCCCTGGTGCGGATTACGAATCAGGGCACGGGCCACGTTTTCTATGCCAAGACACATGACCATAGCACCATGGGCGTCGCTACGGGTGACGCCATCGTATCTACGAACTTTGACGTACCGGCGGGAATGGAAACCGGCGCCAGTTCGCTCGAAGTTGTGGCGAACGGTATCCCTTCCACGGCTGCAAGCATCACCGTGAACTAGCAGACCGTAGCAACCTCGACGTTCGCTCGTCGAAAGGGCGGGACTTCAAGCCCCGCCCTTCGAACGCGGGCGAATCGTTCGCTACGGACTGCCGGACGCCGGGCAGCTTGCTGAAAGGAACACTGCGCTGCGCAAGAGATCAGGACTCCACGGGCCGGCGGGGCTAAGTCGGCGTGATTTCCTGGCGGCTTCGCTTCAATGGACTTCGGCTGCCCTGATTCCTGCGCGGCTGTGGGGCCGGAGCGCCGCCGGCCCACGGGCGGGCGGTTCCGGGGCCGGCGTGCCCGATCTTACGCCGCACGATCGCGTCACCCCGCACTATCGGCAGAAGGCGCCGCTTGACGACGTGCTGGCCAAGGTTGAGCCTGGCCTGGACGCCTTCATCAACGAGAAGTACGCCGAGCAGATCGAGGCGATCCTGGCACAATGGACGGCAGCGTTGCGCGAAGCGCCGCCCGGCTTGAGAGCCATCGGAACCTGGCTCGCGGCGGATCTGCGTGCCGCGAGCCTCCACCCGGCCCAGCATCGGCCGTTGCGGGCGATGGCTGGCCTCGAGGTGTACCGGAACACGTTCGCCGGCGAGCCAACGCTCGGAAAGGAACCGTTTCTTGCCGAGTGGGAATGGTTCACGCGCTCGTTTTCGAAAATCCTCACCGCCGAGTTCAAACTGACGGTCATCTCGGGCGACAGCACCAAGGCGAGCCCCGCTGCCGCCGGGCCGGCCGCGCTCCACACTCGCATTCGCTACGATATCGTCGGCGAAGGGACGGGATTCAATCGCGGCGAACGCTCCGGCGAATGGGACCTCGAGTGGCAGAACGTCGGCACGGGCCTGTGGCGGGTGCGGAACTGGCAACCGCGCCAGGAGACAGAAAGCCGGGCCGCGAGCCCGGGATTCGTGGACGTGACCGCGCGTTGGTTTGGATCCACGCCTTCCTATCTCCAGCAGATGCTGCCGGGCATCGACCACTGGCGCACGGTGCTCGATGGCGCGAGCCGGATCGACGTCTACGGCAACAACGGCGTCGCCGTGGCTGACATCGACGGTGACGGCTTCGACGACGTCTATGTTTGCCAGCCTTCGGGCCTGCCCAACCGGCTCTATCGTAATCGCGGCGACGGCTCTTTCGAAGACGTGACCGAGAGCGCCGGTGTCGGCGTGCTCGACAATTGCCCGTGCGCTCTGTTTGCGGACCTGGACAATAACGGGCGGCAGGACCTCATTGTGGTCCGTGTCGATGGTCCCCTGCTCTTTGTGAACCGCGGCGACGGGCGCTTCCAACTGAAATCGGACGCGTTCAAATTCTCAAATCCCCCGCAAGGGACATTCACGGGCGCAGCGCTGGCCGATTACGATCGCGACGGCCGGTTGGACGTCTATTTCTGCCTCTACAGTTACTATCTGGGCCTCGACCAGTACCATTTCCCAACGCCCTACTACGATGCCGAGAACGGTCCGCCGAACTTTCTGATGCACAATGACGGCGACGGCACGTTCCGGGATGTGACGGCTGTGACCGGCATGAATCAGAACAACAACCGGTACAGCTTTGCCTGTGGTTGGGTGGATTATGATGGCGACGGCTGGCCGGATTGCTACGTGGCCAACGATTTTGGCAAGAAGAACCTGTACCGCAACAACGGCGACGGCACCTTTACCGATGTAGCGCACGAGGCCGGTGTGGAGGACTTCGGCGCTGGCATGAGCGTCTGCTGGTGCGACTACGACGGCGACGGCCGTCAGGATCTCTACGTGGCGGACATGTGGACGGCAGCCGGCAATCGCGTGAGCGCGCAGGATGAGTTCATGAAGGACGCTTCGTCCGATGTCCGAGCTCTGCTGCGGAAGCACGCCATGGGAAACTCTCTGTTCCGGAATGAGGGCAACGCGCGCTTCGGCGACGCGACCCGGGCGGCAGGGGTTCAGTTGGGACGCTGGGCGTGGTCGAGCGATGCCTGGGACTTCGACCACGACGGCTACCCCGATCTCTACGTTGCCAACGGAATGATCTCGGGACCGAACGCCCGGGACCTTTCCAGTTTCTTCTGGCGCCAGGTGGTGGCCGAGACGCCGCTCGATGCCGTGCCTTCTCCCAAGTATGAGCAGGGTTGGAACGCGATCAACGAGCTGATTCGCGCCGATGGAACCTGGTCCGGCTACGAGCGGAATAACTTTTACGCCAATAATCGCGATGGGACCTTCTCCGATATCGCCGGAACCCTCGGCCTAGATTCGGTTGAAGACAGCCGCGCCTTTGCCCTGGCCGACTTTGACCGGGACGGCAGGGTGGAAGTGCTGCTCAAGAATCGCAGCGGACCGCAGCTTCGCCTCTTGAAGAATTTTCTTCCCGAGCTCGGCAACGCGGTTGCTTTCCGGCTGCGGGGCACCAAAAGCAATCGCGACGCCATCGGAGCGTCGATCACCGTGGAGGCCGGCAACACGCGTGTGACGAAATTCCTTCAGGCCGGCTCAGGCTTTCTCTCCCAGCACAGCAAGGAACTTTTCTTCGGAGTAGGCCCGGAAATGGGCCCTGTGCGCGCCACCGTGCGATGGCCTGGCGGTCTGGAGCAGCGCCTCGAAGGATTGCCGATTGGTCATTGTATTTTGATCGAGGAAGGGTCCGACCGTTATCACGCCGAGCCGCTCGCAGCGAATTTGACGGACCACCTGGCGGTCCCGGAGGCCGGTCCGCAAGTGAGCCCGCCGCTGCCCGGCACAGTCGAAACCTGGCTCCTTGCGCCTGTCGCCGCACCGGAATTCACCCTGCCGGATACAGCGGGCAAGAATCACAGCCTTGATCAGCTGCGCGGCGGCCCAGCGATGCTCCAGTTTTCGACCCTGGATTCGGCGGCCGCGGTCGAGCGACTGCGGTCGCTCCAGAAGTGGCAGGCGGCCCGAGGTGCGCACGGAATCGGGCTCGCCGCCATCAACCTGGATGACGCGGCGCAGGCCGACCGGGTACGCGCCTTTGTGCGGCAGAACGGCCTCACCATCCCAGTCCTGCTGGCATCCGAGGAGACCGTCGCTGTCTACAACATTCTCTTCCGTTATCTCTACGATCGCCGCCGCGACCTCGGCGTCCACACGGCGTTTCTCCTGAACGGTCAGGGTTTGATCGTCAAAGTTTACCAGGGCGAAGTTCCTCTCGAGACCATCGCGGCTGACGCGCGGCGGATTCCTGCAACCGCTGCGTCGCGGCGGCTTCAGGCGTTGCCTTTCGCCGGGAACTGGTTCGGCGGCGACTTTGAACGTAACCACTTCACTTACGCGCTGATCTTTATGGAGCGCGGCTATCCCGATCATGCGCTGGCGTTCGCGCGGCGCGCTCTCGACAGCGATCCGGAGAGCGCCGAGACCTACTATCTACTCGGCATGATCTATTTGCAGAAACAGACTCCGGCCGACGCTCGCAATAACTTCGAGCGGGCGTTGAAGTGCCGGCCGTCGTATCCGGACACGTGGCCCAACGCCTGGAACAATCTGGGCATGCTGGCCGCGCAAGCAGGCGACAATGAGGCCGCCATCAAGAATCTGAAGGAGGCGATCGGGTTGAATCCGAACTCCGTGATCGCCCTCGATAATCTGGGCAACGTTTACCGTCATCAGGGACGCTGGGCCGAAGCTCAGAACGCGTTGGAGGCCGCCTTGAGAGCGGACCCGAACGATGCCGACGCCAATTACGGGTTGGGGATGGTGTTCGCGCAGCAGAACGACGCTGCGAGCGCGTACCGGTATCTGCAAAAAGCGCTGGAACTCCGGCCGGGTTATCCTGACGCTTTGAACAACCTCGGGGTGCTCTTTGTCCGTACCCAGCGTCCGGCCGAGGCTGCGCGCACGTTTACAGAGTGCATCGCGAGCGCTCCAGACTTCGAGCAGTGCTACCTTAACCTCGCGAAGCTGCGTGTGGCCGAAAATGACACCGCTGAGGCGAAGACCGTTCTTCGCCAATTCCTCAGCCGGCGTCCCGATGACGCCCTCGCGCGAAAAATGCTGGCGCAGTTGGGCAATTGATTCCGTAACCGGGAGACCTTCATGACGACCGACCCACTGGCGGAGGCAGCGCTCGAGGCGCGCCGCAACGCCGTTGCACCTTACTCGAATTTCAAGGTCGGTGCGGCGCTCCTGACCGAGGACGGTAAGGTGTACACCGGCTGCAACGTCGAAAACGCCACTTATGGCCTGTCGATGTGCGCGGAACGCGTGGCTTTGTTCAAGGCCCTCTCGGAAGGCGAGCGCCACTTCCGCCGCATTGCGGTTTCGAGCCAGAGCTCGCGTCCGGCAACACCGTGCGGCTCCTGCCGCCAGTTACTGTGGGAGTTCGCGGGAGACATCGAGATTATCCTGGTGAACCCGCAAGGCAGCCGCGAAACACGTCAGCTCAAGACCCTGTTTCCGGAAGCTTTCGACGCGAGCTTTCTTGGCGGGTAGGCTGGGCAAACACCCCGGCTGGCCGCGGCGAAGCCGGGGGACTCTTCGCTACGCTCAGAATGCGGAGGCGCTGGAAACAACCTCATTGTGAGAGGCGTGCGACGCCGGGTTACTTGCCCTGGTCCAGAGGAAGTCCGGTAATGCGCAGGCCGGCGCTGTGGACACCGTATTTGATATTCAGCGTGATCAGCAAGGCGGTGATCTGCTCCAGGATGCGCGCGTTCTCGAGCGCCCCGGCGTTGACGGCGCGCACACCGGGGATCTTCGCGGCCAACTCCGAAGTCACGTCGCGCGCGTGCTGGTCGTCGGCACAGATCAGCACGTCGCCGTCGATCGCTTCGGCGGTCCTGAGGAGTTCGGCGGGCAGATTCTGAAAAGCCGCCGCAACCTTCACGTGGGCCGGCACGATCTCGGCCGTTTGCTGTGCCGCCGATCCCTGCCACACTCCGAGGGTGCGCGTCGCGCGGCCGCCGACGCTTGCGGCCAGCGGTACTGTCGTGTCGATCACAACTGCGCCAGGCCGGAATGACGGCTTCAGTTGCTTGAGGAGAGCGGCATGCCCCGCGAACGGCACCGTCAGGATCACGACCTCAGCGGCGGCCACGGCCGCCGGGTTATCCGCGCCTTGGACCCGGGCCGTAACCCCACTCTCCGCTGCCAGTCCGGCCGCAACGCTCTCGGCGCGTACGGCGTCGCGTGAGCCGATGATGATTCCTTCCCCGGCCCGGGCCCACCGCAACGCAAGCCCCAGCCCGAGAGGTCCAGTACCGCCGACAATGGCAACGGTGCGACTCATCGAAATAGATCGCGCGCCGCGTCGCGAACGAGGTCGCCGGCCCGGCCGCGAGCGCGTCTGTAAGCGAAGCCGCGGATCACGCAAGCAGGGATGCGCGAGAGCTTGCCGCACACCATTCCCGCCATGCCCGCCAGTTCGTCGGCGACCGCTTCGAGGGTCACCTGAAGGCGGTAGCCGTAGGAATCACGCCGTCCGCGCGCGTCGCGAAGCACCGCCATGCCCGCGCAGCCGATGGCGACTTCCGTCAGGCCTTCGCGCCAGGGACGCCCGAAGCTGTCCGTAATGATGACCGGCACGTAATTCCCGGTACGCTTGAGAATCACTCGATGGAGCCGTGCCGCAGAGGCATCCGGCGCCCGGGGAAGCAATGCGGCGCTGCTGCCACCGTCGATGTTGGAAACGTCTACGCCGCTCTGCGCGCAAACGAAGCCCCGGGTGCCGTGGAGCGTCTCGGTGATCAGCACGCCGTTCTTCTTGCGCACGACGCGCCGGCTCTCGCGCAGCGCAAGCGCGAGCACGCGCGGGTCACGGCCGTGCCTGCGGGCCCATCGCTTGATCGTGGCGGACGGGCGCACGCTCGCGAGCGCTACCACGCGCCCCTCGGCCTTGGAGACGATTTTGTGAGTGACCACGAGAATATCGCCCTCGACCAGCCTCAACCGCTGACGCTTGAGCGCCGCCAGAATCAGATCGGCCAAATCGTCCCCGGCTCGGATCTCGCCTATGCCATCGACCGGAATCGCGCGCACTTCCTTCATGAGGTTGCGATGGCGCTCGCCGCAGCCAAGGCGGCTCCTGCCGCCAAGCGCTGGCCCACCTTCCACGAGAACAACAGGTGCTGGCTCGCGGTCCGCATCGGAGCCCGAAGCAATGCCTCGAGGTCCGCTGGACTGTCGACGTCAAGGCCGATACCCGGCAGCCTCAGCACCGAACAGGGCCGACCGGTGGCCTGGGCAGCGCTCCAGTGCGGCTGGAAGCTGTCGTTGCCAAAACGGAGCGGAAACAAGTCAGCCGGACGGCGGAGGGCGGCATTCGTCCCTCGCCCATCCGCGGCGGGCACCAGAACCGTGCCGGGCGCAGGGGGCGCAGGCAGCGCGCCGAGCACGGCTTCAAGCTCGGCCGCCGTGACCAGAGGAACGTCCCCGGGGATCACCAACGCGCTCGCCACGCCGAGCCCGACACAAACCTCGGTAGCGGCGCGGATGGCCTCGGTTTCGCCGGCGCACTTCCGATCCTCGATGATATCGAATCCATAGCGGCGCGCCATTTGCAGTGAGACGTGATCGCCCGTCACCACAGCCACGCCGGGCCGGCGGGGCCATGCGGCCAGCGCCCCCAGGACGTCATCGAGCATGGCCGTCGCCAGGGCACAGCGCTCCGCCGGGTCGAGCACCGGCGAGAGCCGCTGCTTGGCGACAGCGAATCCCTTAACAGGAATGAGAATCACGCAGGAGTCCATCGATCTCACACAGGCACCGCGGGCCCGGAGTTCAGGCCTTGGCGGCGCGAACCCTTCGCTGCACCCCTCGCGCCGCGGCCAGCACCTCGCGAGCCAGCGATACTTTGTCGTCCACAGATCGCATCAGGATGTTGGCTGCGTGGACGCGGACGCCGGAGTCATCCAGCACGCCGGCCCCGAGGGCATCGCCGGGCGCAACCAGCAGCACATCGAGGAACTCACGGTAGGCGCGGGCAACCCCGGAGATCGACACGGGCAGGCCCTGCGCCCGCATCAGATTGCCCGCGGGTCCGGAAACGGCTGTACCGCCCACAATCGGACTTACCGCCACCACCGGCGCGCGCGTTCGCCGCAGGCCGTCGGCAATGCCGGGAACCGCCAGAATCGGGCCGATGCTCGTGATCGGATTGCTCGGCGCAAGAATCACGGCATCGGCGGATAGAATGGCATCGAGGACGCCGGGTGCGGGTTGGGCGCTGGCGGCGCCGAGAAACCTCACATCCGCGACCGCGGGACGAAAGCGCTCGCGAACGAAATACTCCTGAAAGCTGAGTTCGCCCTGGCGGGTCAGGACGCGCGTCTCGACAGCCGAGTCACTCATGGGCAGAACAGCCGAGGGGATGCCGAAGCAGCGAACGATCTGGCGAGTGGCTTCGCTCAGTGTGTGGCCCTCCCTGAGCAGGCGGGTGCGGACAAGATGGGTGGCCAGGTCGCGGTCGCCGAGTTGAAACCAGGCGTGCTCACCGAGCGCGGCCATGGCATCGCGGCACCGGAACGTATCCCCCTCTACGCCCCAGCCGCGCTCGACGCTCAGCCTGCCGCCGAGCGCGTAGGTAATGGAGTCGAGGTCGGGCGACACGTGCAATCCCCACCACAAGAGGTCGTCGCCGGTATTCACAATGGCAGTGAGCTCCTCGGCCGGCAAAATCTGGCCGAGCCCCTGAACGAGCTTTGCGCCTCCCGTGCCGCCCGTGAGAATCGCAATCATGATTTTTGATGCTCCCCTGGCCGCAGCACCATTATCCTGAGTCAGCGCCCATAAATCCCCCAGGGGACCTCGGCGAGGCACCGCCCCTCGGTCTTGCCCACCTGGTACGTGTCCTGGGTGTAGAGGCACACCTGCCCGTCCGTATCCACGACCTGCGGATGGAACGAGAGCACCATATTCTCGCGCAACTCGACGTCGCTCGTGGCGCTGATCGAAGGGTGCTCGATCATCGTCATGCCAATGGAATGACCGGAGAGGTGTCCGAGGCTGAAGCCATGGCGCGCGAAGATGTCGGCGGCGGCCCCATGCACCGCGCTCGCGCGCTCTCCGTCGCGCATCAAGCGCCGCGACGCCTCCAGCGCCTCGGGATAGACCTTCGCCATCGCGGTCGAGTGCCGGCCCAACCGGCCCTGGATCAGGGGCCGTGAGAATTCCACCCAGTATCCGTCTTCCCCGGTGACTTCGAGGGAATAAAGCAGCAGATCATCGGGATGCACCGCCCGGCTGCCCGGCACCTTGAAGTGCGCTTCCGCCTCGCCATGGGTTCCCGATAGCACGATGTTCATCATCCGAGGGCCGGCGCCGCGAGCAAAGAAGCACTCCACCGCCGGGGCCATGATCTCCGCCTCTGTCCTGCCCGGCTGGTAGGCTTCCACCAGCTTGTGAAAGCCGTCGACGATGACGGCCATGCTGTCGTAAACGGAATCAAGTTCCTCGTCGCTCTTCACGGCGCGCGCCATATCGAACTGAAAGTCGAAGGGCGCGAGCTCCGCCCCGCCGGCGGCAAGCTCGCGATAGTCGCGAACTGGCATGATGTAGTCCAGGCCGTATACGCCCAGGCGCTTCCAGCCACGCGACTCCGCCTGGTCGCGGATCCATTTCCCGGGCACACCGGCCCAGACGTGATCCTTCACCCAAGGTTTGTTCTTGTCGCCGATCCAGCGGGCTTCGCTTGGGAACAGAAGCGTGGGCTCGCCCTCGAGCGGCAGCAGCGCGTAAGCGTAGCGGTGAACGATCTCGAACCCGGAGACGTAGCGCAACGCACCCTCGAAGCCCGTGTACTGGTTGCCGCAGACCAGCAGGCAGTCGACGTCCGCGCCCGTCATCGCGGCTCGTAGATTCCGGTAGCGTCGCTCGATCTCCGCCGGGCTCGGCATCACGCTCCAACCTCGCACAATTCCGCCGCCGTGAGCGCGTAGATCCGGGTGATTTCCACGAGCGTCTGAATCTTCACCTTCTCGCCCTCGGCGTCCCGCGGGCCGCTGGACGGGCCATAGTTGACGGTCTCAATTCCGAAGCGCGTCAGCACGGACGCGTCTGACGACCAAAGGACCGTGTCGCGCCTGGCGGCTTCTCCTGTGACGCGAAAGTGATTGGCTTCGATGGCCTTTACCATGGGGTGGCTCTCGCTGATTTCGGCGCCGGGGACGGACACATAGGTCTCCGATTCGACGCCGTAGCCGGGGAATCGCCCGCGCAAGGCGGCCACCAGGCCGTCCACCTCGGCGCGGGCCTTGTTCATGGGGATGGTGGGCGGCACGCGCACGTCCAGAAACAGATCAGTGCGCTCCGGCGTGCGGCTGGCGCGCCAGGCGTGGCCGCCCTGGATTCCTCCCAGATTCACCAAGCCGCGCTTGTTTCCATAAGAAGCGTGCTCGCCCCAGGTGGGGATCCATTCGAGTACCGCGCCCACCACGTCGTGCATCCGGCGGATCGAGTTTTCGTGTTGTCGTCCCGTGCTGAATCCCGTGTGCATGAAAGGACCATGGGTTGAGATGCGGACCCACAGCGATCCGTAGTGGCCGAGTACCAGATGCATGTCCGTGGGCTCGCCCAGAATGCACATGTCGGGCACCACGCCGTGGGTCACCAGGTAATGGCTGCCGATTCCGTAGCCGCGATATTCGCGGCCCACAAAAGCGTCACTCCATTGCGTCTTCTCAATTTCGCCGACGACCGCCGCCAGGATAACGTCACCGCGCAGTTTCAGCCCAGCCGCCTGAAGCGCCCTGAGGGCTTGAATGTAGCAGACCAGGGCGCCTTTCATGTTGTAAATCCCCAGTCCGTAGATGATCCCGCCCTCCACCACCGCCTTCGGCTTGTAGCCCCGGCCCGTCAAATGGGCTTCCTGGCCCGAATAGGAGGTGTCCATGTGACCGTTAAACATCAAGCTGCGGCCACCGCCCGTACCTTCCCAGCGCCCGATCACATTAGCGCGCCCCTCTTCGACCTCCTGCTGCGTGACGCCCAACCCCATCTCATCGAAGGTTCGCCGCATGTAAGCGCTCATGCCGCTCTCGAAGCCGGTGGGGCTCGGAATGTTGATGGCATTGCGCGCCATGGCGACGAGCGCTTCCTCATCGACCGCATCGACGATCGCTCGTTCGAGGTCGGGATTCATCGGCCCTCCGCAGCGGACGCAGACCGCCGGCGGTCCCCCCGAAAGGGGCGCGGATCAGAAGCTGGTACGGAAGTCAAAGAGTTCATGGAGGGGAAGTTGCCAGCCCCGAAACAGGCTGGAGGTCAGAATCTGGTCACCTGCCAGGATCGAATCGACAAAATATCTTCGGCCCTCGAGCCGCAAGACTTCCTCGGTTTTCGCCTGGGGATCGAGAAACCAGACCCACGGTGCGCGTGCTTCGGCGTATAAGGCCAGCTTGGTGGCGCGGTCGTGGGCGGCGGTGGACGGCGAGAGGATCTCGACAACCAAGTCAGGCGCGCCGGCGACATAGTTGTCCAGGATGACCACCGCCCGCGCGTTGGAAATGAATAGCAGATCGGGTTGAAGGGCGGTGTCCAAAGACAGCCTGACTTCGTAAGGAGTCGAGAGAAGCCTGCCCAATCGATGCGTCTTGACATGGGGTCCCAGGCTCGTAAACAGATTCGAATGCGTGGTCTGGTGCCTTGTGTTTGGAGATGGCGACACGTGGACCTCTCCGTGAATGAGTTCGTACCGCTTGCCGTCGTCGGGAAGCTGGCGAAACTCATCGTAGGTCAGCCGGGTGATGACTTCTGCTCCCATGGCCATGATTATACACGGGGCTTTCTGAAATCATCGGGGTAAGAGCACAGCTTCTGGCTTGGACCCTCGGTGAGAAGGAAATTATCCTCGACGCGCAAGCCGCCGCCGCCCTCCCAATAGGCGGCTGGCTCGATAGCGAGGACCATGCCTGCCCGCATGATTCCCGACGCGGCTTGGTGGGCATAGGGCGGTTCGTGGCCGCGCGCGCCCACGCCGTGTGCGATCGGATGCGACGGCTGGCCGGGGTAGCCTCCGGCCGCGATGCGTGCACGAACCAGGCGGTCGAGCTCGGCGAGGCTTGCGCCTTCGCGCGCGAATCCCGCGGCTTCGTTCATGGTTGCGAGCAGCAGATCGAGCAATTCGGAATAGCGCGGCGTCAACTCCCCGGGGCACAGGTTCTTGGTCAGGTCGGTCCAATAGCCGTCAGCACACACCCACAACTCGACCAGCGTCGGCTCATGTGCCTGCACCGGGCGCGAGCCCGTAGCCGTGAAGGTGGCGATTCCGGGACCCGACCAGACCAGGGTGAAAGCCCGCGCCATCTCCACCACTCCCTTGTAGCCGACGCCCACAGCGTGGATGTGGCCCTCGATCATGGCGCCGACCTCGCTCTCTTTCATCCCGGGCCGGGTGCGATCGCGGGCGTATTCCATGCCCAGGGCAGCCAGTTCGTTCGCCATCCGCATGCGCTCGATTTCCGCCGGCGTCTTGATGGCGCGCGCCTCAGAGAGCAACGGCGTTCCATCTACCACCTCGCGGGCCACGCTTCTGAAGGCGTCGAAATACCCCTGGGTGTAGACGGTGGGCTCTCCCACCATGCGGTCGCACCCCTGGGAAAAGTTTGAAAGCTCAATCGCCACGCGGCCGGTTAGCCGGCGTTCGCGAAGAACGTCGAGGCACAAATCGAGCGAGCGTGCCACGGGCGGGCGGGGATCAGCGGGGTGGTAGCCGGAGAAGGTCCTGATATCACCGGTCCAGGCGTTGCGCCGCGCGTCTTGCAGTTGCGGATCGAGAGCAATCAGCGTGGGTTCCCCTTCAGCAGGGAAGACAACCGCAGCATATCCCTTCATGGGCCAGTAATTTGTAAGGTAAAGGACGTTGTCGGGTGCCCGCGCCACCAGGGCGGAGAGGTCCTGGTCCTGCATTAATCGGCGGACACGGTCGAGCTTTTGACGATCGACGGGATAGGGCATGGGGTCAGCCTCTCAGCCTCCGGGTTGTCTCCACGAGGCTTCCTTGCCTTTCACCAGGCGCCACAGCGCTGCGTGCAACGGCGCGCGTACACCGACGCGCTCGGCCTCGCGAACGATCGCACCGCTCAGGAAGTCGATCTCCGTCTCGAGATGCTTGTTGACATCATAGAGCATGGACGGCGGATGATCGGTCTCGGCGCCGAGGCAGTTCATTTGCCAGGGATCCTGGTGCAACGTGATGCCTAGGGCCGTCGCGACTTGTTTTCCCTCGTCGATCAGGGCATGAAGCAGATGGCCGAGCGACGATGGCTCGCTTTGGTCGCTGAATCTCCGGCAGTGCGCGAGTCCGGTCAGCGCCGCCACGGAATTGACCGAGGCGTTGAAAATCAGCTTGGACCACTGTGCTGGCCGGGCGTCTTCGAGAGCCTCGGCCTTGAGGCCGGCGGCGACTAGCAACTCTGCTGCCTGCCGCACCAGCGCGAATGGCGTGTTCGTGGGCTCGAACGGGCCGAGCCATGTCGCGGTGTCAAGCTCGTACTGCACGTGGGTGTCGCTGTGGCGCGTCCCGCTCATGAAAGTGGTGCCGCGAATCACGTCCCCCCGGGTCAAGTCCGCGATGATCTCCTCGCCGCCGAGCCCGTTCTGGGCCGAAATCACGGCGCCGCCGCCGAAAAGATGCGCCGCCGGGGTCACGGCTTCCCGTGTCTGGATGGCCTTGGTGCAAACGATTCCCAGATCGAAAGGCGGCAACTCGCGGGCGTCGCATGCGGCTCGCAAGCGCGCGCTGAACTCATGGGTTCCAGACACCCGCAGGCCCGTTTCGTTGAGCGCCCGCGCGTGTTCGGGGCGGCGCACAAAGGCGTAGACCTCAGCGACCCGCGCCAGATGGGCGGCGTACAAACTGCCGATGGACCCGCAACCGATGATGCAGACCCGCATAGGGATTGGGGATCAGGCGTTCGACTCTAAAGTCTCAATCGCGGCCTGATCCACGGCTCCTGATGCCTCGCTCCTCGGGGCAAGGGCCCGAAAGATGCTGTCCGCCGTATTGTGGGAATCGTGGATCACCACGCCGCTGTCCCATAGCGCGTCCTGCAGCGCCGCGCAGACGGTATGAATCGGCGCCGCGCCGCCTTCACCCATGCCCTTGGCGCCATTGTAGGAGAAAGGCGACGGGCTCTCCATGTGCCCGTAGCGCACCCTCGGCATGTTGAGAGCCGTGATGGGAATGTAATCGCTGAAAGTGCTGGCCAGAAGATTGCCTGCTTCGTCGTACCGGCAATCCTCGTAGAGCGCGGCGCCAAGGCCGTGTGCGGTGGCGCCGAAAACCTGGCCGCGCACGATCGCCGGATTGATCACCCGTCCGCAGTCGTCCACGGCGGCGTAATCGAGAATCTTCGGGATGTACGTCTCCGGGTCGATTTCGATCACGGCGATGTGGAGCTGGGCAGCGTAAGTGAGTGTCAGGTTGCCGTACTTGCGCTGGATGTCGGGAACCTTGAATGGAGCGCGATAGACGTAGCGGCAATTCAATGTGACGTCGAGATCGGCGGGGAGGCCGGCGTTGTTGACGTTGACGAGGTTGGCGAGGGCCCAGTAGTTGATGGCCTTGCGGCTCTTCCTGTCCTTCACTTCGGGCCCTTGCGCCCCGAGGCCGAACTCGAGGTCGTTCTCCTTCGCTCCCAGCGCAAATGCGGCCAGTCGCGCGAGCTCCCGTTTCAGGTTCTCGGCTGCTCCGTGGACCGCCGAAAGCCCGGTTACGGCGAACTGGCTCGCGTAGGTGCCGGAGTGGCCGGTGTGCACGTTGCGGTCCGTGTCAAATCCCGGCCGCACCTTCACGATATCGGGATGGACATTCAACACGTCCGCCACGACCTGGGCCGCCGTGGTCTCGTGGCCCTGGCCTTGCGGCACCGAGCCGATGCTGACCACAATCTCTCCGTAAATGTCGAGCTTGACGTTCGCGCCCTCCGATTGGCCGGAATAAGGCGCCTGCGGGTTGATGATCTGCGACTGGCCGAAGTTATTGGTGCCCGAGTCGAGCGTGGTGCCGATGCCGATGCCGATCCGGCGCCCCTGCCGGCGAGCCTTGGCGATCTTGCCCTGCCACCCATCCCAGCCAATCAGCTTTTTGGCCAGCTTCTGCATCCCGGCGTAATCGCCCGAGTCGTAGACGCAGCCGTTGGGCGTGGTGTAGGGCATCTCTGACGACTTGATGTAGTTCCTGAGACGCATCTCGTCGGCCGGGATGCCGAGCTTGCGCCCGCAGATGTCGATAACGCGCTCCAGAAACCACAAGTGCTGCATGCGCGAGTAGCCGCGGTTCGGGCCCACCGGACACTTATTCGTGACGGCCTGGCTGAACTGAACGCGCATGTTCCGGGTGCGGTAGGCGCCGGGCAAGACCTGCGCCCATATGATGCAACCGAGGGGCTCGTAGCGCGGGTAAGCCCCGCAATCGTCGATGTGGCGCGACTCGATGGCGGTGATCACCCCTTTTTTGTCGAGCGCCACGCGTGTGTCCAGGAAGGTGCGCTCGTTGCCATGCGCGCTGGCGGTCATGTGCTCGGTACGGGTCTCCACCCACTTGATAGGACGTCCGCCGCAGGCGCGGGAAGCGAGCGCGCATACGGCCATGTATGGATAGTTCGTGATCTTGATGCCGAAGCTGCCGCCGATGTCGTGGCTTTGGAAGTGAATCTGGTCGATGCCCACGCCGAGCGCTGGCGACAGGAATTGGATTGCGAATGCCGGGAAGGAATTGTTGCACCAGAAGTAGATCTGGTTGTCGCTCGGGTCCCACTGGCCGATGACGACGTTGCACTCGAGCGGTGTGCTCGAGAAGCGGTGGAAGTGCAGCCGGTCGATCTCAACCACGTGCGCCGCGCTTCTGAAAGCGGCGTCCACATCGCCGTACTCAAACTCGCCCTGCCACACCAGATTCGTGCCGGCGGACGGATGCAAAATGGAACGGTCCCCGAGCGCTTCCTCGGCATCCATGACCGGTGGGAGACTGTCGTAGTCCACGCGCACCACTTCGGCCGCGTCTTCGGCGGCTTCGATGGACTCCGCCACCACCGCGGCAACAGGCTCGCCCTGAAAGTGGACTTTGTCCACCGCCATGGGGTAATCCAGGATCTTGCCGCCGGGCGCGGGTCCGATCTCGATGAAAGGTTGGACCACCTTCGCCACTTCGGCGCCCGTCAGCACCCGCAGGACGCCGGGCTGCGCCTTCGCCTGCTCCACGTCGATGCTCTCGATGCGGGCATGCGCATAAGGGGAGCGAACGAATTTCAAGTGCAGGGCGCCCTGCAGTTGGTAGTCGTCCACAAACTTGCCTTGGCCCCGCAGCAGTCGAGCCTCCTCCTTGCGCGCCACCGATTTGCCAACCCAGCGGTCGCTGGCAGACGCAGCCTCGTGGTGTGGATGTTTTAGCGCTGCCTTGGCCCCTGGCCTCTTCCTTGGCCGTCGTGTCTTCTCGGGAGTCATTGGCCTGCCTTCATTACGGGTTCAGAGGGAGCAATCGGCTGTTCAGGCGTCGGGTCCGAGCCACCGGGCTCACAGACGCCCGGCGAGATGGTGGGCTCGCTGACGACCGGTGCCGAAGGGCTACTGACGACCGGCAACGGACTAACAGCCGGCAACGCGCTGACGGACGGGATTTGGCCGAGCGCAGCCTGCAACCCGTCAATGGCCTTTTGCGCATTCTTTTGGGCCAGCGGCTGCAGAAGGCCTCCGGCTATGGACGTGAGCACGCCGAAAACCTGAACCTCACCCCTCCAGGCCACTCGGGTTCCTTCTTCGTTCATTGCAAGATCAAAGCCGGCAGTGAAATCGACCGACCCCCCGGCCAGGCTGCCTTTCCCGCGATACAGCAGGCGGCGCGGGCGTTCGGCCTCGGCACGGTTGAGCCTTACGTTCGCAATCCCACGGATGTGCGAGATTCCCACTCTGACCTTCACTTCGAAATTCTTTTCGTCGGCAACCGTCAGCCCCTGAAAGTAGGGAAGTACAGATCCAAAACGGTTCGGGTCAATGAGGAAATCGTAGACCTCCTCGGGGCTTCGTTGCACCAGGAACTCGCCGCCAAAATGGAGCGCCATGCTTGGTTCCCTTTCAGGAAAGCGCTTCAAGTGCGCCCGTTCGGCGCCGTCGCTCGTTTCGTGCTTCCGGACCCGGAGCGCCGCCCTTTACTGACGGCCTGCGCAGTGACGGAGGCGTCCAGGCGCTGGGCGGCGTCTTCAATCGCGTCAAAGATGTTCTGATACCCGGTGCAGCGGCAGCAATTGCCGGCGATGGCCTTGCGGATCTCCTTCTCGGTCGGGTGCGGATTCCGCGCCAGCAGATGACAGGCAGACATCAGGAAACCGGGCGTACAGTAGCCGCACTGCAGGGCGTAATGGTCCTTGAAGGCTTGTTGGATCGGACCAAGGTCCGACTCCCCGGCGAGACCCTCCACGGTCATCACTTCAGCCTGATCGGCGTGGACCGCCAGCACCGTGCATGATTTCACGCTGGCGCCGTTCAGCAGCACCGTGCAAGCGCCGCAGAAGCTGGTATCGCACCCGACATGAGTGCCGGTCAGGCTCAGGGTCTCGCGTAGAAAATCTACAAGAAGCAGCCGGGGCTCGATCTCCCGCTCGTAACGCCCACCATTCACGGTCACCTGGATCGCAACGCGATCTCTCGCTTCAGGCATACTCGTGGCCTGCCTCCACGCGTTCTCCGCGCGCCCGCCGGGCGGCGATCCCGACGGCCCGTCTGACCAGAGCGCCCGCCAGCATACGCTTGTACTCGGCCGATCCGCGCATGTCCGGTTGCGGATCGCCGGCAGCCCGGGCCGCCTCGGAAGCCGCCCGGATCGTTTTGGTGCTGAGCGCCTGCCCGCGCAGAGCATCCGCCGCCTCTTTGGCTTCCACGGGGATCAATCCGACGGCCCCCAGGAAAATCGCGGCCTCCCGGCACACCTCACCCGCGAGAGTGAGGCGCACGGCGACGCTTGCCGTGGCGTAAACCTGAGCGCAGCGCTTGACGGCGATGTAGGCGCCGCCGATGCGCTCATCCTTCTCGCGCGCGGGTGCTTTCACCACGATCTCGCGCACCAGTTCGCCCGGTCCGAGAGCGGTGGTGTAGGCGTCGAGGATAAACTCGCGGAGCGGCACGGTGCGTTCCCCCTCGGGGCCGAAGCAGCGGATTCCGGTCCTGTGCGTGAGGAGTACCGGCGCCCAGTCGCCGCTCGGGTCGGCTTCGGCCAACGATCCGCCAATGGTTCCGCGATTACGCACTTGAACGTCGCCGATTCCCGCCGCGCAGTCGTGCAGGATGGGAAAGTGCGCGACGGCCTCGGAGTCCGCGATCTCTGCGTGGCGCGTAAGCGCTCCGAACCGGATCTGGTCTTCTTCGCGCCGCACGTAGGAAAGCCCCGGCACGAAGTTCAGGTCCACGAGGTCCGTGGGGCGCGCGAGGCGCAGCTTCATCAGGGGCACCAGGCTCTGACCGCCGGCAAGCGGGCGGGCCTCTTCGCCGAGCTGTTGCAACATGCTGGCGGCCTCCTCGATCGAGCCCGCGCGATGATAGCGAAAAGGTCCGGGACGCACGCGATGCCTTCCTTCCGGTATTGACGTTCAGCTTTCGCCTGGACCTTTCATGATCCAGACCGCGTCCAAACCGGGCGCCGCTCAGCTTATCAAAGAACGGGCGATCTGCAACAGCCCTCCCGAACGAAGTCGGCTTGACAGAACCATACTCACCGCGCACGATCATCCATAGAGTTCATTCCCATGGCACAGACTGTAAGCGTGACGCAGTTGAAGCCGCAGACCACGCAGGCGTTTGAAGAATACGTCCGCGAAGCCGAGGCCGCGATGGAGGGTACCCTAGGCGGTAGAGGGCCGTTTCTTTGGTCAGAGGCTGACAACGCGCGGGCTCAGAAAGTGCGCAAGGGCGACATCGTGGCTGAGCGCTGGTCGGGTAAGGAGCCCGTCAAGGTGCCCGACGGTTTGGTCCACGATTGGATCGGGGCGGCATTCGCCGCGGCCGCGACGGTGACCGCCACCCTGGCCCTGCTGCAGGACTACGACCATCACAAGGACGTGTACAAGCCCGAAGTGGTCGAGTCCAGGCTGATCAGCCGGCGCGGCAACGACTTCAAAATCTATCTGCGGCTTCTTAAAAAGAAGATCATCACGGTCGTGCTCGACACCGACCACGACGCGCATTATGCCACCCTGGATGCTACCCGCTGGTCTTTGCGCTCCTATACCACGCGAATCGCTGAAGTCGAAGACGCGGGAAAGCCTGGTGAGAAAATCCTCGCGCCGGATACAGGTTACGGATTCTTGTGGCGCCTGTATTCCTACTGGCGATTCGAGGAGCGTGACGGCGGGGTGTATATCGAGTGCCGCGCCATTTCGCTGTCCCGCGACATTCCGAAGGGCCTCGGCTGGATTATCGAACCAATCGTCGGCAAGCTCCCCAAAGAATCGTTGATCAATACGCTGAAGGCAACCCGACAGGGCCTTGCAGCGGCGGTTCCACCAGCCTGAGTCCGTTGCTACCGGGCGAGGGTGAGTTCGAGCAAGGTGACGCTTAGGGGCTGGAACGTGAACTCGAATGCCCGGCCGCGCACGGGCGCCGGCTGAGTGCCGAGCGACACCCGCTCCGGGTCGTCGCGGCTGTTCATCACCTCCGCCGTCCGGCCGTGCTCGTGATCTTCCAGAGTGAGCACGGTGCCACCCGAAACCGCGGCCGTGAAGCCGTCCAAATGGAAGTGGACATCGATCGCCTGGGGCGCCGGATTGACCGAGTAGATCAGCAGGCGCGCGCCGTCCGCGCTCAGGTTGGCGGTGAGGTCGGGCTGCTCAAGAGGCCAGGCCTGCGACGACCGCTCGATCACCAGCGGATAGCTTCCCGCCGCTCGCGCGTATAGTTTCTGCGCGTAATAGGCCGGCGACTCATAAATCCAGCCGGGACCCGTCAGCACGAACCCGGAGCCAAAGCTGTCGGCGAAGTTCGAGCGATTCGCAATCTCCACGAGGTCAGCGTAGCGCTGGAGCAGGTTCAGGTAGCGCGCGACGCTCAGCGCATTCTCGAGCGTCTGCAGCATGCCTCGCCGCAGGCCGAAGTCGCCGGCGGTGGTGTTCCACTCGGTCACCGCCACGCGAATGTCTTTGCCGCCGCCTTCGCGCGCGATCCAATCCTGCAGGTTCTTGAAGCTTCGGTCCTCGTGCGCGAGGTCGTCGATTTCATAGTGGTGCGGGGCCAGGTAATCGAACGCGGTTCCGGCCGCTTCGAGCAGGCTCGGGGTCGGGAACGACGAGAGCAGCTTGATGGACGGGTCGGCCTTTTTCATGGCCTCGGCGAACGACCGCGCCGTGGTGTTGTACGCCGGCACGTCCACCTCGTTCCCGATCTGCCAGTACTTCACACCGTACGGCTCGCGATGGCCATTGCCGGCTCGTCGCGCGCCCCATCGGGTTTCTGGGCCGCCGTTGCAATACTCGACCTCGGCCGCGGCGTCTTCGGGCTTCTTGCCGGTCCAACGCACGCAGATCAGGGGTTCGGCTCCCACGCGCTTGCAAAGTTGGACAAACTCGTCGATGCCCACGAAGTTCTCTTCCAGGCCTCCCCACACGGTCGTGAACGGCTGACGCTGGTCCCACGGTCCCAGGCCGCCCTCCCAGTCGTAGTTCTCAATGGTGCTGCCGCCGAAGCGAATCACCCCCGGATGTATCGCTTCGAGCGCCGCAACCACGTCCGGTCGCCAGATGCCGAGGACGGCGTCTGACCCGATCAGGTAAACACGGTCAAGCCACAAGGTGCCGGGACCCTCAAAATCGATGGTCAGGGTTGCGTTGTCCAGTGTGCGGTTCGCTTTCAGATCTGCGGCTCCGGCTGTCCACTCGACACCGGCCTGGCCGAGAGAAACCGGTCCCGCGATTGTGCCGCCCGCGCCGTGCAGCGTGGCGCGCACTTGAACCCCGCGGTCGCTCCGCATGTGAAGGCGCAGCTTGTACGTGACTCCTTGCTTCAAATAGAACCCGTCCTGCGAAATGCCCGCGCGCGCGCTCTCCACCGGGATTTCAATTTTCTGGGAACGGACGCCGTGGTAAGGATTCGCTGTGTCGAATGAGTATTTCGACACCTCGACGGCGCCGTCCGGATACCAGGGCCGGTGGGGCTCGTCAATCTCGGCCTTGTATGCCACGCGGCAGGGTGGAACCTCCTCGAAGCTCGTGGAAACCACCTGCTGCGCGATGATGGACGGAATCAGGTTACAGAGGATCTCGATAAACTGTCCTTGCTGCATGGCGCTGATGGGCCGCTTCGTCAGGCGTTGCGAGGAAATGTTGACCTCTTGGTGGCTCGGAGCGGGTCGCGGTCGTTCGGTGGCTGGACCGAGCGCCAGCAGCGCGAGCAGGAACGTGGGCATGGAGGTTTCCCCGGGCACCGGCGGACCGTCGCCCGTGACCCCACGGCATCATAAACCAAGTCGGTCTTCGCAGCGCAATAAGGTTTGTAGTCGCTGCGCAGAAACGAGGTCTGCAAGGCGCCGCACATTGACAAATCTGTAACAAAACGGGTGTAGACTCCAACCTCGGACGTGAGTCCTAACTGCTAAACCGAGGTGCGACGATGATTAGATACCGGCAATTCGCGATCTGGGCGCTGGCGGTACTGACTCTTGCGCCGCTGGCAGCGGCCCAGACCTATCACATCACCGACCTGGGAACGTTTCCCGGTGGGACCGTGAGCCAGGGCGATGCGATCAACCTGCGCGGTGAGGTCGCCGGCTACGCCCGTTTTGCCAATTACAACGCGCACGGGTTTGAGTGGAAACAAGGTGGCAAGTTGCAAAATCTCTCGCCGATAGCTCCGGGGAGTGATTTCGCAGTGGCAGAGGCCATCAACGCCGTTGGGCAAGTGGCTGGCTATTCCACCTACAACCCGGAGGATGCCGGCGAACACGCCGTCCTCTGGGTTCGAGGAAGTCTGGCGGATCTGGGCACTCTGCCCGGCGGCACCTTGTCCCAGGCCATGGGAATTAACGATGCTGGCGAGGTGACGGGTTTCTCGGACGGCGGCGAGAGCGAACCGCACGCTTTTTTATGGAACAAGACGCAGGGGATGCAGGATCTCGGCACCCTCCCCGGCGGCTACTACAGTCAGGGGCTGGGCATCAACAACAAAGGCCAGGTCGTCGGCTACTCCAATGACGCGAAGGGCAACTGGCACGGCTTCGTGTGGAGCAAGTCCGCAGGCATCGTGGCCTTGGCGGCGCCGCCCAATACAGGTGTCAATCAGTCCGCCAACGCCATCAACGACCTTGGGCAGATCGCCGGTGGCTCAGCCTTCCCGACCGGCAATTTCGCGGCTCTCTGGACCCCCGACAACACCATCGAGAGCCTCGGGGCGCTGCCCGGCCAGGGCTGGAGCAGCGCCTTCGCCATCAACAATCTCGGACAAGTGGTGGGCTGGTCGGGGTACCTCGCTTTCTTCTGGAGCCCTACGACCGGCATGCTCGACCTGAATACTCTGATCCCTCCCAACTCCGGCTGGATTCTCACGGCGGCCTTCGGGATTAATGGACGGGGCCAGATCACCGGCGAGGGCGACATCAACGGCCAGACTCATGCGTTCGTGTTGACTCCAGACTAGCGCGCGGGCGTCGTCACAGGGAGATCGGCTGAGCCGGGTGCTGGTCGTGGGTCAGTTTGAGGTAGCGGAGGCTCCGCGCCGCCACAAGAATGGCGGGATGACCCGCCGCTACCCGAAGCTGATCCACTACGGCGCTTGCCTCACGCCTCGCGCATCTTCTACACTCGCGGTTGCGAAAACCGTCCCCAAGCGAACTCACTCCCCCGCTTGCGCAGCCGGGGGAGAGTGTTTTCCCCATCATTCTAGCGGCCGATTCAGGGTCGGACCTAGGCTTCCCGAAGGCCCTGGCGCAGTTCGGCCGGAAGACCGCGCTCGAGATCGCGTTCGAAAACTGCGCTCGAATTGAGCAGCCGGTCCTGGTCGCCAGTCCCCGCCTCGGCCGTGCGCTCAGGAACGGCGATCAGGCCGCGTCCGCGGCCGTGCCGGGCGTCCGCGTCGTGATTCATCGTCGCGGGAGGCGCGGGCAACTCGGGTCGCTGCTGGCGGGCCTCGCGATGGTGCCCGACGACGGCGCGTTTATGCTCTATGCGGTAGACTATCCGCTCCTGACGGCCGCCGTGGTGCGCCGATTGCTTGAGGGCTTCAGGGCCAGGCTCCCGTGCCACTCGATCGCGGTGCCGCGGTTCCGCGGATGCGCCGGACATCCTGTGATCTTCGCGCCCGAGCTTCGCGGGGAGCTGGAACGGGCGGCGAGCGCGCGGGCCGTAATCTACCGGGACGCGCGGCGCGTGAAGTTCGTGACGGTGCGACAGTCCTCGATTGGGGAGGATTTTGACACCGCCGCGGCCTATCGGCGGGTGCTCGGAAAGTACCTGAGACGGTTCGGCCCGCGCTAGAGGCGCAACACGATGGATGCGAATGAATCGGAGCGTGACCCGGCGCTGGAGATCGAGCGCGGGCTCTCGCGGCAACTGACTTCGCGGCAGCTGAGCATGATCGCCATTGGCGGCGCCATCGGCACCGGGCTTTTCCTCGGCAGTTCGCTGGCGGTGCGCCTGGCGGGCCCTTCGGTGATTCTCACCTATGGGCTGGGCGCGCTGGTGGCGCTGCTCCTGATGAGCGCTCTGTCTGAGATGGCGGTCGCTCAGCCCACCGCCGGATCGTTCGGGGTGTACGCGGATCTCTACGTCTCGCGCTGGGCGGGGTTCGTGGTGCGCTACACCTACTGGGCGGCGTGGTGCATAGCCATCGGCGGTGAAGCTACCGCCAGCGGCATCTACTGCCGTTGGTGGTTTCCCTCGAGCCCCGCCTGGTTCTGGGTGGTGCTGTTCTCCGGCGTGTTGCTGTACGTCAATCTGCGAAACGTGGGGAGTTTTGGGGAGTTTGAATACTGGTTCTCGATGATCAAAGTGGTGGCGATCGTCGCCTTCATCATTTTCGGGGTTGCGGTGATCGCGGGTGGCGCCCATTCGAGCTCCGTCGCCGGATTTCGGAATTACACGTCCCATGGAGGCTTCTTCCCGAATGGCGTCCTGAGCGCGTGGATGGCGCTGGTATTTGTAATTTACGGCTACATCGGCAGCGAGGTGATCGCTGTTGCCGCCGGCGAGGCAAAGGATCCCGCCAAGGCCATTCCGAAGGCGATGCGCTCCATGGTGGCGCGCCTGATCTTCTTCTATCTCGGGTCCATGGCGGTGCTGCTGGCGATCGTGCCCTGGAACCAGATCCAGCCCGGCAGCGATGTGACGGCCAGTCCGTTCGTCAGGGTCTTCGAACTCGTGAAGGTGCCCGGCGCCGCTCACGTTGTAAACTTCGTGGTGCTTACCGCGGCGCTGTCAAGTTTGAACTGCAACCTGTACCTGGTGGCGCGCGTGATGTTTTCGCTGGCGCGCGCCGGATACGCGCCTGCTGCCTTCGGCCGCGTGTCGTCGCGGGGCACGCCGGTGCCGGCGCTGTTGATTTCGGCCGCAGGCATGCTCGTCGCCACTGCAGTAGCGGCGTTCTACCCGGGGAGCGCCTATGTGATTCTCCTCGGCGTGGCGCTGTTCGGCGGACTCTTCGTCTGGGGGATGATCTTCGTCACCCATCTGTTCTTCCGGCCGAAGTGGATCGCGGCCGGACACCCCCGCCTTCCCGTCTCAATGCCGGGATATCCCTATACATCGATCCTGGGCGCGCTGTTGCTGCTTGGAATCATGCTGAGCACGTGGTGGGTGCCCGGCATGAAAGACACTCTGCTCGGCGGAGTGCCCTGGATGATCTTCATCAGCCTGGTGTATTTTTTGTGGTTCCGCCGCCGGAGCGTGGCGCCGGGGGAAGCAGCTCGAGAACCGGTTGGTCTCGGAAGAGCGGAAGGGCGGCCATGAGAATCTGCGTGATCGGATGTGGCGCGGTCGGAGGCATCTTCGCCGCCCACCTCGGCCGGCTGCCGGACGTCGAGGTCCACGCCTACGACGTGGCCGCCGATCACGTCCGTGCCATCAACGAAACCGGCCTGCGGCTTTCGGGCGCCGAGGATTTTACGGTGAAGATTCACGCCACCACCGATCCGCGACAGGTTCCGCGCTGCGACTATGGCGTGGTGGCCACCAAGAGCATCCACACCGAGACAGCCATCGCGGCCGCGGAGCACCTGTTCGATGAGGCGAGCGCGGTGTGCTCGGTGCAGAACGGCGCCGGGAATGAAGAGATCCTCGCGCGCTACGTCCGCCAGGTGATCCGTGGGACGACGTTCCCGGCCGGGCACTTGATCGAGCCCGGGCACGTCGGCTACGACATTCAGGGCGACACCTGGATCGGGCCCTTTGAGCCCTGCGGGACGCCCATGGACATGGTGCGGGAACTGGCCGCCACGCTGACCCGCAGCGGCATGAACACCATCGCGCTCGAAGACGCGCGGGGCGCGCAGTGGACCAAGCTCATTTTCAACGCGGCCACCAATCCTGTGGGCGCCCTGACGGGCCTCGATCACGGCGCCGCCACGCGCTTTGCGCCGACCGGCGAACTGTTCGGTGCTTTGATCGACGAGGGCTGTGCCGTGGCGCGCGCTCTCGGGATCACGCTGGATCAGGATCCACGGAGCCTCGTGGAGAAGGGCGCCCGCGCGCCCGGCAGGCACAAGGCCAGCATGCTGCAGGACGCGCTCGCCCGACGCCCGACGGAGGTCGACTTCATGAACGGCGCCATTGTTCAGTGGGGTGAGAGAGCGGGTGTGCCGACTCCGCTCAATCGCGCGTTATGGGAGCTGATCAAAGGACTAGAAGAGTCGTGGCGGAAGTAGTTTGTCAGTATGTCAGTTCGTCAGTCAGAAGCAACGCGGATCAGACTCGACGAGCTGAACATACTGACAAGCTGGCTTACTGACAAACTGACATACTGAAACACTGACAAACTGAACCCGAGGAGACCGTGCCCCCTTTCCGTATCGGCGTACTTCAGCTCAGCATGGAACCCGTGGAGGAGACTCTCGCCGTGGCGCGGGCTTGCGACGAGGCTGGCTTTGACACATTCTGGCTGGCGGAAGCTTATCCCTGGTGGCGCAAGCACGCCATGGAAGCGCGATCTTCCACCGCCATCACGGCCCTGATTGCCCATGAGACCCGCCGCATCGGGGTGGGCTGGGGAATCATCTCTCCGTACACGCGGCACCCGGTCCAGATCGCGATGGAGGCGCGAGTGATGCAGGACGTCGCGGGTCCGGGGCGCTTTCTGCTGGGGCTCGGAGCCTCCAAGATCTTCATGAAGGAGATCGGGGAGGGCGAAACGGGCCGGGGCGCCGGTCCGGCCACGGCCATGCGCGAATGCATCGACATCGTTCGCGCCATGCTCGGCGGCGAAGAGGTGCGCTACGAGGGCAAGGTGTACTCGGCGTACGCCCCGCCCTTGAAGGCGGACGCCGTGGCGGCCCGGCACCCGGTTCCGGTCTACATTGGCGCCACCGGCCCGGTTCTGCAGCGCCTGTCGGGCTCGCACGCCGACGGTTTGCTCACCGCCAGCATCACCACGCCGGACTTTGTCCGATACTCGCGCGCGGCCATGGAGGAAGGCGCGCGCGCGGCGGGGAAGGATCCGGCCGGCCTCGATCTCGGGTCGGTCATCGTGGGCAGCATCAGCAAGGATCGCGCGCGGGCGCGCGACAACGCGCGCGAAATGGCGGCCATGTATCTGGCCAACAAGGTCCAGAACATCCGGGGCTCGGCTGACGTTCTGCTCGAAAAGGCGGGACTCGGCTTTGACGAAATCAAGCCCATCGCGGACGCCATGGAGTCCGGGGGCCGCAAGGCCGCGGCGCGCGCCGTGAGCGATGAAGTGTTGCGCAAGGCCGTCCCGATCGCCGGCACGCCCGAGGACTGTATTGAGGCGGTTGCGCGTTACCGCGACGCGGGATGCTCGCACATCCTGCTCGAGCTTTGGGGAGACGATCGTGCCGCGCAGGTCCGATTATTCGGGGAAGCAGTGCTGCCGCATTTCAGGTGAGCTTCAGGTACTCCAACGCCTGGACAGTTGCGGGGCAAAGACTATTTGAGACCCGGTCCACTTCCACCCCTCCAGCCTGCTTCAAAACTTCGATTGTGTCCGGAGGCGATCGGGGTTATCGTATCGACTCGTCTAAATCTGAGAACTCAAATCTTAAACAAGGGAGAATGCCGATGTTTACACAGCGCTTCCGCAACGCAGCCTTGGCGGTTTGCTTCTTCGCCGTCGCCGCGCTGGCGGCGGAGAACCCGTTTATCGGAACCTGGAAAATGAACGCGGACAAGTCCAAAATGTCAGGAGCTGATGCCCTGCAGAATGTCACCGTCCAATATGAAATGGACGGCGAAAGTCTAAAGGCCTCGGTTCAGGGTACCACCACCCAGGGCCAGGCTGAGAATTTCACCTACGAAGCAACACTGGACGGCAAGCCGGGCACGGCAACAGGCTCATCGACTTTTGACACGATCACGCTCCAGAAGGTCGGGCCAAACGTGATCAAGGCCACCGCCAAGAAAGGCGACAAGGCGATCTATATGGATCGGCGCGTGGTGTCGAAGGACGGCAAGACCCTGACCATTTCACGAACCGGCACTGACAGCCAGGGGAAGAAATATCAGAGCACGATCGTCTTCGACAGGCAATAAGGCCGGCGCGGGTGGCGAATACATCAGCTTTTCATCCATTCGCCACCGCTGCGCTGTTCAAGCGGCGACGATCAGGCGCGGCTCAAAACGGCTCCGTCAGCGGACGAGTTGCCCCTGCTCCCAGGAAATCACGGGATTCCGCAGCACCCCGATGCGTTCGATCTCGCACTCCATCACATCACCTGGCTTTAGAAACCACGCCTTGGGGTCGCTGCTGAAAGCGGCCACCCCGGAGACCGTGCCGGTGGAAAGCACGTCGCCGGCGCTGTATCCCATCGGCGAATAGTGCGCCAGAATCTCCGGCACGCTCACGGACATCTTGCTCGAATGCGACCGCTGGCGGGGCTCGCCGTTCACGCGCAATTCCATGGCGAGGTTGTGCGGGTCCGGCAGCTCGTCGGCCGTCACGATCCAGGGTCCGAGCGGACAGAAGGTGTCGATGCCCTTGCAGAAGCTGAAGACGCCCGACTTCATTTCCTGCCGTTGAATGTCGCGCGCCGTGATGTCGTTGAAGATCAGGAAGCCGCCGATGTATCGGGCGGCCTCGCGCGCGTCGAAGTGCTTGCCCGCCTTCTTCAAGACCACGGCGAGTTCAAGCTCGTAGTCGAGCTCACTGGTGAGGTACTGCGGATAGATCACCGGCTCGCCGTGGCCGATGATGGCGTCGACGTTCTGGAAGAACACGATCCAGGGCAATACCGGATGCGAGAATCCAGAGCGGCTGGCTTCTTCGTGATGCTCGCGAAAGTTTCCGGCGGTATGGAAGAACTTCGTCGGCTTGATGGGCGCCTCGAGCTTGACTTGATCGATCGGGTAGCGGAGCGGCTCGCCGGACGGTCCCCGTGCCTCAGGCCCTTGCCCGACAGCGTGCTCGAGGGCCGCGGCCGCCGCTTCAAGGCTGCGGTCGCCGCCCTCGAAAAGCAAGCGCATGTCAGCGGGAACGCGGGCCTCGGCCAGGCGGTAAAAAGCGGGCTCGCCCTGGGCGTCGCGCAGCCAAAGCGCGCAGGCCGTGGTCAGGTCCACGATGTTGTCGCCGGCGCCGGCCAACGCGCCGATGCGGCGTAATCCGGGCTGAGGCTCGAAAGTGACAAGTCGCATCGATGCACCAAGCTGCCGGCTCGGAAATCGCGCCCTGGACGGGAGAACTTCCGCCCGTCGCTTAGGCGCAGCCACATTCGGGGGAGTAGGGCCGACCCTTGGGTCGGCCTCTTGCGATGCCGCCGCATTGAGCAACTACTGGAGCTCCAGTCCGTACACCCCCAGATACAATCGCGCTTTGCCGCCGCTCACGACCACCTGCAAGGGCTTGGGCGCCTTGAGCGCGGCGTCCTTGGCGGCGGTGCACTCTCCCACCTTGCCTCCGGCCTGGTCGTAGAAAAACACCTGGGCATCCCCGCTGCCCGCGGGATGGGGCAGCCTGGTCCCGAATCCATAGCTGCCGACGCCGAGCGCCACTCCGCAGACGTTGAGGGAGCCTTCGCTGATGATCATGCCGGCATACTTCTCCTGTACCTGCGAGCTGTAGCCGCTGGTGTCGAGCAGGGCAAATTCCACCCGGGCGTTCGAACCCGTCTTGACAAGGGCCGCGTTGCGCTTTTCGGTGGGAATGGAGTTGCCTTCCAGGTAGAAATCCTTGACGAAAGCCGAATCGAACGCCTTGCCGCTGAGGACCTCAAATCCGCCCTGGGCCTGCAACACGGCGGCGGCACCCGCCATGATCAAAGCCATCGACAGCATGGACGTGGTAACCCGAGCGCTGCGCATGCTTTCTCCTCCGTTTTATGGCATCCTCAAACACCGATGCCGGACGCGCTTGACGACCGAGCCTATCATAAACGCCGGGCGGGAACCAGCGCCGCCGTCGGACGGTAATCGTGCATTTTGGCGGACTACCCGTCTGGCTTGGGAGAAGCCGGCGGCATCAGAGGAGTATCTAATCGACGATGTCAGGAGAGCGGGTTATGACCGATGAGCAACAAGCGATTGTCGCAGTCCTCGAGCGCGGCGAGGCAAGCCCCGAAGAGCAGAAAGAAGGGGCGCGGATCATCCGGGATCTCGACAACGAACTGCGCGAGATCTCTGAGCTTAATCAAGGCGGTTGAGCGCGCTTCGCACGAACAACGCGGCCGTCGCGCGTCCGATCGAATAGCCTAGGTCATGACACCTACTACGCTTGACAACGCGGCTGGTCTGTGTTATGCATTCGGCGAGTGGAGGCGCGGTGAAGGAGACAAAGCGGCGCGTCAGCGCCCCCTTGGGCCCCGTTAGGAGCCCGGCCCGCAACTACCCCGGGCGCGAGCGTCCGGCGCGGATTTCGGAGGGCGAAGGGGCGGCGTCGGGTATCCTTCAGCGGGGTTGCAAGGGCCAGAGGGAACGCGAAATTTTAGAAACGTTACGAACGAAGCCGTTAGGTTATTGATAGCAAAGCGCTTCTATTTTCCATATTCTCTGAAAGCCGTTAGGTTGTTGAAAACAAGCTCTTTATCTGTGTAAAGCCGTTAGGTTGATGATAGCTAAGCTACTTAGCTTCAAACAACAGGCTGAATTTTGGGCTTGATTGCGCGATTTGGCCTCCAATTGAAGCAGATTTGGGCCTCGAAAGCCCGACGGCCGGCTTCACCCTCGCCTGCTGCGGCCGTGAACGAGACGGCGTTTTCCCGACATCCGCCAGGCGCGGCCAGGAGGCTATCTGGAGAGCCTGTCATCAAAGAACCGGGCCATGATGCCGAGGGCTTCCTTGGTCTCGGGCAGGCGGTAGTCATACCAGAAGGCGTGCGGCAGGGCCTCGAAGACCACGAGTTCGGCGTCCACGCCGGAGCGCAGAAAAGCGCGATCGAGTATCGTGGTTCCGCTCAGCAGCAGGTCGCGCGTGCTGGTCACGAAGAGCGTGGGAGGCAGCCCGTGCAGGTCCGCGTAGAGCGGCGAGAGCACGGGATCCTTGGGATCGGTCGTGCCGGCGTAGTGAACGGGCTCGTGGTTTTTCGAGGGCGGCTCGATCTCGCCGCTGAATCCAAAAATCGTATAGAGCGATTCAGAATCGCCGGCCTGGCTCATGTCGCCTGATCCCGAGAAGATGCCCAGCGCGCCGGGCAGCGGGAGGCCCTCGCGCTTCAACTCCACGGCCGTTTCAGCGGTGAGGATGGCGCCGGCGGACGTTCCAAACAATCCGATGCGCCTGGGTTTGTACTTCTTCAGCATCTCCCTGTAGACGGCGACTGTGTCCTCGACCGCCGCGGGGAACGGGTGCTCCGGCGCCAGCCGGTAGTAGACCGAGACCACCGTAGTGCGGGTGAGATTCGCGATCGGGATGCCTTCGACCAGCGAACCCGAATCCGTCACGAAACCGCCGCCGTGCACGTTGATCAGCACGCGGTCCGGCTTGGGCTCGGGATTGTCCACGGGCGTGATCACGTCGCAGCGTACGCCGCCGATCGTCTGCTCCTCGACGTTTACCGGGAACAGATGACGGGCCTCGGCGGCGCGCAGGGTGCGGAACGTGTCGGTGGCCTTGCGCCGCTCGGCCAGAGTGGGCTCGGCCGCCGCCGACGAGCCGGAACGAAACGTGCGCGAGATGAACTTTTGCGCTTCGGGGCTGATCGTGCCCGGAACGGGGACCACGCGGGTGACGTGCGCGGTGCCGTCGGGATCGACGGTGGTCGAGTCAGTCTGGGGAACGGGCGGAGTTGCCGCCTGCTGCGCGAGGGCGGCGGGCGCCCCCGAAAGGGCCGCTGCCATCGCCAGAATCGGCGCAAGTCCGCGGTTGCTCGATCTCACGAATGCCTCCTGCTCACGAATGCCTCCTGATGGATTCGTCTGCTGTAATGCCATGCTGTTGCGTCTCGCAGTTTATCATCGGCCGGGCGCTGTTTCACGCGCGCCGGGAATTCCTCAGTCTGCACAGGGGCGGGTTTTATCCCGCCACGAAGATAGGGTCCTGCCGCCGGAAAATGGCGGGATGAACCCGCCTCTGCGTCAAACTTGCCCATACGCGAATCCCTGGAGTGTAACGGGCGAAAATCAGCTATGATAGTCCGGGGACCGCAACTTCTTAATTCGTGAGGTGAATGGCGATGAAAGAGAGAATGCTTACGCTCGTAGCTGTGCTCGCGCTCGTGCTTTTCGGCGCCATTTCAGGGATGGCACAAGACCAGCCCGCGGCGCCGGATCAATCAACTCCCGCTGCTGCTGACAGTACGGCCAAGCCCAAGCACCACAGCATGGCGATGGCCGCAAGTGAGACCGTTTCAGGCACGCTGAGCACGGTCGATGCGGACAAGAAGCTGGTGGTGGTGTCGAGCTCGAGTGGTGTTCCCTACGATTTCACGGTCAGCGGCGGCACCAAGATCACGGTAGGCGGCACTAAAGCCAAGCTCGCCGACCTTTCGGGCGCCACCAGCAAACAAGCGACCGTTACCTTCGTGGCCGAGAAGAAGAAGGGGAACATGGCGAGGAGCATCGAGGTCACTCAATAGGCCAGAGCCTTTTGGGGGTCTTCGTCTAGTGGTGGATTAGCCCGCGAGGCTGCCGTCCGGGGCGGGTGAGGCGTTCGCGCAGGCGGGCGCGGATGGCGGCCGCGCGGGGAGCTTCTCGGGGGCAGCGCGGCGGTGTGTGACGTCGCGGTGCTGGCATTCAGAGCAGGGAGGCGCGGGATGAAGCGACTTGCCGGCATGGCCGCACTTGGAATGCTGGCCTGCGGTCTGGCGTTGGCGGCACCGCCCCAGGACACGCAGACCGTGTTCAAGGGCAGCATCAGCGATAGCATGTGCGGCCTGAAGCACACCATGGGTGGCGACGCCAAAGCCTGCACGGTGACCTGCATCAAGGCCGGGGCAACGTATGTTCTGGCGGATCCGGCGCAGAATCGGGTCTACAAGCTGAGCAATCAGGCGCTCGCAAGCCGGTTTCCGGGCCAGAGCGTGCTGGTGCGAGGACGCGTTCGGGGCGACACGATCGTCGTGTACAGAATGGAACTCGCGAAGTAAGTGGTTCGCGGGTGAATCGGATTGGAGAGTTCTCATTGGAAAACAAGCAAGCAAACGCGCCCTGGAGCGTACGCCGGGTGGGGCCGGTGACATTTGCCATCTCAAAGCCGAAGCGCGGCACCCGCAAGACGCGGCAATCGCGACTGAAGAATAAGCGGCGCGCGCGCTAGCAAGCGAAGCGTCGCCGTGCCTCACAAGGCCCGGCCCGAAAAGGTTTTTCCCAAGCTCAAGCCCCCGCCCGGCCGGGCGCCGGGCCTCCGTCCCGCTCGCTCAAGCAACCGGCCAGGATGTATTTGAGTCTATGTAGGAGGGTGGTCCGGCGGCGCTGAATCCGGCGGGATCACCATCAGGGGTTGCTTTCGGGGAATTTTCGCCGCATTGAACGAGGAGCCAGGTGGCCAAAGCTTTCTTTTCACATCTCAAAATCGTCCTGCTGGGGATTATGGTGTGCGCGCTCACTGTGGGAGCGGCGCGGGCTGCGGACAAGCCTTTGAGCCAGGACGATGTCACCCTGCTTCTGATCGGTGGCGCCAGCAGCCAGAAGGTGGTCGACCTGGTCAAGCAGCGCGGCATCGGGTTCCAGATGACCGCTGAGCTGGCGACGGAGTTCCGTCGCGACGGCGCGGACGACTCTGTGATCCAGGTCCTCGAGAACGTGGGGAAGGGAACGCCGCAAACGGAGGCCGCCCCGGCCAGCCAGACGCCCGCTCAGACGCCCGCTCAGACGCCCGCTCAGACGAACGGCCAGACGAGCGGCCAGGCGGGCGCGCAGCGGGGAAATACGGGCAGCGGCGCGGCCCCCTCTGGATCCTCGCCGGCAAACGCTGCGCCGGCATCCGGCCAACCTACGCTTTTGCGTCCGGGCCGGACGTCTAACTCGTCGGGCGCCCAATCCGGCGCCTCGTCCGGCAGTTCGCCTTCCACGGCTTCCTCGACGGCGCCGCCTGCGACTGCCAAGGCCGCGCCACCGGTTGTCCCTCAGTCGCCGGACAGCAGCATGACGAACGCGGCCGCGGGTGCTGCGCCCACCCTGGCTCCGCCCTCGTCCCCGTCATCCCCCTCGGGGCCTGTGCTGGCCCATCACACGGCAGACTCACCCCCGACCGCCGCGAGCTCCTCCTCCGCTCCCGCCCATCGTGCGCCGGTGGTCGATTTGAGCGACCCGGGCCCGGACCGCGTGCAGCAGATTATCCAGGCTTTCGCGCAGAAGGAAACCCTGTTCAAGGTGGCGCGCGACAACTACACGTTCCATCAGATCAACAAGGTGCAGGAGCTCGGTCCCGACAACCAGGTGATGGGGCAGTTCCAGCAGGACTGGGACATTCTTTACGATGACAACGGCGGGCGCATCGAACGCGTCACTTACGCGCCCCTGGACACGCTCAAGCAGATCATTCTTACCGAGCAGGACTACGATGCCTTCCGCCAGATCAATCCGTTCGTCTTTACGACCGAAGAACTGCCGGAGTATGACGTGCAGTATCGCGGTCATGTGAAACTGGACGAGATTGCGGCCTACGTTTTCTCCGTGCGGCCGAAAGTGATCCAGAAGGGCAAGCAGTACTTTCAGGGCATGGTGTGGGTGGACGATCGCGACCTGCAGATCGTGAAGTCGGAGGGCAAACAGGTTCCGGAGTTCAAGACCAAGAACAATGAGAACCTCTTTCCGCACTTCACCACGTGGCGCGAGCAGATCGACGGCAAATTCTGGTTTCCCACCTTCACGCTCGCCGACGACACGCTATACTTCACGAGCGCCCCGGTCCACATCAAGGAAGTCATCCGCTACACCGACTACAAGCAGTTCAAGACCTCGGTCAAGACGCGCGTGATCGGACTCGCGACCAATCCCAACCAGCAGCAGCCCCAGAACCAGAAGAATCCGCCGCCGAAGCCGTGACGCCCGGCCGGGGCAGGGCCCCTGAAGCGACTTGCGGTACGTAGAGCCTACTTAGGTAGCCTCTGCTCGACGGCGCTCGTCCAGGCGCGGTCGTCGATGGCGGGGAGATTGGTGCGCACGTTCTCGAGGGCGCCCGCGCGGCCGGCATCGGCCATGGCCAGGGCGACGCCCAGGTCCGAGGCGGCCTGCGGCATGGTGATGGGCCGCAGGGCCTCGAGAATGCCGCGCACCTCGGCGATCAGGCCGGCGGTTTCGAGCGGCGCCAGGGTGGCCGACTTGTTGGCCTCTTCGAGGGCCGCGCGCCGCGCGGCCTGCTCCGGCTCGCTCGACTTGGGAAGGCGCAGGGCCCGGATCACGCCGTTGTAGCTTTCGGCGTCGCGGTCGATCGCCTCCATCAGGCGCGCCCGCAGAGGTTCGAGGCGTTCGAGCGCGCTCGTGAGGGCGTCCGAGTGCCCGGCGAAGGACTTCTTTTTGAGCGTCAGCCGCGAGACCATGATGCCGAGCGCGGCGGCCAGCGCGCCGGCGAGAGCGGAGACGCTTCCGCCGCCCGGGGCAGGCGTATCCGCCGCGACCGCGGTCACGAACCCTTCGGCGAGGCTCGCGAGCGTGGGCGCTGGCGCAGCCGGAGACCGATCGTCCGCCTTTGGCTGCGCGCTCAAGACGCTCTCCAGGCGGTTCTCCAGAATCAAGCCGGGCTCGAAATTCTCCACCTTCAGGTAGTGCACGGCCGCATCTTCCAGGGCGGCGCGCGGAACGAGGCCCACGATCTCGCTTGCTTCGATCCTCACGCCGGCGGCCCCGGCCTCGCGCGTGACGGCGTCAAACACGACGCCGATGGAAGTCGTCTCGAAGTCAGTGAGGTTCATGGAGACTTGCGCCAAAGAGCGCGCTTTCAAGTCCACGCCCATCGCCTTCACACAGGGAAATCCGCCGCTTGAGGCGCGAATCTTCCGGGCAATCGTCTTGGCGACGGAAGCGTCTGCGGTGGCCAGGTTGATGTTGTAAGCGATGAGGAATTTGCGCGCGCCCACCACCGTGGCGCCGGCCGTCGGATGCAGAGCGGCGGGCTCCGGACCGAAGTCCGGACGGCGTTCCGGATTGCTTCGGACCTCTTCGCGCACGCCCTCGAATTGCCCGCGCCGGATGTTCTCGAGATTCTGGCGCTCGGGCGTCCTAGCGGCCGCCTCGTAAAGATACGTGGGCACGCCGTAGCGCCGCCAGGCCTGCTCGGCCACGCACTCCGCGATGCGGACGCAGTCGTCGATGGTGACGCCGCGCACCGGGATGAAAGGCACCACGTCGGTCGCGCCCAGACGCGGATGCGCGCCCTCATGGCGAGTGAGATCGATCAACTCCGTCGCCTTGCCGATCCCGCGCAGAGCGGCCTCGCCGATAGCGTCCCGGCTGCCGGCCAGGGTGATCACGGACCGGTTGTGATCGGCGTCCATCTCCTGGTCGAGCAGATAGACCTCCGGACCCGCCAGCAGCGCCCGAACGATGGCTTCCACTTTGCTCGCGTCGCGTCCTTCACTGAAGTTGGGCACGCACTCTACGATGGTTTGCATGGATACAAATTTAGCACGGTGCGCAGCGCGTCAAGGGCCGGACGGGCGTGATAAGCCTTTCGCGGATTTGCCGCCCCGCTATGATGAAGGCAGAGCCGCACCGGCTAGGGGAGCACCTTGAAGGCCACGTTACTCGTCAAGGTTCCACCAGGTGTTACGACCTGGACCTTGCCGCTCGTGGCGCCGGCCGGGACTGTGGTCGCGATTAAAGAGCCTGATTCCACGGTGAACGCCGCCGCCGTGCCGTCAAACGTGACGCTCGTGGCTCCCGTCAGGTTGGTCCCCAGAATCTTGACGGCCGCTCCTGTCTTGCCGAACGTGGGCAGCGTTTTCACAAACGGGCCGAGACCCGTATTCAGGCTGTAAACCACGCCGTGATCGTCGTGCCCGCCGCGATACGTTACGCCGTAAAACGTCCCGTCTGTGTCTTGCACCAGGCCGCCTTCAGGACTCTGTCCGTTCTCCGTTCCATTGGAGAAGCCAAACACCGTCGTGAGACCGCCTGCTGGGGTCAACTGGAAGATGGTCCCGTAATAAGTGGTGCCGTAGAAATTCCCATCGGTCGCCTGTATGAGCGGTGCCAAGGGTTCGCCGCCCTCGTACGCGCCGCCGAAGCTGAGGAGACTCGTGAAGGTGTCGCTCCAGGTGATCTTGAAAACCGTCCCGATACTGAACGCGCCGCCCTCCATCGTTGTGCCATAGAAGTCGCCGTTCTCGCCCTGGACCAAACCTCCCACAGGAAATTCGCCATCGCTTCCGCTGAAGCTGTGCAGCAGAGTGAAGACGCCGCCGGAGGTAATCTTGAACACGGTGCCGCAGCCGCCGTTGCTGCATTCCAAATCGCCGCCCTCCTCGGTTACCCCGTAAAAGCTTCCGTCCGTTCCCTGCACGAGTTGACCATACGGATAAGCGCCATTGTCAAAATCGAAACTCTGCAGGGTTGTGAGTGTTCCCCCGGGCGTGATCTTGAACACCGTCCCAACGTTGTTAGACCCGCCGAAGTTGGTGGTGCCATAAAAATTGCCATCCGTTCCCTGAGTCAGAGCCCCTTCCGGGTCATTGCCGTCGGTGTTGTCGAGATTGCGGAGAACCGTCAGTGCGCCGGAACCACTGATCTTGAAGACCGTCCCGAATCCACCGGCGCTGAGACCACCGACGCCGTAAAAATCCCCGCTGGTGCTCAACGTGAGCCCGACGGCGGGGTCGTAGCCCGAGCTCGCGTTAAGATCGTAGATCACGGACAGCCTGCCGCTCGGGCTGATTTTGTAGATGGTGCCGCAATCGGCGCAGCCCGTGCCTCCGGCCGCCGTTGTTCCCCACAGGTCACCGTCCGGGCCTTGGACCAGAGACACAAATCGTGGCGAAGATCCATCCGTTCCGTCGAAGCTCGACAAGACGGTGAACGCCTGTCCTTGTGCGACGAGGGAACTGAACGCCCAAAAGGCGCAGAGAACGGTGACACCGTTGAACAGACCAATCGCCCGGCGCCTATTCGTGCGCTCCGAGGGCGGCACAACCACTGACTCAACAAATCTCCGAAGTGCTTCGAGCATTCCAGCCTCCTGAGAATTTCGGTCGAGACCCTCCGTTTTCAAACGCAGGCCGGCCCTGGCCCGCCGTGGCTTGAACGAGCGTCCCCGAGCAGGAAGAGAGCGTCATCCGGACCAGTATCGCGCTTTTTGGGGTTGGGACCGAACAAGAGTTATGGGGCGTTGTCCCCGCGCCACAGGGCTCGTCTGAAGTTTTCCGCGCCGTAGAAAAGATCACCCGACCCTGAAACGGATCGCACGCCGCCTTCGCGATCCGGTGGCGCGCGCCGTTTCAAGGTCGGGTTTGTCGTTCGCGGAACACGTGGAGGTCACGCGTCCCGCGATCCGTCAGACCGCACTACCACGCGGTGTTGAACACCAGGTTATAGGCATTGACGCTGCCGATTCCGGTTGCGAAGTCCCAACCGGGGGTGGCGCCGAACGAAGGCTGGTAGGCCGCAGCGCCGGTGGTCGGCGTTATGACCGTCGTGCACTTGGCGCCGGTACCGCCGCCGCCGGATATCTTGCAGATGGGAACCCCGGTATAACCCCCACCCTTAACGGTGAGAGTCACGGCAGTCACCTTCTTGGTGGTTGTGTTGATGGTCGCCGTGCATTTCGCCTGAACTCCACCGGCGTAGATCGTGGTACCCGTGGGTGAAAGGTATTTCGACTTGTTGGAGGGCGCGTCGATGGTGCACGTCGGCGTGCTGGTGTAATTTGACCCCGGAGCCTTCAATGTAAGGCTGGCGATGGCTTGCGTGCCGAGGGTGCCGTAGGTGCTGGTGGACGGCTTATAGCAGTCGGCTTTGAAAGCGGTGCCGTTGTAAACACAATCGACGTCGTTATCGCCCTGGGTCACGTCGTAGAAGGTGCAGGTGGTCGAGCCGGATTGGTTGACGGAGTAACAGGCGCTGTTGCCCGTCGCACCGAACTCGCTTTTGGCGATGGAGTAATACGTGGGGTCGGGATTCCCCGCGCGAATGCTCCACTTCTGGTCCACAAGCGCTTGAATGGCGGCCATGGCCGGCGATCCGACCGAGGTTCCGCCTACGCCCGACCAGGTGCTGGGAGCGCCCGCGCACGAGGTTCCGCCGTTGGTGGTATCCGAGTAGCAGAGGACGACGTAGTGGCTCCAGAGGCCGTTGCTGCCAAACAGTGAAACATCCGGCACGTCGCGCACACCGTCCGCCGGGTTGCCGAAGATGCCCGATTGCCAGGTGGGCTTGGCGTAGCCGGCGCACGTGCTGTCCTCGGTGTAGGCGTAGTTGCTGTTTCCCGCTCCGGTGGCGCAGCCGCTTGGGCCGCCGCTGCCGGCCGCCGTGCTCAGGAAATCGGCCTCGCCGGTGGTGCTGTTGCAGAAGCCCGATGTTCCATAGGGTGCCGTATAGCCTTCGACGTGGTAGATCAGGTAGCTGGCGCAGGAGTCGTTCCAGGGAACCTCCGGAATGTAGGACTTGGCCGAGTTAAAGTAGGTGCCGTTGGTCGAGTTCCAGTAGGTGGATTGAGGTGCGCCGCCTTCGAGGGAGTTGTAAAGGTCCTCGAAATCGGTGCCGCCGACCGAGACGTTGTACACGCTCTCGCCCCAACCGGTAACACCGATGCCTGGGTAGGCGTAGCTGCCGCCATTCGTGAAATCCACGGCGCAGCCGGATGCACCATCGTCGCCGGCGGAAACAAACACCGAGACGCCGGCTGCGGCCGCCGACTGGAACGCCGAGTTGAAGGCCGCATTGGACGTCGCGCCGTTCAACACCTCGCACACGCCATAGCTCATGCTGAGGACGGCGGGCGGGCTGCCGGCGCTGATCAGGTTTTGGATCGCGAGCAGGCCGCCGAAGGTGGTGCCGGTATCGGCGCAGGAGGCCAGTTCTGCCGTGGCACCGGGGGCGATGGCAGTCACCATCTCCACGTCGAGGTCGGCCTCGATGTCGTCCCCATTGGCGCCGGGATCGGTGCAGTTGCCGGCAGAGTTCGGGTGTACTGTGCTGAGGGTGCCCCCGTAGGTGGTCAGGCCGAATTTGCTCTGATAGGTGGCCCAGTCGTTGCTATAGGAATCGGAATCCTCCACTACTACAACCGTCTGGCCCTGGCCGTAGTAGCCCGCGGTATAAACCGGACTCACGTTGTAGATGGTCTGGAAGTCGCCGGGTACCAGCGCGTAGTAAGTGTTGCTGCCGCTGGTAAACGTGTACTGGGCGCGACGCGTGGTCATTGGTTTGGGCATGAAGTTGTGCAGGGAGACGACGCCTGCCACGGCCGGGGCAAGGGCCTCCGGGATTTGGGGGTCGCTCATGTTGGCGATGTGCCGCTCGCCGTTGACTTCCAGGTAGTGAATCTCAGTGTGGAAGGCCTCGTTGACCTCGCCGGCGTTGCCGGAGAAGTCGATCACGGTGCGGTTGGGGTAGACGTGGCCGATCGTAAAGCCGTGGGAGGCCAGCCAGTCCTTCACGGTGTTCACGTCTTCGTCCGCCAGGCCGTATCTCTCTCCTTGTTGCTCCGCCGTCAGCCAGTGGCGGAAATTGGGTGAAGATTTATCCGAGAGCTCATTGATGTACTCGTCGAACTGGCCCTCGAGTTCGGGTGCGCGCTTCAACTGGAGCAGCATGTGCTCCAGCGGCAGGTCGTTAGGCACGCGGCCGCGATCGTTCTTGAGATTGGCCTCGGGACGCGTGTTGTTGGCGAGGGTCACGAGCCGGGTTTCATCGACCGGCCGGGTGATGAGAATGGGCCGCTGACCACCCTCCGCCCCGAACGGGCGAGAAAGGTAGCGGGAGCTGAAAGCGAGCGTGAAAGCGGCAATCGCGAAAGCGACGCCGATCTTCTTGGTCATAAAACACCTCGGGGATCAAGGATGTGTACCAGAACCCGGGTCGCGGTTTCCGACAGCCGGATGGAAGCGCCCAGGTTCAGGAAAGCTCCACTTTGGTCATCCAGAGCCCGAGCAGTATACACCCCAACCCTGCTCGCTCGTAATCGCAATTTTGACCCCGAGGCCCGCCGCCCGAAAGCTTGGGTTTGACGATTCCGTTTCGATCTTGCTTCCAAGATTTCACCCGGGACCGCCGATAGAGAGTAGTGGAGGTTAATACTCTCTTGATCCCGCGGATCGGTGAAACCCTAGTACTACTGTGTTATAAAGTGTGATATGCTGTGCTCATGAGCGCCACTTCTTCGGCGCCAGGCCCACAGGAGAAGCGCTTTGCGGCGTATATAGATGGCTTGGCGCAAGCCGCAGGGCACGC
>Ga0210398_10000206_pt1 | contig 73218 bp, 57 predicted proteins | sample IncBWC4OmetaG_FD_161047 | JGI IMG/M metagenome (GOLD analysis project Ga0210398, IMG submission 161047) | Forest soil microbial communities from Barre Woods Harvard Forest LTER site, Petersham, Massachusetts, United States - Inc-BW-C-4-O | ecosystem: Environmental > Terrestrial > Soil >... | reverse complement strand
AACTTGCCCGTCGCGTACCCGGTCAACCCTACGGGATCCACGGTCCCGTACCTGTATTCCATCATTCCGGGCTACGATTTCGGCATCACAGTCAATGCCGCGCAGGGGGCGACTGACATTATTACAGTCATCTCCGCCGATCCTAATATTCAACTGAACTGCTATAGCGGGACCATGAACGCTGCTGGCACTCAGGTGACCTTCCAGTTACCGATTGCCCTGCCGTCGACATGTGTTCTGCCAATCACCGCCTCCGGCGTCGCTCTCACCACGCCCGAACCTTTGAACGCCGCGGTTCCCATAGGCCTGCAAGTCGGAGACATGATTCTGTTCGGCAGCAATGCTGTCGGCGTGGTCACCGGCCCTGTGGGCATCTGCGCTCCGAATCCTGCGGCTACATACAGCGCCTGCTACACCGTTCCGTTCGCCGCGAACGCAGATCCCGGCCATATCAACCAGCCAACCGCCGCGAGCGGCAGCCTGGCGCAGTATGCCAATTCTGCTACGCCTTCGGCAGTGCGCCTGCAGATGGTTACCTACTATCTCGCCATTCCTCCCTCGACCGGCCTTCCAACGCTGATGCGACTGCAGAACGGTCAGCAACCTGCGCCGGTGGCGGAAAATGTCGTCTATCTCAAGTTCACCTACGACGTGATCAACAACGGGACTGTGACCACAAATCAAGCCAGTCTCCCCGCGGGCACCACACCTGCCATGATCACGAAGGTCAACATCCTCCATATGAGCATGCGGAGCCAGGGTAGAGACAACTGGTCGCGCAGTTCACTCGCGCAATATGGCGGCTATGAGGGTCTCGATCTGCAAACGTCAGTCGCCGCCCGCAACCTGACTTCGCAACAGGAGTATCCGATGTCCTGTTCAACCCCCCCGTGTTACTGAGACGCATTTTTTTGGGAAACGAAATAAGGCTTGGACTGGAAACGAGGAGAAATAAAATGCTTTCGGCCAAATTGAGATCACGAGGATTTACACTGGTCGCCTCCCTCTTGCTGACGATGATGCTCTCGGGGATTGCGATCGCTCTGCTCATGATGGTCACAAACGAGCAGCGAAGCGGCGGCACCGACCTCAGCAACAACTACACCTATCGGTCCGCTGAAGGCGCCGTGGAGAAAATGACCTCCGACCTCGCCAACAGCTTCCAAAGCATTCAGTCCCCCACCAACACCCAAATCTGCGCTCTGAGCGCAAATGCTCCTACCTGGGATTCCACCGTTACCTACCCGACCTACAGCGTAGCCCCGGTTGGCGCTACTCCAGGCAATCCATGCCCGCCGCTCACAGAAGTTTACGGACCGATTCAATCCGGTCCTGAGGCCGGACTGTACGGGCAGATCATGCCTGTCACCCTCAATGTGGTCGCGCAGCGTGCCGATGGCCAGGAAACCGTGAGCATGACGCGCACGGCGGAAGTCGCTTTGATTCCGGTCTTTCAATTTGGTGTATTCTCCGATTCCGATCTTTTCTATGGACAAAGTCCCAACCTCGGTTTTGCCGGCCGTGTCCATACCAACGGCGATCTTTATCTCGGCGTGGCGAATGGCGCTAGTCTGGTTTTTGGCGACAAGATGAGCGCTTTCGGCAACGTGATCCGCGAGCAGATGGATGACGGCATGGTTGTGGGCGGCGGCCTGGACGACGGCAACGTGCTCATTCCAACCACCAGCAACGGCTGCAGCACGCAGCTGAGCACCCTCATTACCGGGGGGAACCCGACAGCAAACTCTACGTGCGTGAACATTGCCGGCACCGCCCTCGGCGGTACGAACGGCAGCGTGATCGACGGCCATGCCTCAACCCAGAATACTGGGAGCTGGCAGAACGTTTCATTGGGAACTTATAACGGATATCTTATCGACGGTAACGGCACACCCGGCGCCACCGCGGACGGCCCGAATGGCACCGGGGCAACAGATCTGACGCTGCCCTTTGTAAATACCAGCACCGGCGCGACTGCGATCCAGATCATTCGTCAGCCGTTGGCGACCACCACGACCACGTCGTTGCTCGGAGGTTCACAGCTGGCTTATGAAGCGCAGATTCGCGTCACTCTTGGCGACACACAAGCTTCTGTGCATCTTCCCGATTGGAATGGCGACCCCAGTGGCGACTATCAACTCGTAGGCAATCTTCCCAACTCTCTGGCCAGCCTGAATCAAGGGGCCACCAGTGGAGGCTTCCAGGTGGGGGCTTTTGCGGTAACCGGCAATGGAGCCGCCAACCATTACTATTATTTCGGCGAGAGCTATTGCGCCGGTACGGCGCCGATCAGCGGCGGCAGTTGGGTTATTGGCGGCGCTTGCCAATCGACCAACGGCGGCGACACCAACTTCATAATACCGCCTCACTATGGGCCTCCCTCGCCTTGGAGCACGAACCAAGCCTTTCCGGCTCTGAACTCCACCAATTTCGGCGGGGGGCAAACCGGATCGGGAGCCAATACCGCGCTCGAGTGGCCGGTCATCGGCGGCTGGTTGCGTGTTGAAGCCAAGTGGAATGACGGTGTCTGGCATCCCGTCACCAACGAATGGTTGAAACTCGGCTTCGCGCGAGGTTTGAACGTACCAACGAAACCGGGCTTTGGATGCACGCCCCCTGCTACGAACACCCTAAGCACGGCGCCCACCTGCAACTACCTGGCCGATCACAAGAACGCGATTCTTTATTTCCAAATGACCAAGGACAGCAAGATGACCGGACAGCCCTCGGTGACCGCGGACTACCCGATCACCGGCGCTGGCCTCTATTACGACACCATCAACACCTCCTACAAGTCGCAATACAACTGGTATCCGCTCAATCTCTACGATGCGCGCGAAGGAGAAAACTACGACGCGGGAAGCTTTAACACAGGTGCGAATGCCGGAACAGGTACACCGAACGGCATCATGAACGAAGTGGAATTGGACGTGGGCAACCTGCAGCAGTGGCTGCTGGGAAATACCGGCACTACCGGCACCAGCGTGAACTATACCGTGCAGAATGGCTACATCCTGTACTTCTCGGACCGGCGCGGCATGCAGTTCGCAACCGCCGTCCAGGGCGCGAATTATCAATATGAATGGGGCGAGTACGGCTTTGAAGACACGGTAAACTATGCAAACCTCAGCAACAATCTAAAGCCAGATGGCGGTCTCGATCCCGTCAACTACAATGGTGTCTCGCCGGAAGATGTCAACGGCAATAACCAGCTCGATAATTACGGCGTGAAGGGCGTAGGAGACGCCTGGGGCTCAGCTGCAGCCACGGCCACAGATACGACAAGCCCGCCCAATCCATTCTTGAGCAGGATCACGCTGGCCACGTACGGGATGGCTAATCGTATAACCGGCGCGCGCCATGCGCTCAAGCTGGTCGATGGCTCGCTCGGGCAAGTGCCGACCATGCCGCCCGCCAGCAATTGCACGCAAAACTCCACCAACCCCACAGGCTGCGGCGGATTTACCGTCGGCTCTGAGAATCCCGTCTACATTCTCGGAAACTACAATTCGAACTGCCCGGCGGCCGGTAATCCCGGTTGCACCACCAACAATGCGCACTACGATCCAACCTGGGGCAGCACTACCGCGACAGAACCGAACCATGCCGCGGCTGCGGTGATCGCCGATGCCGTAACCCTGCTTTCAAACAACTGGAGCGACGCTGGTTGTCAGACCAGTAGCGCGATTTGCACGGCGAACACCAGCCAAAACATCGGTTCCTTCGCTAACACAACCGGCAGTCTGAATAATCCTCTGAATCCAGGCGCCGAGGGCAATACGCCGAACCGGTTTGCCGCAACAACCTATTTCCGCGTGGCTGTGGCGGGAGGCAAGACGATTGCTTTTTATGACACCACCGGAACTCCGGACGCGTATTTCGGCATGGATGGCGGTGTCCACAACTTCCTTCGCCAGCTCGAAGATTGGAGTGTCCCCGGATCGGGCGGCAACACGCTGCAATCCATGTACTACAAGGGCTCCATCGTCAGCCTGTATTGGAACGCTTACGCGACCGGAACCTGGAAGTGCTGCACGTACGTCTATCACCCACCGAACCGCCAGTACTTCTTCGACAATCTGTTCGCTTTACCTCAGAACCTGCCGCCCGGAACGCCCATGTTCCGCAACGTGGACAACCTGAGCTATCGCCAGAACCAGATCGCGCGAACCAACTAAGGCCGCGCATGAGGTCATCAGGAGCGAGGCTCCGGTCTTCGGACCGGAGCCTTCATCTTTTTGTACTATTGATTGACTGGCCCCGATCGTCTACATTCACGCAACTAAAATTCCTGTAATCGATCTGGTTCTAATCCTTATGACCGTATCGCCTTCGCCAACGTCGGAAGCGTCCGCTGAGATCGGCGGCCAAGCCGCGCGGCCGGCGAAGCGTCCCATTTCACTTTGGACTTTGATCGCGTTCTCGTTGAGCGCTATCGCCGCGATTGGATTTTTCTTCGTTCCAGCATTTGTCATCCGTCCATTCCGTTACCAGTCGCCACGAGCATTGTGGCTAGCGATGGCCCTTCGCCAGCATGCGCCGGCGGGAACCTCGATCGCCGGCCTGGTTTGCATTGTTCTTGCTTGCCTGCTCTGGCGCCATGCCAGCCTCTGGCGAAAGATTTCAATCAGCGTTGTGATTCTGGTCATGGCGTTGGCCGCAGCGATGTCTCGCGTTAACTACTTCGAATGGATGTTCCATCCCATCGCTGGCGCTCAATTCCAGGCGCAATCCGAAAGCAAGCTCGACCCCACGGAAATGATCATGTCCGTTCGTTTCGGCGATGAGGCGCGCGCTTATCCCATCAGCCAGATGGCCTACCATCACATTTTCAACGATGTGGTCGACGGCATTCCCATCGCGATCACCTATTGAACGCTCTGTCACACCGGTCTGGTGTGGAGGCGCTCGGTGAACGGCAGAGAGCTGCATTTTTATCTGGCCGGCATCAACAATCAGAACTTCCTGATGCGCGACCGCGAAACCGGTACGTGGTGGCAGCAAATTACCGGCAAAGCGATCTACGGGCCGCTGCAAGGTTCAGCCCTCGACCTGGTGTTGAGCGATGAGCTGACTTTCGGCGAATGGAGAACGGAGTTCCCTCGCGGAGAGGTGCTTGCGCCGGTGCCGCAGTACCTAAAAGAGTACGACAGCAAGTGGGAGCCGGAAGTCGCCAAACTGCCGGTCGTGATAAGTTTCCCGGGCACCGAGTTGAAGCCGCGGGACGTCGTGATCGGCGTCGACGTGAACGGCGTGGCGCGCGCCTACCCGTGGGAGACTTTCGTAAAGCAGTCTCCGGTGATGGACCGCGTCAACGGCACGCTGCTGCTGCTCGTTTTGGGACCAGACGGCAAATCGTTCCGCGTTTTTGTCAGCCGCGTCAACGGACAGGATGCCGAATTCTTTTTGCAGACTAACGGCGCGAACCGGATGGCGGCTTCACCTGTCGATGAGAACGGCAAGGGCAACTTCGACGACAAGCCGAACAGGGACTTCTCGGCAAAAGCGTGGATGCTCGTCGACAGCCTCACCGCAAGCCAGTGGAACTTCCAAGGCTGCGCGGTCTCGGGACCGGTGCATGGGAAATGCCTCGAGCGCCTTCCGGCACTTAAAGATTACTGGTTCGACTGGCGCAACTACCACTCGGAAACTACGATCTATCGGCGGCAATAACCATCTGTTGAACAGAATAAAATTCTCGCCGCTGGCTTGAGCTCGTCGGACGGAGCGATTCCGGTGAGCGCAGTATTTGCTCCTATCCTTGCTGGTTGTCTTGAACGACTTCCGCCGATAGTCACGAGCATAGAACCTGAATTTGGTGCCTCGGATACGGCCTGCGTGGTTCGTCGTCCGCACAAGGCGGCCAGATTCCGGAGTCTTTAAAGACGAGCGACCTTTAGATGCTGTGGCCGGTATCAGGGCGGGTCGAGGCGATCGCTGGACTGTGGCTTTATGCTATACCTCAAAGCCGCAGTCGAGTTGCGATGCTGTTCTCTGTGGGCGGGAGCATCGTATCCCGGGGAAAAAATCGTACGGTAACACGAGGTCATGTCCCGGATAGTGGCTATGATATTGCGCCAGGACGTGGCAGATCCGTGACCGAATTCCCGTGGGAACGTCTGAATTCCAACCTCGCCGACCGGGAAACCTTTCAGCATTGTCTTGATCGCGATCTCAGCGCCAATAAATGGGCTGCTCGACTTAAGGTCAAGCTCGTTGAGCAGATCGCGCCGGATCAGACGAAGGCCGGTACTAATATCGCGGAACCGGCTCTTGAAAAGGGCACGGAGCGAACGATTGTAGACCCAGGATACAAAAATTCGAAAGGTAGAATAGAGCTTGGCATAACGAAAAGTGATGATCAGATCGTAGCGGTGACGGAGGCGAATCAGCTTTTCGAGGTCATAAATATCGTATTCGTCGTCGCCGTCGGTAAAGCAGATCCACTCGTAGCGGACATTAGCGAGACCGGTCCGGATTGCAGCCCCATAGCCCAGATTTTTCGAGTGGTGAATCACCCGGATGCGGGGATTTTCGGCCGCCAAACGGTCTGCGATTTCGCCGGCACGACAGGGGGTCGCATCATCCACGATGACGACCTCGTACTCGCTAGCCACACGAGACAAGACATCGAGGGATTTGAGGGCGACGCGTTCCACGGTACGCTCGTCGTTATAAACGGGGAAAAAGACGCTCACCCGCGGTCTTTCAGGAGCCGGCTCGGAGCGAAAACCCTCGTAGGCCTCTAAAATCGAAGCTTTTTGTATAGCGACCATGGAAGTGCCTTGAGCAACATCATAATTGGTAACCAGAAACGAGGGAAGTAGGAAAAGCGTCTACGGGTTCGACTCAAACGCAGAGCGAATTGAGCCACTTCCTCTGGACTCGCTGCGGGAAACAGCAGCTTGGCGCCAAAGCTCATAGTGGTATCGACATAGCCAAGTGCGCAGATCTGTATGGAGATTTTGGTGTCGGCAAAATGGTGCTGAAGGGCGCGACAATAAAATTCAAGCGCCTTCTTGGCCGACCCGTAGGCTGCATTTCTGCCCCGTGGGGCATCGGCAGCTATGCTGGTAAAAACCATTGCACTACCGTGGCCGATCGTCGAAAAATACTCGCAGAAGGCGCTCAGGAGTTGAGCGGGACGAAGGTAGTTGACCACCGCTAACGATTCCAGCACTTCAGCCGACGGCGCACCGAAGTCCTCCGCATGGATCATCCCCAGTGGCATAAAGACATGGGAAACCTGGCCCAACTCATCGACGCAGGTCCGGACGAATGCGGCGACATCAAAATTGAGTGCTGCCAAATCGGCCGGTATGATTCGGACGTGGGCACCCAGGCGGACTAAACAATCACTTTGCAACGCCGCCAGATCTCGCCGTTCGCGCGCGACTGCCAATACCGCGTCTCCGCGCGCAGATAACTGGCTGACCAAGGCGCGACCGACCCCGCTGCTTCCCCCAACAACCACGCAGGACCGTCCCGTCGTTGGCCTGCTAGAGATCAAGCCTCCTGCGCAGCTCGGACTGGAAGTGCCGCTGGGGGTCATAGTCACGCAATGCACCGCGAAACGTTTCATAGCGATCGCCATACATGGCGCGAACGGTACTAGCGCTAAGCCGGCCATCTTTCGAGATGTTGGCAATTCCTCCCAAGTCGATCGTGATCTTATCCAACCGCGCGAAGAAATCTACCGATGACGGTGTATTGGGAGTATCCAGCGCGAGGCAAATACCATTTCCGGAGAAATTCAGGAAGCTGGCTTCCCCGCGAAATATTTTAGTCGACGCCAGTAGGATCATAACTCGGCATTGCCGGACAGCTTCAGCGATTCGACTGCATGCCTCTTCCCAACGTTCTCGCGGGAATAATGCCTGGTATTCCCTGAAGCCTTTCTTGCCGTACAACCGGAAGTACAATTCCTTACCTACGAAGGGGAAGAAGGCGCTGTAAAGATCACTGCCCGTGGCGCGCGGCGCCACCTTTTCCTTCATTTGATAGGCGCCGCAGAGCATCGGAACCGTCATGCGATTGTAGAGGCGGCAAAGCAAGGGCTTCGTCGTTGAGAAGGAAGTGCGACGCTTTCCTGAAATCGAAATCTCACCATTGTTGGGATGTTCAGAGTAAACGGTTCCGGCGCCGAATCGCCGGCCACGCAGGTTCAGATTGTGCCATGAATACGTGTACTCCGAATGGTCGGACAAACTCTCCATGAGATGACCCGCTTCTACCAGGTCCGCCACATTATGGCGTTCGACCGTCAGGCTTCGACCCGTGAAGGACCTTAGCCCTATGTCCACCGACGTAATGTGTCCGGTTAAGCCAAATCCTCCCAATGTCAGGCGAAAAAGACGAGGGTTCAACTCCGGTCCGCAATTGATTTCGCCACTTCGAGGATGGTACAAGCCTATGTTCCGGACGTGATCGCCGAAATTTCCGGCGCGAAACTGGTTCTTGCCATGAATATTCATGGCCACAGCACCACCTACGGTAACCAATGGATATCCCGGGAGGACCGGCGGCAGCAGGCTGCGGGCCGAGGCAAACTCAAACAGCGCACCCATCGTCACTCCCGGCTCGACGCGAACAACCTTGCTTTCCGCGTCAAAACCAAGAAAGCGGTTGTACTGGGCCGAGAGAACGCTTCGGCCCTGACTTGAGGTGCTGGCCAGGCAATACGTAAGCCCAGCACCTCGGCTGATAACACTGGACGCCGATAAGGCGGTGAAGAGTTGCTTGTACCGGTCGGGTCGGGATAAAAGAGTTGAAGCTGTTTCAGTGTTGTCGAAACTTGTGACCACAGCGGTGTGCTCGTAGGGGAAGTGCGCCTCCGACGACGGCGATGAATTTTTCGCATCCTCTGCGATCCCGGCAGTGGCCGAGCTAGTTCCGGAGGAAGGGACGCATTCAGCGGTAGAATTGGCGTGTTTCACTGCTTGTCCATGGGGAGGTTTCGCATACTCCTTCGTGAGGGGATCTGCCGCAATGTTTTGCAACAACCGAAGAGTTTACGCCACCGGAAGAGAGAAAAGGAAGTTGCTGTGCGCACAGTGGCGGCTTGCGACTGTGATACCCAACTTTTGGCGCGATCGGCCAAGCCGGGGATTCGGGAGATGGGTAGCCGCTAATCTTTGGCTGGAAAGACATTTGAGCTTACAAGAAGGAGGCGCTATGAGCGTTCCACACTCGCCGGCCGAATTGCAGAGGCTTTACGAGAAACTAGTAAGTGCGCCGAAATTGTCGGCAGGTGAAACATCTTGAACCGCCCGATTATCATCTGGACCCACTCAATCGCAAAGGCATTCTCGCTCATTGGGATATCCGGCCGACTTGCCTAACAAGGTTCCGTGTGCAGGACTTAAGGCTAAAATTGTACGTGGGCCAGTCGAGGACGTGGGACGGGTGGTCTGGATTGCGAAAAAGATAACCTAGGAATGGAGGATTTTCTTGTACGACGTTCTCTACGATGCGCGCTGGATCGGGAACCATGGCATTGGCCGGTTCGCGAAGGAGCTTCAGAAAGAACTTCCTTGGATGGCACCGTTTGAATCCCAGCGGCCTCCGTTTCATCCATTTGACCCAATCCTCCTGGGAGCGGCATTGTTGCGCAGGAACCCCAAGCTTTTTTTCAGTCCCGGTTACAACTCACCCCTGGGCTGGCCCGGCCGTTTTGTTTTCAACCTGCATGACCTGAATCATCTTCGCGTGCCGGAAAATTCGAGCGTGGCAAAGCGTGCCTACTATGAATTCATTATCAAACCGGCCTGTCACCGAGCCGCATTTGTCTTGACGGTTTCGGAATATTCAAAGCAACAGATTTGTGCCTGGGCGGGAATCAGCGACGACAAAATCGTGAATGTGGGTAATGGAGTTGGCTTCCCTTTTGAACCGGACGGGCAGAAATACCAACCTGGATTTCCGTATCTCATCTATGTCGGGAGTCACAAGGCGCACAAGAACCTTCCCCGTCTGCTAAAAGCGTACGCGATCTCGGGGCTTCGCAGCAAGGTACGACTGATTCTGACAGGTAATGCAGAACCAGTTCTTCGGAAAATCATCGAAGGTCTGCGTTTGGAGCGAGACGCAATCTTTGCGGGTGATTGCCGGGATGAACAATTAGCTGCGCTGTTCCGAGGATCGATCGCTCTGGTTTTTCCTTCCTTGTATGAGGGCTTCGGTTTACCCCCCGTAGAAGCAATGGCATGCGGAGTTCCGGTTTTGACGTCCAACGTTTGCTCTCTGCCGGAGGTTGTCGGAGATGCCGGTATGTTGATCGACCCGCATGATGTCGAAGCGATTGCGAACGGAATGCGGCGGCTTGTCGACGATTCAGATTTGAGGCAGACACTCTGTCAGAAGGGCTTGTTAAGAGCAAGCCAATACACGTGGAGAAGGACGGGAGCTAAAGCTGCTGCCGTATTGCAGGCGGCATTGTCAGGAACACGTGTACCAGAGATTGTGCCCGCAGACCCAGCAAGAGGTCAGAGTTAGCGGAGATCGGCAGTGGCGAAAACGAAGTCGGAGAAAGTTTTAGGGATTCTCTGCCACGTTTAGGGCTTATGGTCGCTTGTTTCCGGATGGTGGTTACGCCAGTCGAGGCATCTTCCTTGCCCCGACCCCGCGATGGCGCATCCCTGAAAATTCCATTCGCTGCTGCCGCTGTCGATTAGCGACCTTAGATTTCTCGTCGGTCGACCCATCGGCGGATGCGGTGTCGGTGGGAAGGAAGTTCGCGCCCGGGGTCGGCGGGTAAGGATTGTTCCTCTCGTAGAGGGGTTCAGCACCACGAATCTGATCGTGAGGCTATGGCTCTGAGCCTCGATCACGGTGAGTCGACGGAACGTTTGAATCCGAAATGGCGTGCCGCGTCTGTCTACCAACGCTCAGTTCGAGATGTGAACCATGGTATTCTTCGGCTGACCGTATCGAGGAGGACTATTTTGACGGAGAAAGCCGCGACTTCTCCCGCAGGCCAGACTTTGACAAAAATGCCCACGGCAGTAGGTGGCGATTCCGGTGATAGGGCTCACATTCGCCGCATGGTTGTAACTTCCGTTTTATTGTTCTTAGTATCTTTCATGGTTCTGTTCCTCGGCATGCGCAGATACCCACTGCCATACGACGAAGGGGTCGTACTTACAGCAGCCATGCGAATTGCGGCCGGACAAGTTCCACATCGAGATTTCTACGAAATTTATGGTCCGGCTGATTTTTATCTTCCTGCGGCACTTTTTAAGCTATTTGGACCAAGTCTTCTAGTCGTCCGCTTCTTGGACCTTTTTGTCGAAGGTATCACCGTCGTCACAATGTTCGTCGTGGCTTCTTTCTACTCCCGCCGACCCGTCGCTATATGTGTCACTCTGGTCACCTTCTTGTGGATTTACGGCTTGAATGCATATATATCCTCGACTGTGTTTCCGGTCGCCCTCTTGAGCCTGGTCTCATCGATCCTGCTTATTCGGCTTTTCGCGGGTGGTATGACTCGAACGCGACTGTGCGCGGCGGGTGCTATCGCCGGCCTCTGTGCCTTGTATCGCTATGATACCGGCGTGGCGCTACTCGCGATTCAGGTCTGCGTCATCGTCATAGTAGCTTACTTTCGACCCAATGCGGCATCGGGAAGACTTTCTATCACCCTTTCCGCACTCTGGCCCTATATCCTTGGATTTGCAATCCTAACTGGACCTGCCATCATTTACTTCTTGTCAGTGTCGTCTATTTATCCCTTGATTTACGATGTTGTCGTTCTTCAGGCGGCAAACTACCAACGCTATCGTCACATGCCGTTCCCCGGAATTCACCTCAAGAAACTCGATGACTTGGCTGTCTATGGGCCTATTGTCACCATTGCCCTCTCTCTCTTTGTGCTATTAACTTTCGGTTCGCGAAGCCAACCGGATCATCCAGCCGACAAACAGGAACGATCCGGCAAAGAGCAACTGCGTGGCCTGCTTATTATTCTAAGTGTGCTGACATTTGTGATGTTTTTCAAGGGTTATGTGCGCGTTGGGACGCTGAACATGTTTATTTCCTTTCTTCCCTCGCTACTTCTGACTGCCGTCCTTTTCGAGTATAGGATGAGGCTTCCCCGGCTACCGCGGACCCTAGTTAGCTGTCTTGCTTGCTTCTTCATCTTCACGGCAGCGTTCTGTGCAGCTAAAGCTACCAGGTTTGACCTGCTACAGGGTTCTATTCCGGACAGGATTGCCAGAGTTCTCTTTGCTTCTGGAAGGCCAGCTCCGCAGCCGGGACCGGCCTGGTGCAAACTGTCGAATCCTCTCATAAAAGGCTTTTGCTTTCTCGAAGACGATGGTCTCACAAGCCCAAGTCCAGAAGCGCAATCAGCCTGGTGTGAAATGTCAAATCCCTTAACGAACGGTTTTTGCTTTCTCGTGGACTATGGTCGTATGCAGACTATTGAGTTCATAGAGACCCACACACGTCCTGACCAGCGGCTGTTTGTGGGACTAAGCAGGCATGACAGGACCATCGGAAACGACAACCTGATCTACTTCGCGACTCAGCGCCTGCCTGCGACAAAATGGTCACATTTTGACCCGGGATTGCAGAATAGCTACCCTGTCCAATTAGAGATGATTGGCGAACTGAAGGCAGCTTCTCCGCCCTATATAATTCTGGATTCGGAGTTCGATTCTATTCATGAGCCCAATGATAGCTCAATAAGCACTGGAGTATCCCTGCTCGACGACTTCATACACAGCAGGTACAGATATGTTCAGAGTTTCGGCGAAATGTCGATATGGCAGCTCATTGCAGATACGAATGATCACAGAATGACGAGTGGGCTGGGGATGAGCCGGGGAGATCCCACTGAAGTTGGTGGTTGCTCAAGACCGCGGCTCTTGAAGGCTAAGGCGGAGGGGCATTTCGTTTCCAAGTCTGCTGTTTTAGTCGCCACTCTTCTGTTGCAGTCTGAAATCCACTCCCGGTGTTAAGAGTAAACCCCACAACCCAAGCCATCATCTCAATCCCTCGACGTAGCGGAAGGTTTAGCCTGTGCCTGCGTTGACATCCGAGCCCGATCACGGACTCAGACTCGGATCATCGTGAAACTGGTGCCCTAAGAACTTACCGCAACAGTAAGTGACCGCGAAGGATTCCAGGATGAACGGGGCTCAGGAACAAATTCAGGTTGTGATTGGGTCGGAAGCAGCCGCAGCGGCGATCTTTGCATCATTCAGTTATTGATGGACAGGCATGGCCACGGGCTTAGCAGCGCGGTTTTCCTGCCGCAAGTGGAACAAGCGTGTTCTGTCCGGTCAAAGTGTCATCGGGGACGAGCAGGCGAGTCCGAACGGCGGCTTCCTTGGCGCGAACAAGGTATTCGCATACGCTGGCGGCGGGAGTCTCACATGCTTATGCTGAAACCTGCGTTGCTAGCCATTTCTGCCCTTTGTTTTACATTGATCCTCAGTAGTTGCTTGGGATCCCCGCCCCCATTTTTCACGCTTTCATCCTCGCCAAACACCGTTGGGGTTGTGCAGGGGAACAACGGGACAATCATGATCGCGATGAATCCGAAGAACGGATTTTCGGGGAGTACGAGTTTGGCGGTGTCAGGGTTGCCAAGGGGCGTCACGGCAACGTTCGTTCCGAATCCCGCCAGCATCAATAGTGTGCTGACCCTCACCGCCAGCGCCACAGCACCGGCGGGAACGGTCGCAGTAACGATCACCGGAACGTCTGGCACGTCAATCAACAGCACCACACTCAGCCTCATCACAAGCCCGCCCATCCCGACGGGAAAGATCCATCACGTCGTGGTCATTATCCAGGAGAACCGAACTCCAGATAACCTTTTTCATGATCCCAAGCTGATCAGCGCCGGAGCTGACATCGCCCTACAGGGCATGACCTCCACTGGACAGATGGTCACCCTCACGCCCGGCGCACTGGCAACGGAATACGACCTGGACCATACTCATCAAGGATTTCTCAACATCTGCAATTACGATCCTTCAACCAACAGCTGCCTGATGAATACCGCGGACCGTAACGACTGTGTTCCAGTTCAAGAGAGCTGCCCTCCCTATCCGCAATACCAATACGTGGACAACTCCGCCGGCGCCATCCAGCCGTATTTCACGATGGCAGAAACCTACACCTTCGGCGACCGTATGTTCCAGACGAACCAGGGAGGAAGTTTCGTTGCGCATCAGTACCTCCTGTCGGGGACGGCACGAATCTCGACAACCAGCCCCATTACGCAGGCCGAAAACCCAGACTACAGCCGCACCGGCGCGGGCATCGGTGCGGGGTGCCTCGCAAATCCCGGTTCCACGATGAAAACCCTCAATCTCCTCAACCCAAATCCGGAAACGCCAGAAGGCCTGCTGAACTTTCCACTCTGCTTTGACCATCCTACGCTGACCGACGTGCTGGATACCGGCGGCCTGAGTTGGAAGTATTACGCATCCGTGCCGGGCTATATCTGGACGGCGCCGGATGCCATCAAGCACATGTGCCAGCCTTCGGGCACACAGAACCACATGGTCTGCAGCGGACCCGACTGGACCGACCCCAACCCGAAGGTCGTCATTGAAGGATCGGGCGCGCAGATCATTACCGACATCGCGAGTCAGCAACTAGCGTCGGTCAGCTGGGTGACTCCCTCAGGCGCGGCGTCGGATCACCCGGGAACCGGCGTTGACACCGGACCCTCCTGGGTTTCGGCCATCGTGAATGCCGTTGGTCAGAGCCCATACTGGGCCGACACTGCGATCATTGTTACGTGGGATGACTTTGGCGGGTGGTTTGACCATGTCGCGCCGCCGGTTCGCAACTCTCTCGAAGTCGGCCTGCGCGTTCCCCTGATCGTGATTTCACCCTACGCGAAGGCGGCATACATCTCGCACGTGAATCACGATTTCGGCAGCATCCTGAGATTTATTGAATCGAACTTTGGCGTCGGAGAAATTGAACCAGCGGTGGGTTATGCCGACTCGCAATCGGACGATCTGGATGATTGCTTCGACTTCAATCAGGCGCCGCTGCCGTTCACGCCGATTCCAGCGCCGCTGGACGCAAACTATTTTCTGAATGACAAGTCGCCCCCGACGCCGCCGGACAGTGACTGAGGCGGGGTTCTCGCCACCATTAGGGCAATTTCCGAGCCGCGAATATGTCTCCGACCTGCTGCCAGTCCCTGGGCATAGATCGAAGGAGACTGCAAATTTCTTCTTCCTCAACCCAACCCGGGAGCACAAATTTCCGGGCCTCACCAAGGCAATAGTTGAAACGGCATCCTTCCAATCGATTGACGCACGCGATCGCAACTTCGAGCTCGGCGGTGTGGAACTCGAAGCTGAGATATTTCGCTGTTTTCGACAAGCCGCTCAGGACTTTCAATTCATATCCTTCAACGTCAACTTTGATGAAGTCCGGCATTCCATACTTCGCGATCAAGGCATCAAGGGTCGTCACCGGTACATTTACGATACGCGTGTCCTGCTTTCCAATAATTCGCTTTTCCCAGCCAGGTACCAGGCTATTCAAAAAGTGCAGTCCTGATACTGATAGAGGCAGCTTTGCCTCGGCCTCGCCCAATGCGCAAGCCTCGACATTGAGCTTTGGAATCCTCCGAAGGCCCTCTAATAGCGACGGGGTAGGCTCCACTGCCACAACCGACGCGCCGAGTGAAAGAAAGATTTTCGAGTGTGTACCGATGTTCGCGCCGACGTCGAAAACAAGACTGCCCGGACCGACGAATGCTGAATAAAATCGCCTGACATCGCGGATCGTTACTTTCCAGAACTCATGCTTGAAAAAGTACAGATATGCGTTTGCGGAGCGGATGGCAGAGGGGACTTCTGTACAGCGCAGGCAGCCGATCAGTAATGGACATGGGCAAAGTTGACAACTGCGATTATACAATCGTTAACTGGTCGAATCGGGGATTCCCTGACGACGTCGATGGCATCAATCGTTCGATTATGATTACTCATCTGGCTGCGCGCGACACACGGGGTATCGCCCAACTTCGGTTCATCCGCCGTCTATGATTTGCTCGCAGACCACGATCCAAAATCTCCAACGGTACATCCGCCGGCCGGCGTAGCGTAGTCCCCAGACATTGCCGTAAATTCGGCATTGACACTTCCAGTCAACGAAACCAGTTCCCCGCTCTCTGTAGCTGTAAGAATCACGTTTGAACCATTGATCGTGCCTGACAGCGGAGCAACCGTAGCGCACGGATTGTTGGTGAAGTTCATAGTTCCGGTGACCACACGTTCTTGGCCGCTGCCTTGAGAACTGACGAGGGCGCCCTGCGAGATCGATCCTGTCCCCGTATAGGTGTTCCCATTGGCCACCGATTTAAGTGTGAAGTGCCAATTCCCAGTTAGATTGGGCGCGGAGCCGCAACCTGCGAGGCACCCGCAGAGCAATAGAACTCCTGCCACCTTTATCACGGCTTCCTCCGAAGTGCGCTTACCGCCCGACATCCGTAATGCGGTAATGTGGGATAGTCTGGCCGATCCACTGTACTGAAATCTTAAGACCACAGAAGGGGCAGGTCAATGAAGGCCCGGGACTTGGGGGCGTCTCAGGGCGATAGTTGGTGGACTGACCACGCAAAGGATTATCCTCGAACGATGTGGCCTCGGACAATCACCATACTCCTTTTGGCATGTGCTGCTTCCCTTGCGCAAGTGGCTACTGGATCGGCTGCAAAGCCCTCACCAAGCATTAACCATCTCTGTTTCGTCGATGGATTGAAATATTCGACGATAGAGTCCGCGATCAACGCCTGTGGCGGAAGTGGCATTGTCGTGATCCCTCCTACCTATGCGGGAACGGATTCTCCGGAAAATGGCACCGGCATTCCTGTGTGGGATTTTCGTCATTCCCAGCGTCCGGAGGGATTTACGCCGGTAACTGATTTTGGGGCGAAGGGCGACGCCGCCACCGGAGCCGACGGAGCGAGCGAAATGGGCTCTACAACGTTTATTGCGGATTCAGGGTCATTCAAATCAGGCAGGGACGAAGGCAAAGCCGTCGTCATAACGGGCGCGGGAGCTGACAATGCATCTTTCACTACGACCATCAAGGCTGTGGAGAGTTCCAATCGCGTGACCCTGGCGGCGGCGGCAGGATTTAGCGCAGCCGGACTGACCTATTGGTACGGAACGGAAAATACCCCTGCCTTTCAGGCTGCCTATGGTTCGATGAAGCCGCTATTCTTGCCGGCGGGGAAATTTCTGATGACCGGCACGGTGAAGGGGACGACCGCATTGGTTGTGACCGGATTAGGAGAACGATCGACAATTATTGACGATGGGACCGTGTTTTCCATTCGCGGGGGCGGAGGCAGTCTTATTAACAACTTCCGCATGCAGGCAGCCACCAGACTCACTCCGGTCGCTCCCAGAGATTTCCCGACGCCTTATGCCGGCACGCCGGTCGCGCTGGACCGCATTGGCGAGGGCATCGGCTATCAGCCTGAATTGCAGGATTTCGATGCTTGGCCTAAAGTTTCGAAGCAGCAGCAATCACAACAAATCGGGCCGGGGATACTTGCGGTTTCCGATGGAACCCATATCTACCGGATTACGGGAGATCTGATTTCCATTCTGCTCTACGATGTGCAGTTCTCCGAGGTCGCACTGTGTGATTTCCGGGCCGGCAAGAATTTCGTGGCGGGCATCGCTCTATGGCACACCCCTCACGATGGCCTGATGAACAGGCACGATACGATCCACGACAACTATGTGCGATACGCCAGTTACAACGGAATTGTATGGGCCGGCTCTGAAGACGTCTCTATTCTTCGCAATCGGACAGAAAATAATGGTGAGAGCGGGCTGAAGAACGCTCCCACCCGAGGAGACGGAACCTACGATACACATGTGCAAGTCATTGGAAATCAGACGCAACACAATCATTACGACGGGCTCGATTTGTCGGAGGACTATCCCCACAAAGGCGAGCGCCTGGCATCGTCCGTCGCTTCCGGAAATACCAGCAACTTTAACGACCGGACCGGGACCTACGCCGATGGACTGGGATGGACGCTGACGGACAATACGTTCGAAGGCAACGGCCTCAGCGGCATGTCACTCGATATTTCCGACAGCATCATCTCCGGAAACATTCTGGAGAATAACAATACCCTGCACGAACGCTTCTCTCACCAGATGTTGATCGGGACGAGTGCGGCCAGCAGGAACAATACGATTGAACATAACCGTATCGTGGGTCCGGTTGCTTCCGGTGCTGCAATTCTGTGCTCGGCAAAATCTACCGGGAATAAGTTCAATGACAATGCGGCAACGGGAGGGGCGCGTTTTGATCTTAGAGCAGCTCCAGCCGAATCCAGCGGAAACTCCGACAGCAACGGGCCGTATCCCGACAAACGATAAGGCATCTCTAAGAGGTTTTCCTGGCAGCGGATTCTAATCCCAATGTGTCCAACCGCCTTTTTGTCATGTGGTGAGAAATCGCCGTTAAACTCAGCGACCCTGCAGATCCGAATGGCGCTCGATGGAAGCCACAATTTCTGCGGAGAAGTTGGATAGAACATCGGGCAGCGGGCACCCGTCATCTTCGCAATCTTGTGGGTGCTGGCATCGAGTCAACGCGGAAACAACGTATTCATCACCGGTTCTTGATACACGCCGCGCGGTTTTGCTAGATTCTAAATCCAAATGCAATCGACAAGGTGGCTAAATGCCCGATTACGCTCTTGAGCTTGCTAAGCTTTATCGCCTTCAGACTGAAATTAGCGATGATCCTTACCTGCACGCACATTCCCGAAACTCCGCTGTCATTCGCCGGCAAGTCAGTATTTTCGAGCGCTGCCAGTCTTTTCTTCAACATGCCGGCAGGGTCCTTGATTGGGGCTGTCGGCAAGGAGCGGACGCCTGTATGGTAAGGATGCTCCTTGGAACTCAAGTGGAGATCCATGGTTGCGATGTCGACGCGCTTGAGTATCGGGCATTTTTTGAATTCAGCGGCCTAAAATATTCGCGCTTGACCCACCCTTATCGGCTGCCCTACGAAGACGACGCGTTTGATGTCGTCATTGGAAGCGGAGTCCTGGAACATGTTCCGATCGATTCTGAGTCCCTCAAAGAACTGTATCGAATCATTCGCCCTAACGGAACTTTCATCATGACGATGCTGCCTAACCAATACGGATATACGGAGTGGCTGAACCGCAGGTTACACAATCCTCATCATCTGCGGATGTATTCTCTCTCGGAAGCACTTCACATGTTCATGCATCACGGCTTTTTGCCAATTTGCCATGGATATCATCAAATGCTTCCCGCACTTTCAAGTCCGAAAGGGGGCATTTTCGACATCCCGCTCGCCAATAAGTTCGTGGAAAGCATCTTTCAATTCAACTCTTTTTTCGAAAAACTATGGCCTATCAACAGGCTCTGTACAAATATCTTCATCGTGGGCAAAAAAGTGGAGGCTTTCCACGGCTAGACTCCTTGGCCCTAAACGGAAGACATGCGACCAGCGTCTCAGGCGCCCGCCAAACCGTGGGGGTTAGTGAGCTTTGCAGCCATAATCGCCGGCTCCGTGTGCCTGATGGACTCCCGATAGACCTCCTTCGCGCCGACGCATGAAGCAAGACGAAGAACCATGGCCACAAGCAAAGTCTCAGGAAACAACCATCCCGTGCCGATGGGAAATATACCTATGCCAGCGAGAAACGCGAAAACCAGGAAGTCCGCGGGATGGCGTGTCAGAGTCAGCCGTCGCAGGAACACGCGTGCCAGCCATCCTGTTAATGCAGCGAACATTGCAACATAAACAATGGCAAGGAAACCGAAGTCGGCGTACTGTGTCCCTACGCCGAAGGCCGGAGCTCCTTGACCCAAGTCGATCGCCTTGGGATAAAACTCCGTATCAAGACGGAAAGCACCGAAATCCTCAGGCTTGTTCGGCATAAGAGCGCGCGGCACAATTCCCAACACGTTCGATTCCCATACGAGCCTGCCATACTGCCGGGGAAAGTTAGAATCTATCAGCATCATGGCGTTGCGGGTGTAGTCGCTGTACTGACTGATTGTCTCCAGAGCCTCTACGGGAGTACCCAAAACCATAGTTGCCGCAAACAGTCCGAAACCTGCAATCGCAATTGCGCCAGCCGCAATAATCGCGGGTGCGAGCCGGAACCGATGACCTCTCACGTAGACCTCGAAGATCACCCACAGCATAATCAGAGCTAAAACCTCCCCTTTGCTCCCATGCAAAGCAAGTACGAGGCCGCACGTAATGACTACAAAGGCTTTGGTTAAAAAGGACTTCTTGCTGAATAGGATGAGCATGACTGATAGATACGCGAGCGTGCTCGAGATGTAGAAGTTGACCCCAAAACCGATTCGCGTTTGCTCGTAAATTCGCCGTGGATTGAGCAGGTCTTGGCGAAACTGGATCAGAATGGGCAGGTAAGCCAGCACCGCAGCAGACACACCGAAAAGTGCAAGCCCGCCGAAATTGGCATACCCATAAGTGAATGGCAGACGGATCGGGCGGGTGCCTGAACGCGTGTAGGCATAGGCAAAGACCCAACTCTCCACCGCCTTGGTAGCATAGACGTAAATATATGCATATGAACTGGCCTCGACGCCGAACCAGTTCAGATAGAGCAGCGGAAGTAGGTAGGAGACGGGAACGTCAATTAGAAATATCGGGGTTAGTAAATTGATATAGCTCTTCTCGCGGCGGCTGACAAACACATACGCGCCGACGACCAAGCCTAACGATAACAGCGATACCAGATTCGCGAGCCAGCCTGAAATCATGATCGTCTACTGGCGCTGGTGTGGGACGCTTTTCCCTCCGTAGCTGGCCACGGGTCGGGGCATCAAACGTCCTTGCTTCATTCCATTCCATGTGGCGCGTAGTCGCTCCCGGTCTCCGGCAACGATTCGCTTCCCCAAACGTAAAGCAAAACCGACCCACACAGAATATAGAGGCGCAGGAGCATGTTTCCTGAAAAAGCGGGCTGCGGACGCATTGAAGTTTCCATAGGAACTTACTTTCCCCTTTCCGATGGAGGTGTATCCTTTGTGCCAGAGCTTCGAATTTACCGCCACCACCAGAAGCCAGCCGGCACGGCGCAAACGGAAGCAGATATCCGCATCCTCCCAGTACATAAAAAATCCCTCATCGAGCGGTCCAACTTCATTGATGGCTGCTCGCGATAGAAGAAGACTGCAACCGGTGATGAATTCCACCTTGTGATCCTCCACTTCTTGGAGGAAGTGTCCGGACCTCCCCAGCCAAAAACTAACGTATCCGCCCCCCCAGCATTGCAGTCGAGTTGGCTCATCCATGAAGTAAATTAGGGATCCCACAGCTCCGATCCTGGGATCGCTCTGAGCTTTTTTGACCATAGCGCGTAGAGCTCCCGGATCGACTGTCGTGTCGTTGTTTAGCAGCCATATGAAATCGGACCCTTGCTGCTGCGCATACTTAATTCCGACGTTGCAGCCCCCTGAGAACCCGAGATTTTTCCCGTTTTCAATTAGCTTCACCCAAGGAAATGTCTCGCGAATGCGCACAGCGGAGTCGTCGGTCGAACCATTATCGATCACCACGACATCGAAAGTTGGGTAGTCCAACTGTTGGAGGGATGAAAGACACGCTAACGTATGGTGCCATTCGTTCCAGATCAGCAAAACGACGGTTACCTTAGCTGACAAGTCATAGCCTCCTTGACCATGGCGGATCCAAGTTCCCATTCGCTCGTCACTATATCACTCAGCGACTTTCTGTTCCCAACACGAAAAACTCGACACCGATGCGAGGCAAACGCCTGATTGACGAAGAACGACGAGGCATATCCACGCTGTTCATTGGCCTTTAACCTCGAACAGAAACTGGAATGCAAATAGTCCCGGCAAAATCTTCGCCAGCATCTGCCACATCGGCCGCAAATGGCCGGTCATCCGCCCTCCAATCGCAGGATGGAAACGAACGATGCGGCATCCTGCCGATTCAATCAGTTCCTGTGCAGTTTTCAGCGTAAAAAAACGCAAATGCGTATGATCCAGAGTGCCGCAAGATTGGTAATTGAATTGGCCCAGCAAAACCTTCACGCGGGTCTCCCAGTGCACTATGTTGGGCAGGGAAATCACCAGTGATCCGTTTGGACCAAGAATTTTACGCGTTTGAGAAAGTACGCGTGCAGGGTTAACCAGGTGTTCTAATACATCGCCCAGCAATACCACATCGAATCTGCCTTCCGAAAACCGCGTAACCCATTCTGGTGAATTTAGATCCAAAACATGAACTTCTTCACAGTAATCGGCGGCATACCGCGCGGCGTCAGCATCTACCTCTACACCGGTCACGACGCACTTGCGCCCTTTCATGAACTGCGACATATACCCGGTGGAGCATCCCACCTCCAACACGCGCTTCCCGGTGCCAACCCACTCTATGAGAATCCGGTTGCGACTGTACTTGTCCAATCTTGCATTTTCGGGTGCGTAGCGTGAACTCTCGATCGAGTATTCGCAGGTGTCCGGCTTCATCGAAGCTACTTCACGATTTAAAGGAATTTCACGTGACGTCACGTTGTTACGATCTCCGCGAATTCGACGATCTCGTGCCTAATCATATCAGCCTCTTCGACGCAAACTGCACTCCCAAACCACGCTGCAACAGTCGCCCAACTGCACCCCTGAGTTCACCATCAAGGCTAAGAAGCACCGGCAAGCCAGCCACGCTCCCAATAACGACCTCCGCCGCCAAAACAAACCCTGGTCTTGAGTTTGCCAACCATCCACTGGCCTGGATTAGCATCACTGCGCTCCCCACACTTAGCGACGCCGCCATCGAAGGAACGCACGCGGAAAACAAATCGCGCAGAGAAATCTTACAAAGTCTCATGAAAATGTAAACGAAAACCGGCGTCACAATGAGCGCTCCCGTGATGAACCGCGCTAAAGCGATCCCCGCAAGCTGCCAGGTAACCGACTGATCCTTGACGAACACACCTGCGACCACCAGAAATACGGCTCCCACCGCCGTCCTCGCCCATTCGAGAATCGCCAGCTGGTGGGGTCGCGAAAGCGCTTGCAACAAAGGGCCGGTGAAATAGGCGAACATCAGCGCCGCGTTCAGCACACTTAAGATTCTGAGCGCATCAGTAGCCGGCGTCCATTTTGGACCCACGGTCGCCATTAGAGGTCCGGCTACGGCTGCAAGTCCGGCAAATGCCGGCAATGCCATCGAGGCACAGAGACGAATACAAACCAGAGCGCTTTTCCGGAGAGCCTCTGGGTTGTCTTGCCAGCGAGAGAATTCCGGTAAGGATACGGCCTGAATCGAAGACGTCACCGCCGCCTGAATGCCGTTCGCCATCCGTTCCGCGATCTTGTATAAACCCACAGGCACCGGGCCGAACAGCAGTCCCAGCAAAATCGAAGCCGCCTGCACGTCGGCATAGATTCCCAGCAGCGCCAAAAAGTTCGACGCCGAAAAACCGCTCAGATCTTTCAAATGGCGCCAGGAAAATTCGAATCGCGGGCGCCACGAGCTGAGCCTCCATAACAATACGGCGGCCGTCGAGTCTTTCACAATCTGCTGTCCAACCAACGCCCAGGCGCGGAAACCTGCCAGCGCCATTCCAATACCCACCATCCCGCTTATCAGCACCGCCACATTGGATCGAATGGAAAGACTCTTGAAGTCCATTTGCCTGCTGAGCAAAGCGTTCTGCACCAGCGACATTCCCTGGATTGGAATACACAACGAAAGAGCGGCAATAATGCCCGCCACCTCCGGTGCATGATTCTTGCGCGCCCACCAGCCGCTGAGCAAAATACTGACCGCAATCAGAATCAGACTCAGTACCTGGTCCATCCAGAACACGGCGTCCAGGTGTTCCCGCTCCAATTCCTTCTTTTGGATGAGAGCGGTTACAAATCCTTGATCCAGAAACATCTGAAGAAAGCCGGTATAAATCAAGGCAATCGAAACTGTCCCGAAGTCGTGCGGCCCCAGTAGGCTCGCCAGAACAGCGGTGAACAACGCGGTAAAGCCTTGCTGGCCCCAATTCGCCGTATACGACCACTTCAAGGCATTGAGAAATGATTTTTGTTGTGCCATCTACCCCATAAGCGAGAAACCCAGTTCTCGCGCGGCAATCATACTCTTCTCGCCACCGCAAGAAACTCCGAGAAAAGAATATTATTAGTAAGCCTTCGCATAACGCCCTCGCGGCTGCCGGCCTGCGGGGAGCGAGACTCGACAATCATTTCCGGCTTCATTCCAGCCTTGCGAAACCAGCGTCGAATTGTTCTTCGCGAGGTCGAATGAACGCCTGTGTTTTCATACCCTGCTAAATCCCAGAAGTCCCCGTTCCGTCGAATTCTTCGCCAGTACAAAAGGAGCGGCAATATCTTCGGCGCCACAAGGATAATCGTGCCTTTGTCGGAGAGAACGTCACGAAACAATGACAAAATGGAACCGGGATCCGGCACCAGGTGAATAATATTGGAAAACAGGATGCAATCGAAACGCCTGCCGCCTAAATGTTCGCGCGCTGCATGAAAATCCCCGTAAACCATCTCGACGCCTGCCGCCTCAGCCCTGCCCGAAATCACCGGGTCCAGAGGAACCGCAACAACTTTCAAGCCTTGGCTTGCGAGTAAAGCTTCCGTGGCACCCCATTCGCACCCAACCGAGAGCAATGTCTTCGCCTCCGATGGGATTGACGAGAGCAATTCCTGCCGGACCGGCTCATAGTAAAGTTTCGAGTACGCAGGTGACTTTAGCCGTGTCTGCGTCGCACAAAGCGATTGCGGAGGATGGCCATTGCTGCTCACTCTGATCAGGGCATCGAGTTGCCGGCGCAGCTCGCGGCCGTTTATTCCCAGGCCAAGCTCGACATATTTATTGGGAATGTGGTGCACCAGGAAATCGTCGAAGCGCGAAATGCAGATCAGCTTGGTCAAGCCGCACTGAGTGTAAGGGTCGGTCGCGGCCGACTCCGGCAGAAGATACCTGCCATCACGATGCGGTGGTACAAGAAAACCTCCCGAGTCAATGGCACGTCGAAGCTGTTCTCGCGTGAGCACATAGCAGGCGGAGTGTTCATTGGTGAAGAATGCGAATTTTTGGCTTCCTCTCGATCGCACGGATTTGAGATCCCAGTGAAAGCAGCCATGGACATCGGGGAAATACGTTTCGCCATCTTCCCCCTTTTCAAATCGCATGAATCCCGCAATTTCATCCTCGCGAAGCGCGGCCGATACCTCGAGGAACGCCGAAAGATTTCTTTCCGTGATGAGTGTGTCGTCCTCTGAATAAACGAAAAGATCGTAATCGTTCAATCGTCTGGCAAGAATCTCCTTGTGCGCAAAAGGCAAAGTCCAAGGATCTTTCCCTTGCAGGTCGACCATAACCAACTCGACCGAGGGGTCGAGTTCCTTGCGCAGATTCGACAAAACCACAATATCCACGTCGAACGGCATGGACCGGTACTCGTTCAGGAGGCGCCGGAGATAGGAATCGTTCTTCGCCCCGAAATTTGCGATGGCGACCAGAACTTTTATCGGCAAGGTGTTTTCACCGGTCGCGAGCCGCAGATTGCGGATTGCGGATCCTTGCGAAGGCCGCTTTTGTGGTACGCGCAATCTCCTGGATCAGAAGTTTGCCGGGATCGCCGGAATCAACTGCCTGCCAATGAGAATAGGCAAGAACCCAGGCGATGCCACAAGCGACAAAAATAAAAAGTCCCAGGGCGATGAAGAGGGTTCTTGGCGGGTACGACTTTCTTTCAGGCAGGTCCGCGGGATCGAGCACCTTCACACTCGGGGTCTCGCGAGCTTCCTCGACCTTTGCCAGTTCATACTGCTTGGTTAGCGTCTCGTAGATTACTTCCTCGACTTTGGAATTTCGATAGAGATCAGCCCAGGCGACTCCCAAAATTGGCAGTTCCCGAATCGACGGATATAAATCGGCATTGTCGCTAGCGCCCTCTTCGCCCGAAGAACCTCCAGGCTGTTGCGGCGCGACACCCTTCCCTCCCATCTTCTGCAGTTGCCGCCGATACTCATCAATGCGCGCCTGCATCGAACGGATGCGGACATTGCCCGGCGTATAGATTTGCTGCAGACCCTGCAGTTGGGTTTGAGCCGCAATCAATTGCCCTTCCAACTCGGCCGCCGCGCCGATCATCGCCCGCCCTTGTTCTTTCACATCGATGGCAGTGTTCTGGCTGGCAAACTTGCTGAAATCCTTTTCTGCCGCTTCCAGATCCTTCTGTACTCCCACGAGCCGGTCTTCCAGAAAGACTCGCTCCTTATGAGCCGAGGAAGTGTTCAGGCCAATCACCGCCTGATTCAAAGCCTCCACATACTCGCGTGCCATACCTGCGGCGCGGCTGCGATCATGATCGCTTACGTTTATGGTGATAATCCCGCTCTTCCGGTCGGACGTGACGTCGGTGCGTCCTTCCAGCACTTTCCGTGCGTCATCGTATCGGCTCACTCCATACGCTTTTTGCAGATCAAACTTAGTAACCACCGCGTCCTCAACGGTTCGGCTATGCAGCACGCCGATAAATAGATCGCCCGATGTTTTCATCCCCAGTAACTCTCCGCCGATGGAGCCCAAATCCCCATTCTTTCCCAAAGCTGCCAGCATCGAGGCGATTCCCTGGCCCGCCTGATCGGGCGGCATGAGGCGAGTCGTCGAAGTGTAGCGTACCGGGATGAGGAAGACGAGCACACTCGAACAGAGAAAGCCAGTAGCCGCGCAGCGGAAGATAAGTCGCCTCTTCTCCCAAAGCAATGTGAATCTGTCGATGGTCCCCCTGCGGGCCACTCGTCCGTCCTCGGCCTCGATCACCAGTTCCGGCTCAAGCTCCGGCTCGACGTATTTCGGTTGCTGCTTCGTGATTTCCTTGGTCGCCATTTAGCTCAACGCAATTACTGAGTACTATTACTGCTGTACCCCATCTTGATTTTGGTCTTTTCCATGCAGCGGCTTTGGCCAAAAGTTCAACTGTATCGAAGAGGTCACATTCGACTGCCGCGTCAAGGCAATCACCGGATAATTCCACGTTTCATATTGCACCATCGCCGCCACGCTAAACGACGACCCCACCCAAAACTCTGCGCGTACATTCGCGTCGGTCAAGTTGCCGCCCTGGGGAATCGCCGTGTCCAGGGGATCAGCCACCAATTGGCGGCTTACTTTCTGGTGCCTGAAACCGAATTGCAGTTTGTCGCGATGACTGAGCCAATACGTCGTCAACGCTTGGGCTCCTTGCCCTTGCCGTCCCATCCAGCTCCCCATCAAGTGACCCGCGTTTTGAAATCCCGAGATCCACGTGTCATCCCAATAAAAGGCGCCATGCGAAATGTCGCCTGCGCCGGTCGGGGGATCGGTATACCCCCCCTCCAGCCGGAGATCCATCTTCCGAACTCCGGGCAAGGTAGGTATGTACAGGCCTGCGAACCAAGCCGCAACGTCGGGCCCCAGCAGCGGAGTAATCTCATCGTGCTGAGCCATGCCTTCCGCATAAAATGTTGCTCCATTGCGCATGCCCGGAAGCCGATAGCTGAAGTCCAATCCTGAGCGCCGCGCTCCCGGCTTCCTCGCATTTTCAGGCAAGGTATTGCCCGTTGAGAATACGCTCCTCAAGAAATTGTGCACCGTTAAAGGATAACCCGGACCACCGTAGTCGGTTGTACGCGACAGGCCAATCTCTAAATTCGATGTCGGCTTAAAACTGATTCGCTCGCCGTGATCGATGGGCTGCGGATGCACCGGTTGCCCGTATCCTCCCGCTAATCCGGTGGGAGTCAGCACCAGGTCATATCCGGAATACTGCCCGACATAACCCTCCACCCGCATCAGGCCAAGCACACCCAGAAAACTGGGTAATCGGAACGGAGTCACACGATCCACGCGGAACATACGCATCGGCTGCGCGTTGTCGCTGAACATTAACGCCCCACCCTGCGATGGCCCCCACCATAAACTTTGATTTCCGTAGGAAATCTGCCAATCGGAGAAATTCATTCCAACATAGGCATCCAGAAATCGGCCCTGGTTGAATGCAGGGGTTGGTGTGTCCGGTGGAACGGGAGGAGTGGAAATGATAGATGCAAGCTGGCTGAAATCCTCACTCGATATGGTGTCGCGCGCTGTCAACGGCAATGCAGGCACCGACGGCGCGTGTTGATATTCGCCGCGCGCGTAAACTACAAACGGACCATCTGCCGCCCATCCCGACATCCCTGAAATGTCATTGAACCCTTGTTCCACCGGCCGGCCAAAATCGTTCGTGATCGTCTCGCCAAAGTGATCACTATCGGTCAGTGGCTTGCCGACGATCTCCATGCCCCGCGTGTAAACCGATTCGACGCGAAAATTGGCATTGTCTCCGCCGCCCAGCAAATTCAATTCCGACTGGAATTCAGTCTGCAACTCGCGGAAGATTCGCGCCGCCTCGCTCTCGTCGGCGGCATCCTGCGAGATGCTGTCTTCTGCTTCTTCAACTTGTCGCGCACATTCCATTCGCGTCCACGGCCGCATATCCGCGAACCCCGTATGGATGTAACCCATCGCTGTCAAACGATCGATCGCCGGATAAATCCAGTTATCCAGCGGCACGTAGGGTGAGCCCATATCTTTCGCCTGCCAGTGGCCGGGACTATCCTGCCGCACCGCAGGAAGCTCCCACGGTCCACCCGGCAAATCCGGATTGTGATGTTTGCGATAGACGTACTCGCTCGTCAAATATCCGATCAGGGCGCCCACGAACACATCCGAAGGAAAATGTTGTTTGGCGGTGACTCGCGTTGCGCTGATCGCAGTCGCCGCACCATACGCTAGAAATTTTATAAACGGGCTGGGATATTCATGCGCAAACATTCCCGCGATTGCCCAGGAAATCTCCGCATGTTCTGAAGGAAACGAAGTCCCGCCCTTCCAGAATTTCCCGTTGCCACTATCCTGAAACGGACGCTGGCGCCCGGTCGCATACTTCAGCGCCTCTACCACTGCGAGCCCGTCGATGGTCGCTTCCCCGCTCAGAAAGCCGGTTTCCCGCTCATGTTCATTCTGCGATACCAGCCCTAGAAGATAAATCCCGCCAGCTCCGCCGACCATCGAATAGGTCCCGTAGTCGGAAACGTGACGGTAAGTGTTTAAGGTGTTCGTTGCATTCGAGAGATGCCGGCTCACCGAGCTGTCGGTCGCGAACAGAGCTGCCGCGAATCCTCCGGCGGGAACCAGCCAAGTCGCATCCGAGAGCTTAAATCTCGCCGGACTTGTCCACATGCCGATCTGATCGTGCAGAAGCTGTCGCGGCAAACCCAGAAGACTGCTTTCAGAGTGCGCGGAACCTTGAGCCGGTTGCGGGTTGTCCGGCAAATCTTGCGCTGCCGAAACCTTCGAAGAGTCAGCAGGTTGTGCACCGATTGTGCTCTGCCCCGCCACAGTTCCGTCGGAAGTCTCAGCCGTAGGCTTCGGTGTCGACTGCCCGAGTGCAACCGCCGTGCTCACCAGTAAACACATCATCCTCAGCCTGCGAACCAGCTTCCTGATCACGAACCAGTCCTTAATATGCCGCAGCCAGAATCGCGCTGGTGGTAATTGAACTCAAGACCTGCGCATTCTGGAATATAGTCTTCCAGATCGGCGGTCCACCCAGCGCTTTTTCCGGAACGACCACCATATCGCCCGGCTGCAAAGATACGCCTAAAGAATCACCCGTTACCCATCCCGCGCTGTGATTGCTGATCACAGTTCCGTCGGCGCGGATCACAAACGTGGCTCTTTTGTTAGCCATGTTCGTCGTCCCCCCTGCCTGCGTGAGATACCATCGCGCGCTCTTGCCGGGACGATAGGCCACAGCCGTCGGCCCGTACACCTGACCTTGCACCAAAACGTAGCTTGGGCGCTTCGGCACCACCAGAACGTCTCCCGCTCTCAGGGTAATATCGCGGGAGGTATTGGCCCAGGCCTTTGTGTCGGAGGAGACTTGAATCGTTACGCGACCGGTCGGCGGCGAACTGACGAGATTATCCAGGGTTGTCTGCCACTGGGTTAACGCGGATTCCGCAGAAAGTTTCTGGTCGGGGTCGCTGGTACTGGTTGCCGTCAACTGGAGCTGGGTTTGTTGCTGTCGCACGCGCTGCACCAACTCGGTATAAGACCGCATTTCCAGTTTTTGAACTTCCGATCGCACCAGCACCGAGCCGTATGGATAGGCTCCCGGTGCAAATCCTCCCGCTCGCATCAGCACCGAACTCAACCGCTCGCCAGGCCGGATTCCGTAGCTTCCCGGATGCACCACTTCTCCGCGTACTGCAATCGACGCGCCCAAATCCTCCCAGCCCGGAACCTGTCGGATCGACAGGACGTCGCCATTGTTCAGCACTTCATTGGAAGAGGCGTCGCCGATCATCGCTTTCGCCAGAGAGACCTGCTGCTCGTCGCCTGTAACTTGCTTATCGTTTTTCCAGACGTAATGCGTGAGATCGGCAGTCTGGAGGTCGGCACTTTGCTTCAATCCGCCCGCCGCCGCCAGCAAATCCGAAACCGTCATCTGCGCGGTCAGCGGATATCGTCCCGGCCGCTCCACTTCGCCTTTCACCAACACTGTTGCCGGATCCGCCGCCGCCGCATTCCGGTGGATGAGCACACGATCCCTCGAAGTCAGCATGATGTTGTCCGCCGGACTGCCCTCGAGTGCAACGTTAAGCTTTACGTTCAAAATTTTCAGCGTGCTGTCCGGCATATGGCGGAAAACCTGCGCATCTTCGGTCTGCGCGTCAGGATTCAATCCTCCTGCCAGATGTATAGCATCGCTAAGATGAATATCTCCGGAGGTCCGGTAGGTTCCTGGCGAGCGCACATCGCCCAACACCGAAACTGTGGGCGGATCTTCAAAATCGTAACGTCCAAAAATTTGTACAGTATCCAACGCATCGAGCTCCGGCGCATTCTTGGGATCGGCCAACGCCTCAGCCACGCTGAAGCTCTGCACCACCGGCCGGTAGTCGGGCAAACTCAAACGAATAATCTCGCCGTATTGCAATGCAGGCTCTGGTAAAAGATCTTTATATGAGGCAATCAGATCGGTAACGTGCATTCCCTGCTTATACGAATATTTCCCCGGCCGGACCACATGCCCTTCGAGATAGACCGCATCCTGGTTGTATGGCGCGATCGGAAAAATTCGAATCTTGTCGCCATCCTGAATCTTGAACGACTCCAGCTGTTGGGTAACCTGCTCCGAGCTGTCATCCTGCGGAATATCCAGGCTCAGCATCGTCTCTTTCTCGTGAGCCACCACCCGCTGCACTTCGACATGCCGCAAGGTCGCCGTGGGCAGCAACCCTCCTGCAAGCGCCAGTGCATCTGATAACGTCTTTTCGTCGTTCAGTTCGTAAATCGCAGGGCGCCGCACCATCCCTTCAACGGTGATTTCCCCGCCTAGCGGAGGAGCGATCACCGTATCGCCATTTTCCAGCCGCGCGATATCGCCCTTTACGCCATGCAGCAACAAGTCGTAAACATCGACATCCTGCACCAGTTGATCACCGCGATAGTGCTTGAGGATGCGCAACGATCCGCGTCCCGTCGGACCTCCGGCGACGAACAGCGCGTTCAACGGAGTCGAAAGTGAACCCACATCGTAAGCACCCGGGCGCACAACATCGCCGACGACATAGACACGAATGGTTCTCAGACGCGATAAGGACACATCCGCAGAAACATCACGAAACTGCGTACGCAAGGTTTTCTGAACCAACTCCTGCACCTCAGCCAGTGACTTGCCGGCAACCATGACAGGCCCGGATTCCGGCAGATTAAGCCGACCCTCGTGGTCAACGACCTGGTAGAAGCGCCGCGCCACACCGCCCCACAGATTGATCGATACGCCATCGCCGGTGCCCAGCACATAATCCGGCCCAACCGGAAGGTCCATGGGGATGCTCTGCAGGTCGCGCGTACCGTTCTCAAACACTTCCATGCCGAAGCGCTGAACTGCTGGTGGCCGCGCCGCCGCCTGCAGATACATGTCATACAGCGATGGAATTTCCCGATAAGGATTCGATCGCCTCACCAGCCGCTGATTCGGCGTCATTGGCTCCCGCGCCCGGCGAGCATTCTCACGCAGGATTGCGTTGCTCACGCTGAGGTCGTAATAGTTTGTTTGGTTGCCGGTACCGTAAGAAGTATTACCGTAAGATCCATTCGGAGTAGCATACGGATAAGAACCGTTCGCATACCCCGAATTGTTGCCGAAGCGATTCATACCTCCGTACATGCCCTGGCCGAGCCCGTCGCCGGCGAAATCAGAATCTAAAGACAAATCTCCGAACTCGTCGAACCCTCCCTGCCCTTGCGACTGCATTCCGCCGGCGGAAGTCCGGCGCTGATAACTTCCACCGCCTTCTTCATCAGAATCCTGTCCGTAATCGGAGAGTCCACTTGTACCCCCTCCTGCCTGTGCTTGCTGGCCGACCCCAAAATTCGTATCGGGACCGCTGGTTCGCAGCAAGTCTGTGCCGTTACCACCCGGTACTGTAGGTTGTTGCGGTGCATATGGAACCGTAGGAGGCACATCAATAGGCGGCTCTAATCCTGGAACGGCCTGGGGGTATTGATTCACTCCGGGAAATTGCTGTTGCTGCTGCGGGGGCAACTGCTGAATCGACGGTGTCGCGGCATTCTGGGCCGCGCAGTTTGCCCTTCGCGGATCGCAATTCTGCTGACTCGCCAACTTTTCTTGCTCGGCCTTCATCTTTTCGCGATCAGCCGCTTCTTCTTCAGTGATCCACTTCACCCGCTCTTGAATCAGCAAATCCTGCTGCTTTGCCAGTGGCGATTCCGGATTCACGGTCGGCAGCAGGTATCCATACTTCTGAACAATCTGCGTCACGACCGACCGAAAAGTGATGTCATTCTCCAGCCGGTCAAAGATCACCTCTTCCGCAAGATCGTTTTCCGTAATAATCTGCCCATGGTCGGTGGCGTCTTTCGCGAGCCAGCGCTTTACTTCCACCATCAATCCCGCATCGCGGTGCAGAATGAGCGCCAATTGCTGGGTGTCTGCCGCCACATGAGCCAGGTTTTGCCGCGCCAGCTCCGATTGCGAAACCGGTTTGGTCTGCCGCGTTTGGCTAAAACTGCCTATCGACCACGCCAATACGATCGTGACGCCGACAAGCGTCTGTAATTCCCGCCGGCGCACTCCAATACCAAAAGCATTTCGTGAATTCATCAATTCTCGAATACCGCCTTCACTGACCATCGGTGATCGCCGTTGCCGCTTCAACGAAGTATCGAGACTATTTCACCGCGTTCCATTTAAATTAGAGCGAGCCGTCAGCGTTCGGCCCCTGTGCCGGCTACATTATGCTCGTCGTTTTTGCGGCAGAAATATCAGGATTTCTCGATACAAATCAATCAGAACGCCACCTTGAGCATAACCCTTCTGAACCGGAAAAGTCTCCCGCTGGACCTTATCAATCAACCGGTTGACAGGAATAAGCCACCGGTCTCCACGGAATTTTGCCCGCGCTGTCTGTCGCGATGAGGGGGGAACCTCAAGGCCGCGGCATTTCCGACTGTCGTAGCTTCGGCAGATTATAAACCAAACTGCTCGCTCCTTCACGTAGGCCTTGCAGAAAGGCCTTCAGTCGTCGAGCATTCCCCACGGCGTAAAGTATGGCAATAACACACCGACGATAGCGCTGCGGAGGTACGAACGCCGCCTTGTTGTCCGAATCTTGACAATTCGCAGCCTGCGCGTGATAGTTGGTGACTGCCAGTCGTATATGAGCATAGGTCAGTTATGACTAAAGGTCATGCGTCCAACTCTGCCGCATTTTTCGAAGCTCTTGCCTCCGAGGGTCTGCCGCATCTGGAGAGCACGGGACGCCGCCAACGTCGTGGCGCCGAAACTCGGCTGCGCCTGTTCCGTTGTGCGCTTCAACTTTTTGCCGAGCGCGGCTACCCCAATGTCACGGTGGAAGATATCACCGAAGCCGCAGATGTAGGTAAGGGCACGTTCTTCAACTATTTCGAAAGCAAGGATCAAGTATTGAGTGTGATGGCTGAAATCCAGCTCGGCAAAGTGCAAGAAGCTCTGACCATGGCCGAAGCTGGCGAACAGACGATTTGCTCGGTGTTACATCATCTTTTTCTTAGCTCCGCGGAGGAACCCGGGCGCAGCCCCGAACTCGCCCGTGCACTTCTGTCTTCCTTTCTCGCGGGCGAAGGCGTGCGGCGTCTTGTGGCTCACAACCTGGCGTCGGAAGGCCGCAAGCTGCTGTCTCAGATCGTGGCGGCCGGGCAAAAGCGCAGAGAGATTGACTCTCGCCTCAAGAAAGAGAAGATCGCGCTTCAGATCCAGCAAGCGTTTATGGGAACGCTTCTGCTTTGGTCGCTGGAGGGTCAGCCCGCGCTCAAAGCTTGGGCGGAGGAAAGCTTTCAACAGTTTTGGAGGGCAGTCGCCGCCTCCGGTCACGAGCAAAAGCGATGAAACATAACTGCCGAACTCTGGTCATGCTATCGCTGGCAAGCTTGATCAGCACGGCGATGAGCTTTGGCCAGGCATCGGCACCCTATCGCCTCACGTTGCGCGAGGCGGTTCAGCGAGCAGTGGAGCACAACGTCAACGTGCTCACCGCGTGGACTCAGGTCGAGGAGGGCGAAGCCACCAGCAGCCGCCTCAAATCGTTCGCCCTGTTTCCGCATGTGCAAGCACAAATCTATACCAACATGCAGAAGCTCTCGATCGACGAATTCGGGCTAACCGGGCTGGCGACGATAGCCTTGCCCGAAACCACCGGACCGTTTTCCAATTACGATTTTCACTTCGCTGCCGAACAGAACATCGTTGATCTACATAGTTATCGCCAGTGGAAAGCCAGCCAACACGCTGTTGATGCGGGAAAATCGGAATATGAGGGTGAGGTCGATCTCGTCATCCTAGCCGCTGCCGATCTATACGTGAAGGGGCAAGCTGCCGCGGCACGCATCGAGGCCGCCCAATCCCGGGTTACCGACTCGGATACCTTATACAAGCTGGCGAAAGACAAGCACGATGCCGGAAGCGCGACCGGAGTCGACGTGCTGCGTGCGCAGGTACAACTAGCCAACGACAAACAGGTTCTCTTGGCCGCGCAGAATCAATATAAACAATCGCTGCTCGCTCTCGCGCGCAACCTCGGCATGAGTCCGGGGACCCCTCTGGATCTGGCCGACCCGCTCCGCTATCATCCCCTGCCCCCGCTCCAGGCCGAGAGTCTTGTGCCGCTGGCACTTCTCGCGCGCCCTGACTATCTGGCGCTTGCCAGCGAGCGCCAGGCGGTAGTTGAGCTGCAGCGCGCCAACCGCGCCCGCTACTATCCGAAGTTCAGCATTTTCGGCGGCTATGGGGAGCTAGGCCGCAGCTTCGGAGACTTCCATAGCGTGGGGCTCGTTCAAGCCCAAATCGACTTTACTTTATTTGAGCGCGATATCAGCGGCGAGGCACAGGAAATCGCCAGCCGGCTGAAACGTGTCGATTACCAGATCGCCGATCTGCGGCGCGGCATTGAAGAGGACGTTCGTGAGGCGTTGCTGAATATCGAGTCCACCGCCGAGCAGGTGGCCGTCGCCAGGGAAGGGCAAGATCTCGCGCAGCGCGAACTGCAACTCGCGCAGGATCGTTTCCAGTCGGGCGCCACCAACAACATAGAGGTGGTCACCGCCCAGGACCAGCTCGCGCGCGCGCAGGAGAACTACATTCTTGCCGTCTCCACCAACATCGAGGCGGAGTTTGGGCTCGCAGCGGCCTTGGCAGACACTAAGAGCATTGGAGAGTAACTGCAGGGGCTGCAAGAGATCTGTCGACCGGGCGATGGTTGAGGTTCACACCCCAGAGGGTTGAAGCCATGAAACGAAGTCTACCAATCTTGATCGTGCTAGCCGCGGCTCTCGCGGCAGGGGCGTATCTTTATCCCCGTTTTACCAGGAAAACGGAGCCCCAGAGTCAGCTTTTGCTCTCAGGCAACATCGAAGCCCACGAGAGTCTGGTCAGCTTTAAAGTGCCGGGACGCGTCGTTGAGCTGCCCGTCGAGGAAGGCCAGCGGGTTGAGGCGGGAACTTTGCTTGCGCGTCTCGACGACGGCGACTACAAGCAAAGGGTCCGCATGGGCGAGGCCACGGTGAATGTGCGCGAATCCAGCCTTGCCCTTATGCTCGCTGGAACGCGCACGCAGGAAGTGAGCGCGGCGGAGCAAACCATGATTAATGCACAAGCCGATCTCGAGGAGAAGAAGCTCGAAGATGACCGCGCTAAGCGGCTTTTCAGCAAGGATGAACTCTCCGCCCAGGACCGCGATCTCGCCGATACTGCCCTCAAACGTACCGAAGCGACATTTCGGGCAGCACAGCAGCGATACAACGAAGCTGTTGAAGGAACCCGGAAAGAAGATATAGCGATTGCCCGCGCAAATCTCAAGCAAGCCGACGCCGATCTCGGTTTATCGCGAGTCAACCTGGACTACACAACCCTCCACGCCCCCTCTGCCGGAGTGATCACGGTGCGGCAGGCCGAACTCGGAGAGGTGGTCATTCCCGGCACACCGGTGGTTACCGTTGCCGATCTCCAGCACATCTGGCTGCGCGCGTATATCGCGGAAACTGACCTGGGTCGCATCCGCTGGGGTCAGGAAGCGACCATCACCACCGACACGTATCCCGGCAAGCAGTATCGCGGACATATTTCGTTCATATCGTCGAGCGCGGAGTTCACACCGAAGAGTGTGCAAACCTACAAAGAACGCATAACCCTTGTCTACCGAATCAAGATTGACGTCGAGAATCCTAATTACGAACTCAAACCCGGTATGCCCGCCGACGCCCATGTCGACCTTGCCGCGGCTAATCCGAACGTGCCCCAGCAGGCAGCTGCGCCGACGAACTGATGAATGAGGAACGCCAATCCGCGATCATCGCCGAGAACCTCACGAAGAGCTTCGCCGATGTAAGTGCAGTGGACCACTTGAGCTTCGACGTTCGAGCCGGCGAGATCTTCGGCCTGGTGGGTCCGGATGGCGCGGGAAAAACTACAACGCTCCGCATGCTCGCCGGCATCATGCCGCCCGATGAAGGCACTGCCCGCGTGGCTGACTTTGATGTCATCCATGATCCCGAAAATGCCAAGCGACACCTCAGTTACATGCCGCAACGCTTCGGGCTTTACGAAGACCTCACTGTTGACGAGAACATTCGGTTTTATGCCGACCTGTTCGGAGTGAATCGGAGAGAACGCGAAGAGCGCTCCGCGGCCTTGTTACAGGCTGCGGGTATGAGAGAGTTCCGCCGTCGTCTCGCAGGAGAGCTTTCCGGCGGCATGAAACAGAAACTCGGGCTGGTCTGCGCACTTATCCACCGCCCTAAGATAATTTTGCTGGATGAGCCGACGACCGGCGTCGATCCGGTTTCGCGCCGCGATTTCTGGCGCATCCTTTACGAATTGGTTTCAGAGGGTGTGACGATCCTCACATCCACAGCCTACCTCGACGAAGCGGAGCGCTGTCATCGGGTCGCCTTGCTCCATCAAGGCAGGCTGCTCTTCTGCGACACGCCAAACAATCTCAAGGCCAGGCTGGGCAAGAGCGTGCTCTCTATCACCTCATCCGAACCACGCAGGCTGCGTGCCGAACTGGAGAACGCGGTTGGCATTTCCAGTCTCGTCCTGACCGGCGACGGCTTGCACGTCGTGGTTGACGATAGCGCGAGACGCATCCCGGAATTCGAGGCCCGGCTGAATAACGCCTCCGTTCCCTTTAACGTGATTCAACAAGTCACGCCCACGATTGAAGACCTCTTCGTCGACGCGGTCGGCGGGGGAGCGTCGCCCCATGCCTGAAGCCGGCAATTCCGTGATAATCGAGGATCTCGTCAAGCGCTTCGGAGATTTTGTCGCCGTCGATCACATCAATCTCGAAGTGCGCAAAGGCGAGGTTTTTGGTTTTCTAGGGCCGAACGGCGCAGGGAAATCCACTACCATCCGCATGCTCTGCGGCCTGTTGAGACCCACCTCCGGCGGGGCGCGGGTCGCCGGATTTGACGTGAGCCGGGAACCGGAATCGGTGCGGCAGAACATCGGCTACATGTCGCAGAAATTTTCTCTCTACAACGATCTTACTGTGATGGAAAACATACGCCTGTTCGCCGGTCTCTATAGCGTGCCCGCAAACCTGCTCAAAGAACGAATTGAATGGGCGCTGGAGATGGCGAATCTCAAAGGTAGGGAACATCTGATTACCGCAACACTTCCCGGGGGGTGGAAGCAACGCCTGGCCCTGGGCTGCGCGGTGTTGCATCGACCGCCCGTCATCTTCCTGGATGAGCCTACCTCGGGCGTCGACCCCATTTCGCGCCGTCAGTTCTGGGACTTGATTCACCTCATGGCAGAGAAGGGCGTGACGGTTTTCGTGACTACGCACTACATGGAAGAGGCGGAATACTGCAATCGTCTTGCATTGATCTCTCGCGGCACCGTTGCGGCACTGGGTACTCCTTCAGAACTAAAGCGGAAATCGATGAAAGGCGAACTGCTCCTGGTTGAGTGTGAACCGTTGGGCCAGGCGGTCGAAATTTTGCAGTCCGCTCCCGATGTGATTGACGCTGCGGTTTTCGGCAGCGCTCTGCACCTGGTCGTGCGTGATGCCACGGCTGCCATCCCCCGGGTCAGGAAGTATCTGTCAGACCATAACGTCACCGTTGCCCTGGTCGACAAGATCAATCCAACACTTGAAGATGTTTTCGTCTCGCTCACCAGTACGCCTGGTTCGGCGAAGGAGTGGAAAGCGTGAGCTTCACTCGCTTCCTGGCCGTTGCCAGAAAAGAGGTCGTCCACATCCTTCGCGACACGCGCGGTCTGATCATTGTGCTGATCATGCCGGTCGTTCTGGTGCTGCTGTTTGGCTACGGCGTCAATCTCGATTTCAAAGGGCTGCCCGTATATGTGTACGACCGCGACGGCAGCCAGCGAAGCCAGGATCTTTTGAAGCGCTTCCAGGCCAGCGAGTACTTCGATGTGGTACGGGTTGTGGGCGATTACTCGGCATTGACACGGTCGCTCGACGACGGCCATGCCAAAATGGGGATTGTCATCCCATGGGATTTTTCTCAGCGTCTGAGCGATGGTCGCCCGGTCCAGGTTCAGGCGCTTGTCGATGGCACGGATGACAACACAGCCAATGTCCTGATCGGCTACGCCCTGGCAGTAGTCCAGGGCTATTCCTCGGATGCCCAACTCGTATGGCTTCGCAACCGTGGCCAACTCGTCCAACCGGCTCTCGTCAGTGTTCAGGCCCGGACCTGGTACAACGAGGATCTCGAAAGCAGCGCGTTCATCGTTCCCGGCGTGCTTGCTCTGGTAATGTCCGTGATCGGGGCGTTCCTCACCTCGCTTACCATCGCACGCGAATGGGAGCGGGGCACCATGGAGCAATTGATTTCCACTCCGGTTACCCCAGTTGAAATTATGCTCGGCAAGCTGGCCCCTTATTTTGCTATAGGCATGTTCGATGTCATCGTCTGTGCCTTGATCGCCATTTATTGGTTCCAGGTTCCGTTTCGTGGATCTTTTACAACTTTGCTATGCGCTTCCGCAATGTTCCTGGTAGTCGTGCTGTCCCTTGGATTCTTTATCTCGGTGATCGCAAAGAGTCAGCTCGCCGCCAGTCAGGTTTCGTTGATTATTACCTTTCTTCCAGCCTTTCTGTTGTCCGGATTTCTGTTTCCCATTGAGCAAATGCCCGCCGTCCTGCAGTGGATTACCCGCATCATTCCGGCACGTTACTACGTTTCCGTCCTGAAAAAAATATTTCTCAAGGGGACGCCGACCACTTTGCTCTACACCGACCTGGCTCCTCTGGCTCTGTTCGCGCTGGTTCTGGCACTGCTCGCCACCGCTTCATTCCACAAGAGGTTGGGGTAAAGGGGCGAAACGATGCTGGCACGTCTCAAGCAGATGTTAATCAAAGAGTTCATCCAGGTCTTTCGGGACAAGCGCACCCGCTTTTTGCTCTTCGGGCCGCCGATCATCCAGATGTTGATGTTCGGCTACGCAGCCACTTTCGAGATCTATCATGTTCCCACCGTTGTCCTCGATCTCGACCATAGCCAGGAGAGCCGAGAACTTATCTCCCGGTTTTCTTCCGGCCGCTATTTTGACGTGCAACGCCAGCTCACGGATTATCGTCAGGTCGGCGATCTTATCGAGCAAGGCAAGGCTACGATCGGTCTCGAGATTCACGCCGGCTTCGCTCAGAATCTGCGCAAGGGCCAGACCGCGCCGCTGCAAGTGATCGTCGATGCCACCAATTCGAACACCGCCCTGATCGCCTCCGCCTACATTACGCAAATCGCACTCGGCTTCGCCCACGACTACCAGAAGGACCGCGTCTACCGCATCGCGCCGCCAATGCTGGAAGCAATCCCTTCCGTGCAGCTCGAGCCGCGGCCATGGTATAACCCGGACCTTCGGAGCCGTTGGTTTTTCGTTCCGGGGATTATCGGCAGTCTCACGCTCGTACTCGTGGTCACGCTGACGGCCTTCGCTGTGGTCCGCGAACGCGAGATTGGCACCCTCGAGCAGATCATGGTCACGCCGATCCGCCCCTTCGAATTCATTCTCGGTAAAACCCTGCCCTATTTTCTGATTGGCCTGTTCGATGTTTCTCTGATCGCGACCGTGGGAACATTCTGGTTCGAGGTTCCATTTCGCGGTCATATCCTCGTTCTGTTCGCAGGAGCGATTCTTTTTTTGCTCTCTATGCAGGGAGTGGGCCTGCTGATTTCGACCGTCTCATCTACCCAGCAGCAGGCCATGGTGACCGCCTTCTTTTTTATTATGCCGGCGGTGACTTTTTCTGGCTTTGCATTTCCCATCAGCACCATGCCGCAATGGCTGCAATACCTCACCTATCTCAGCCCATTGCGTTACTTTCTGGTGGTGCTTCGCGGCACGTATCTGAAGGGAGTAGGCATGGGAATTCTCTGGCCGCAGATGTTGGCCATGGCTGCCCTGGGAGCCAGTTTGCTCACGATCGCCGTCCTGCGATTCCACAAAGCGCTCGACTGAGCTTACAATCGCCATCCAGAGTGGATCACAATCGCAACTGCCGCCCAGCCTACGGAATCACATAAAGTGGGACGTTGCTGGTGAGTGTGCCGCTGGCAATATTGACAGTGACGTAGCCGGTGGTCGCACCTGCGGGAACCGTTGCGATCAATAGAGTGTCTGATTTGTCCGTGAAGCTTGTAGGGATTCCGTTGATTAGAACTTCAGTAGTGCCGGTGAGCTCTTGTCCCATGATATCGAATTCCTGCCCAATTTTCGCCGTGTTCTCAACGAACGAAACGAAAGGGGCGAGTCCTGTGGATAGGCGGAAGATTGAGCCCTCCTGCCCTGAACCGCCGTAGTACGTTGTCCCATAAAAGCTCCCATCAGTAGCCTGAAGCAGGCCCGCAGCCGGTAGGTATGCCACAGGGCAGGCATTCGAGGGGCAGAAGCTGTAAAGCGTAGAGAGCTTTCCCTCGGGCGTGATTTCGAAGACCGTACCCTGGTTAGCCGGGTAGCCATAAGTCGTCCCGTAGAAGTTTCCGTCAGTGGCTTGGACCAAGGGGCCATTTGGCGTCATGCCATCTGCGCAGTCGGCTTTGGCACAAAAGTCGTAAAGTGTCGTCAGCGTGCCCGCAGGTGTGGTTTTGAAAATCGTGCCGCAACCTGTGAGACAGTAGTTGGGGTTGCTGTTGCTGCCGCCATCGGCCGTTACGCCGTAGAAGTCAGTGTTACGGGCCTGTATCAGCCCGCCGACAGGAAAGTCGCCCCCGGTGCCGAAGGTGAAGAGCGTGGTCAGCACGCCCCCTCGGGTCATTTCGAAAAGCGTACCGGAGTTGTAGGAAGCTCCTCCGTACTCGGTTTCTCCATAGAAGTTGCCGTTGCGGGCTTGCACCAGGGTGCCCTCAGGTTCGTCGCCGTCGGTGCCGTCGACGCTGAACAGCGTGGTCAATTTGCCCGCCGGGCTGATTTCGAAGATAGTACCCTTGGCGTTGAGGCCGCCAAACGCAGTGGTCCCGTAGAAGGTCCCGTTCGTACCTCGAACCAGACCCCCGTTCGGTTGCTTCCCATCGACGCAGCCTGCCGTAGCACAGAAGCTGTAAAGCGTGGTCAGCTTTCCCGCCTCCGTAATCTTGAAAACCGTGCCGCACCCCTCGTCGCACTCAGTGCTACCGCCTCCTTGGGCAGTTGTGCCATAAAGGTCCCCGTTCGAAGCCTGCGCCAACGCGCCAGCGGGGTAGCTTCCGTCGAGGCAGTACGCCTGAGGGCAAAAGGCGTAAAGCGTCGTTAGCGCGCCTGCGGGAGTCATCTGGAAGACGGTGCCACAGCCTCGACAGCCAGCGCCGCCCCCACCAAAGGGAGTCGTCCCGTAAAAGTTCCCGTCGATGCCTTGAGTAAGAACCATCTGCGGATAAAAGCCATCGTCGAAACTAGCCAGCGTCGTGAAAGTGATCTGTGCAGGTGAGGTCGTCGCGGTTGCGACGCAAAACAATAGCATCAAGCACGGACTTCTCCAGCCGCTTTGTTTCATCATCGAAACCCTTCCCAGTGAACAACACTCGCAGAGTAAGAAAATTATTCCGTTTGCTGGTTTGGCCTGTCAAGGTCGATCGGAGGGTGGACCAACAGGCGTCAATACTCAAGCCAGACTGTATCCAAAATGTGCTGCTACATCTTTGGTCAGCGCGATGATTTCAGCTCTTTCCTCTTCGCTGAAGTTCGGGCGGTAATAATCGGGCAGAGAAAGCTTGGAAATATATTTAGTTCGGGTAGAGGCGAAAACGTCTTGAGGCAGGCCGGTATGATCAATTATCCGATCGATCGTTTCTTCGGGTTTTACGCATAGGTCCTCGTAGCGCACGATACAAACTGCGCGAGCCAGTTCAGGATCCTGCTTCAGTTGCTCCCTGACGAATCCAAACACTGAGGTCCATTGCAGCGCACGGGCGCGGACCAGGCGACCCTCGTCGCGGCAGCGGGATATCTCCCGAGTGATCGCGTCATTTCCGAGATTGACTGGCACGAAATTGGGGCCAAACTCATGGAATCCGCTCATTCGATTCATTCTCATCAGCCGCCGGTCTTCGCGCGCTAAATCGGTAAAAAGCCGATCTTGCTTGACCACCGATGCCGCATGATCAATGGGATTGCGAACATACAGCAGGAAACGCGCATCAGGAAAAATACGGCGCAGGTAGCGCATCCGCGTAACGCAAGGATTATTCTTCGATACGTAGCGGGAACGCCCCCGCACCAAAAGCAGTTTGCGGATGTGATCTTTAAAAAATGCTTCGAAGCCTGAATTTGCCGTGCTGTCATCCAGAACATTGGAACGGCTCGGATCATGCAAGTGATGAAAGAATCGCAGCCAAATCATTTCCTCCACGCCTTCAGAGCTGTCGCGAGTTACCTGCAAACGATCGCGGTTGACGCGTTCTACGGGCGCTTTCAACGCATTGATCGGTAGCTTCGGGAACAAGCGGTTCCACACCCATGGCACATAAGGCAGCGCAAAATCTGAATAGCGATGCGTGGTCACGTCGGGGTGCTCACTCAACATTTGGGCCGAGATGGTTGTCCCGGCACGAGGCAAGCCGAGAATGTAAATCGGCCGGTCGATTGGGATCGCCGCCATTCGAGACGCCAGAACTCTTGATTCAAGCTGCCCCAGTTCGACGAAGAGCGGCGCCGCAGCGTCGACGAAGCTGACAAACCAATAAAGCCCAGCGGGTACGGAGAAGCGTTCCGATTTCAGCGGAGGATGGGTCGGGGGCTGAGACATGACAACTTGTTCCATGGCGCGCACGCGAGAAGATTGGGATGAAATTCCCAATGGATCGCGACTTGAGTTTTCAGATTTTCTCGAACACCGCGCCAATCACGGTGAGGCCGGGGCCGAAACCCACGCTGACGATTTTCGCACCGGTCGGAATCGAATCCGTTTCCACAATCTTCTGCCACATGTGGGGTGCGGTCGCCGAGGCCATGTTGCCGTGCTGATCCAGAATCTCCCGGCTGACCCACATCTTGCTGTCATCGAGACCGAGCGCTTCGCGGACTTTGCTCACAATCGCAGGGCCGCCCGGATGGATAGCATAGTCGAGATCCTCTTTCTCGGCGCCGAAATCGATACCCGCCTGCAGGCAGAGATCGACCACGAATTCTCTTACATGGTTATAGATAATCTCGGGAACGCTTTTGGAAACGGTCTCATCGAACGAGTAGACCCCTGGCTTCAAGGTCATCTCATCCAGGGAATTCGGCACGAGGCGCTCTTGTATGGCAAGAAGCTTTAGACCTCTTCTGTTCGATGCCAGGAAATTCGGAAAAGAGTAGGCCGAGTATTTGATGAAGCCGTCGCCGAAAAGCGCGTTCATCACGTAGTTCCCGGGGTCCTGCGAGAGAAAGTCCACATGCAGCGACAAATATTCTGTATGAACAATATCGACCCGGTTTTTCGGCGCTGGCAAAGAGGCGAACGATCCTGCTAAAAGCCCGCAGGCCGTGCGGATCGCCGGAAACGCACCATAGCATCCCATCTGGTAAGCGTGGGTGACACCGGTTTGGAACCAACCTCGCTTGGAGAGAAAAACCTGAGCCGGACTCGGTGAAGCATAGCCGGTGCAAGTAACATGGATGACGTCGTCGGGAGGGGGCAGTTCGCCTTCTTCATAACAACGCTCAAAGGCAGTGAGCGCCGCTTGCTCGAAGAGAACGCGTCGCTTGTCCCAAGCCTTCCCGGCGGGATTGTCGTAGATATTTGTGTAAGGGGCTGGAGGCGCCAGGAACTCCAGGTGCCCATTCCGCCGCGTATTGGCAGTGTCGTAGATGCAAACCTGGCGCTGCGAGATATGTTCCGCAGAAGAGGCGCAGTACCTTTCGACGCGCTTCTTCGTGCTCTTAAACACCGCAGTTTTTTGTGGTTCCGATTCGATGCCGTGACTGACACACCGCGCAACCGCCATCCAGTGTGCCAGGCACTCGAGCAGTTCTTCTTGCGCAACCGGCGGCCGCAGCGTCACCGGCTTAAAGTCCGCAAACACAACCGGAAGCGCGCAAGCCCTGGAGCTTGCTTCCGCTTCATACGGCGCGTCCAGAACGTGCCCTTGCTCAGCAATCCCCATCAAGTCCCCCACATCTGTTCGGCACTGGCATTTGTTTTTTCTAATTGCGGCTAGACTGTCATAATACCTAAAGATTTTCAGCCGTCAATGGTACGCCGCTCTAATTTATTGTGACTGTGGTTACCGTCTAGAACCTCAGCCAGCTTTCTAATGTACTCGAATGGCCAGAAAACTTTTGAGCTTGCTGTCGTCTGAAACCCGCTTCAGGCTTTAGTTTTCAGGCATTTGTCGCGTGGACTGCTTCGTGAGAATAGGGTAACCGGGCGACGACACAAAGAGGCAGGCGGTTAAGGAATGGCCGAACTTCTCATTAAATATTCGCCACACTAATCTTTACGAATCTTGTTTTGACGTTTTCGACGGCTTGCGTTATATTTCGCTCCAACAGATGATCGCCGCTGGCATGGGGCCATCGCGGACTGTTTTCGCAGAAGTGATCCCAAATCTTGAAAAAGTCGGAAGCCTGGGCCGGTGATCATTTACCGCCATCGCGGGCGGGCGCTCGCTGACAATTTCACTAGATCGTCTCTGCATTTCAACTCCCAGCGGGGAAAAATGAAATCATTCTTTGCAGTCTGGACCTCCCTCGTGGAGGCAGCGCTGTTGACTATGTGCGCTTTGACGGCAGGGTGCGGAGCCGGTTCGATACCGTCCCTCACTGCGGGAACAGTAACAGGCACCCAAAATCCGTTGGTGGCAATGTATACGATCCGGACGGGATGTCTCGGGCAGGTGATGGTGGAGTTTGGTCCCACGACTTCGTACGGAAGAAGCACCGCATGGTATCCCGCGACTACCAGTGACTATACGACCGTGGAAGTCGCGGGAATGAGGGCGTCGACTACGTACCACATGCGTTCTCAGGTGCAGTGCGCCGCGAACAATGGCGCTGCGTCAACGAGCCCCGATATAACCTTCACGACGGGGCCGTTGCCTTCTTCGCCTGTGAATTTTCCCAAGTTGGTTGTTAGCCGCCCCAATCCTTCTTTGAGCTACACCGAAAATCCGGGGATCGAATACATCAGCGTGCAGGACACCGATACGCCGGCCTATTTCACTGACCGCGATGGGAACGTCATTTGGTATTACTATACCGGTGCCGGCAGCATTGCCTTTCCGTTCAAAGTGCTTCCCAATGGGAACGTACTCGTGAGTATTACTGACGCGAAAACGTTTTCGAATCTGCGCGAGATCGACTTGGCCGGAAACACCATTCGTGAGATGACCACCACAGATTTGCAACACAAGATGGCGGACGCCGGAGGTTTCGACTTTATACCATTTGGCTTTACCCATGATTTTGCCATGCTCCCCAACGGCCATGTCGTTGTCATTGTGCTTTGCTATAAAAGTTTTACGGATCTCCCTGGTTATCCCGGAACAATGTTTGTCACAGGAGATGCCCTAGTGGATCTGGACCAGAACTGGAATCCCGTTTGGGGCTGGAATTCGTTCGATTATCTCGACGTGAATCGGCATTTAGTCGACTTGCCGGACTGGACGCACAGTAACGCGCTGCTCTACTCCCCCAACGATGGCAACCTCATCTTGTCGGTGCGCAACCAATCGTGGATTCTCAAGATCGACTATGAGAACGGAACTGGTTCCGGAAATGTCCTCTGGCACCTCGGGTACCAGGGAGATTTTGCTGTGACCAACGACGGAGTCCCGAGCGATGATCCAAAACTATGGTTTTCTTTACAGCATTTCCCGATCATATTGAACCAGAATGGGCCCGTGACGACTTTGGGGATTTTTGACAATGGAAACCTACGACTTTTTAACTCGGACGGTGCGTTATGCTCGTTCAACAGTCTTGGTGGCACCCCACTTTGTTATTCCCGCCCCGTAATCTTTCAAGTCGACGAGAGCTCGATGGTGGCGAATATCGTCTGGGCTGATACGCTTTCGTATTATGGTCAGTGGGGGGGAGCTATTAACCAATTTTCCAACGGGAACGTCGAGTTTGAGTTAAACGCCCCCTTAGTTCCGCCCACCCCCAATCTGGCGTCCTACATTCAGGAGGTGACTGGAACGACCCAGCAGGTAGTATGGCAGATGAATTTTTTCCCCGCAGCGGCCTTTGCATATCGCGCTTACCGAGTTCCCAGTTTGTATAACGGCGTGACCTGGCAGTATTGAAAACATTTCTTTGGTGACCTTTGAGGGCGCCGTTTTGGATGGCTGGGACATCCTGGGAAGATTCTGGGCGTCGAGGCAACAGCGCCCCTTTGGTTCGCGAGGAAAACTTTGCGTTATGCCGCATTCGCTTTTTTATTAGTGGCTTCTGGGGCTGGGCTAGGCAATCTAGCGGTAACAGCGTTAACCGTCGGCGTGAGTGTTGTCCTTTGAACGGAGGCACCGAAGCTAAGGTCCGCGGTGGTTTTGAGCGTGGCATGCTGTACACAATGTAATAAGGTTCCCTTCTGTATCGCGACCAGCATGACGCGGTTACCCCGCACAAGAGCCTAATGCAGGGCGCAGAAACCTACTTCATCGGCGTGGATGTCGGCGGGACTAAAGTCGCCGCAGGCTTGGTTAGTTCCTGCGGCAAAATTGCCCACCAAACACGGGTTCCCATGGCAGCCTCGGACTCAGGCTCGGCACTCGCCTGCGTACTTTCGGCAATTGACTCGGTCCGCAGCGCAGTTACAGAGAACCCCATGCAAGGCTCGGTCTCCGGCATCGGAATCTGCGCGCCTGGCCCACTGAACCCTCATACCGGCGTTGTGGTCAATCCTCCCAATCTTCCCTGCTGGCGCAATTTCCCGCTGGCTTCCGAAATCTCCAAGGCGTATCAGTTAACGGTTCGAGTCGACAATGATGGCAACGCGGCGGCTCTGGCTGAAGCTGTTTGGGGCGCTGGTCGTGGATATAAGAATATCTTTTGTGCCACGATCGGCACCGGAATCGGAACCGGGATCGTCTGCAATCGCCACATTTACCATGGCCGGACCGGCGCGGCGGCTGAGGGCGGCCACATGACGATTGACTATTGTGGGCCGCGCTGCGGATGCGGCAAGCTGGGCTGCATCGAAGCTCTGGCTTCCGGCCGGGCGATCGCTCGCCGTGCCGCTGAAAAGATCGTGTCGGGCCGGGAATCAGTCCTGCTCGAATATGCTCAAGGTCGTCCCGAGAAAATCACCAGCGAAATGGTGGCGGGGGCGTATGCAGCAGGTGACAAAGTCGCAGCGGAAATTCTGAAGGAAACTGCCGAATTTCTCAGTATTTGGTTGGGGAACATTGTCGATCTGCTCGAGCCCGACGTCATAATTGTCGGCGGTGGGGCTGGTGCCATGTTGCAACCGTTCTTTGCCGATATCCGCAGCCAGCTACCGGCGTGGTGCGTCAACTCGCAGTGCCTGGAAATACCGCTGGTTCCGGCACACTATGGGTCGGATGCGGGTATCGCCGGGGGCGCGGCGTTGTGCCTAGAGTGAATCTAAATCCGGCCGGGCCGAAGCAGGGTGCTTCGCCTGACCGAATATTATCTCCAGCACAAGCAGTCCCGCTCCCACAACAATCGCGCTATCCGCGAGATTAAAGACCGGCCATTGATAGCGCTTCACGTAGACCAGAAGGAAGTCGATTACCCGGCCGTTGCTGATACGGTCCCAGAGATTGCCTAAGGCTCCTCCCATAATCAGCGATAAGGCGATACCGGTAACGGCATGAGCGTGATCGTTCTTCCAGAGCAAGATCGACACCACGACTAGCGCGATCACGGAGAATCCGATCAACAATCCCGTTTTCCAGGGGGCGGTCGAGTCGGCGAACAGGCTGAAGGCCGCGCCGGTATTCTCGGTGTGGGTCAGGCGGAAAAAACCGGGGATGATCTGGATGTGCTGATAGAGCGGGATCCGCCGCGCCACGATCCGTTTGGACCAGCGATCCAGCAGAACTACAATGAGAGCAACCAATAGATAAAGAATGCGTGCGACGTTCTTTGTCATTCTCGGTCGATGCCGCTTAATCAATCGCGGAATATTTCCCCTGAGAAACATCTTAAACTCACCGCCCCACAATTTTTTATTTTCATCTATCGCGCGCGCCAGCGGGCCATGTATTCTGGGTCGTCGCCGCGCTGAGAAAATGCGCTCGAAACCGCGGTCACAACCGGTTTCCGGCGTTGTAATGCTTATGTCGGCAAACTTTTCGCATGAAGAATCTAAAACGATGGAGGAGCCGAACCTTGATGTTCCTGGCCGTAGTAGGGCCGGGAATCATCACCGCGAACGTCGACAACGACGCGGGCGGCATCCTGACCTATTCCCAGGCCGGTGCGCAATACGGGTTTCTTCTGTTGTGGACGATGATTCCGATCACATTGGCGCTGATTGTGGTCCAGGAAATGAGCGCGCGAATGGGCGCGGTTACCGGCAAGGGGCTGAGCGATCTGGTTCGCGAAGAATTTGGCCTGCGCATCACCTTCCTGATGATGCTGGGAATTCTGATCACCAACTTCGGCAACGTCGTGACCGAGTTCATCGGCATCGCCACCAGCCTCGAATTGTTCGGACTTTCGCGCTACATTACCGTGCCGGTTTGCGCAGTGATCGTTTGGCTCATTGTAGTGAAGGGCCAGTACAAGAGCGTGGAGAAGGTCTTTCTGGCGGCTTCGTTTTTCTATATCACTTACATCTTTGCGGCAATACCTGCGCATCCGGCTTGGAAAGAGGCGCTGCAAGCAACCGTCAAACCTCCTGTGCTGCACGCCTTTCGTGATCAAGCGTATCTGTTCATGGTGATTGGCGTGGTGGGCACTACTATTGCGCCGTGGATGCAGTTCTATTTGCAGGCCTCGATTGTGGAGAAAGGGGTGACCCGCCGCGGACTAAAGGCCTCGCGGTGGGATGTAATCACCGGTTGTATCTTCACTGACGTGGTCGCCTGGTTCATCATCGTGGCCTGCGCGGCTACGCTGTTTGTTCACGGATACCGCAACATCCAGTACGCTGCCGATGCGGCACAGGCGCTCAAGCCGCTCGCCGGGCAATATGCCTACATTTTGTTTGCCGTCGGTCTTTTCAACGCTTCGCTGTTCGCCGCATCGATTCTTCCTCTTTCGACCGCCTATACCGTGTGCGAGGGGCTAGGCTTCGAATCGGGAGTCGATAAGAAATTCAGCGAAGCACCCTTTTTCTACTGGCTCTATACTTTTTTAATTGTCGCCGGCGCGGCGGTACTGTTGATTCCGGGGCTGCCGCTTATCAGGATTGCCGTTCTCTCGCAGGTCGTTAACGGCGTCGTCCTGCCGTTTGTGTTGATCTTCATGCTTCTGTTGATAAACAAGAAAGAGATCATGGGGGAATACGTAAACAGCCATCTATTCAATGCAATTGCCTGGGTGACAACTGTCATCATGATTGGATTGACGATTGCGTGGTTCTGGACTTTCCGGGCCGGTTAGCTGCGATCGAGCGATGAGGCAAAGAAGGCCTGGACCAATCTCAGAGAAGTTTACCCGCCGCTAAATCTCGCACCAGGGAAGCATCGGCTTCGAGAAAATCGTAAGAGCCAAGTTCGCCGGGCGCCGACCACTGCACATCGCGAAAAATACGATTTTCCAGCTCTCCGCTGTACTCCCGCACGACGTAGAAACGCAACTCGACTCCGGCGCCATTCGGATAGGTGTGCTGCAGGCGCGCGATCTCATCGCCGACCTTCGCTTGGATTCCGAGTTCTTCTTCCAGTTCGCGTCGTAGTGCGTCACGCGGCTGCTCGCCCTCTTCTATTTTGCCTCCGGGGAACTCCCATTTCAGCGGCATGGTCTGATGGCGCGTGCGCTGGCACACCAGCAGTTTGCCATCCTTTTCGATCACGGCGGCGACGACGCGTTTCATTGGAGGGCTTCCCTTACTGCATTAGGATGCACCGGCGAAGGGAGGTTTCGCTAGCGGGTTTCGAGCTTCTTGCCTACAACCTCGGCGCAATACTGCACGAGCGTTTGATCTTCGGGGCCGAAGGCGGCGGGGAAATGACTGTCGATATCGAGTTCGCCGGCAACTTGTCCTTTCACAAAAACGGGTACAACAATTTCAGATTTGGTTTCCAGCGAGCAGGCAAGGTACCGCGGGTCTTTGCTGACGTCATCCACCACGATCGTCTTTCCGCTGGAGGCGGCGGCTCCGCAAATGCCCTGGTTCAAAGGAATTCGCGTGTGCGGAGTCATCGCGCCCATGAATGCGCCGAGAACCAGCACTGGCGGCTGCGCACCGGGCTCAAGCATGTAGAAGCCCACCCAGTTGTACTTCAGCATCCGATCATGTAATAGCTGGCAGACCCTCTGCATGAGATCCCTTGCTGTGGGAACGGCCTGCGCCACTTCTCCGATCTCTTTGCGGACCTCTTCAATTCTCGTCGTGACTTGCATAAGAGAATCTTAACTCAGAGAGCCAGCTTCGAGACTGTCGAAGCCGGAACATTGGTAATCTGCCGGATTCCTTTCGTGCGGGGGAACACTTCGGGATGAATCGCAAAGGCCAACGCTTCGAGTCCAAGCATCAGGGTAGGTGCGGGTGTGTTGAGATACTCGTCGCGAATACAGTAGACACGGCCTGCTTGAGCGGCGCGAGTTCCCTGCCAGTCGCGCTCGGCGGTGATCTTCTCCAGGGGAACACGATCGCCGGCGCCGCACCATGCGGCAATTACAACATCCGGATTCATGCGTGCGACATCTTCGGCGGAAACGCGCTCTCCCGGCGATCCTAGGAATTCGCCGCCCGCGGCTTCGACCAGCTCGGCGACCCACGGTTGCGAGGAAATGAGCGGCTTTCCCCATTCTTCGCAGAAGACCGCCGGACGCGGGGATTGGCTCGGTTTAGCGAGTATGTCGCGAATCCATTCTATTCGCCGCCGCATGGAAGAGATGACTTCTTCGCCCTGGTCGCTCGCTCCAACCGCTCCCGCGATAAGAGCGATATCGCTATAAATGTCGGCAAGACTTTTCGGAGCCAGACCCAGAAAGCGCGCGCCCGCCTTTAATATTTCGATGACAGCTTTTTCCTGATAAGGGACTGAGGCAATCACGAGATCTGGCTGAACTGCGATAATCTCGGCCGCATTCGAAGTCCAGGAATCGTGCAGAATGGCCCGCGGCTGCGCTGAAATTTCGGGAACCAGATCCATGCAATATTTGGTGCATGCGACTACGCGATCGAGTTCGCCGACCGCGGCGAGGATCGCGGTCGCGCTGGGTTGCAGGCAGGCAATGCGGCGCGGTGTGTGCGAGGAAGGCATAACTCAATCGCTGATTTGACGATCGCTTATTCGACGATCGCTCATTTGACGATCGTTGATTTGACGGAGCGCCGCAGATAGCGCCTCGATCGCCAAATGCGCCGCATGTGTGGATGCCTGCGGTAGAGACCCGACCTTGGCAATCACATCCTCACGCTGCAACTTGCTTGCTTCTTCGAGGGTCTTGCCAATCAGCAACTCCGTCAATGCCGACCCGCAGGCCATCGTAGGTACGCAGCCCTTGGCTTTGAATCGGGCTTCTGCGATCCGGTTGGCTGCGGTCTTCAACGTTAGGCGCAACACATCTCCGCAGGCTGGATTTTCCAACTGCACGTTCGCATCCGGATTAGGGAGGTCGCCTGCATTGCGCGGATTCTGAAAGTGATCGAGCACTTGTGGTGAATACATTCTCTCGATTGTAGCGGGAGATTCGAAGGCTGCAAGGCGAGATCGGAGTATATCGCCCGGTCGCTCTGGCAAAGAAACGTCACCGACTGCTGCCGTTCGGAAAATAAACTGTCCAGGCGCGTTCGCGCGCGGCGGTTTCGAGATCTGGATTTGGGTTCACCGCAAAGGCATGTTTCGCCATCGCCAGCATCTCGGTATCCCATCGCGAGTTACCGAAAGCCGCATCGATCGGGTCGTCGACAAACTCACGAAGCGCCTCCGGTTTGCCGTGGCCGGAAGGAACGCGGATCAGCCGGTTCGTTGCAATACCGCGTTCGAGTTCCACCTTCGCCGCCAGGACGCGGCTTTCGGGAACGCCGAAGTGCCTCATCGCCGCCCGGATCACCCATTCGTTCGACGACGAAACCGCCCACACTTCGCAGCCATTTTCCCGCAGCCGGCGGATAAGTTCGCGCATTTCAGGAAAAATCTGAATCGCGACAAATTCCTCGAAAAAGCGATTCGCGGCTTCCATCATCTTTGTCTCGGAGATGCCCGCGTGCAGGGTCACCATCTCGCCGCACATGGTGGATTCATCGACTTCTCCGCGGCGGTATGAGGCATAGCGATCCCGCCAGAATCGGCTCAGTTTCTCGCGAACCGCGTCATCGGGAAAAACGTAACGCTCTCTCAGCTCCCAATCGAAGAAGCGCTCGCCGGCATCGCCGGACCAGAGCGTGCCATCGCAGTCAAACGCGGCAACGCGCGGCTTAAGGCGCAGAATCGAGTCGAGAAATTCTTTGGCTGATGGTTGAATGGTTCGCGCAGGCACGGTTTCCATGAATCGACGATAACGTGTCGCGAGACGGGAGCGCAACGGCGGCGGGTGCGGCTAGCAGCGCGTAAGTAACGCTGAATAATCCTCGGGCGTGTTGATGTTGGCCGCCACCAGCGGATCGTCGACGGCAATGTAATCGATGTGTTCGCGCTGCGCATGTTCAACATCACGCGCGGTCGCCGTCGCCGGAACTCGCAGAAACGCCTCTATCATTTCCCTGCCCACTAAATATGGATGGCCATGCTGGCCAGAAAAATCCGGTATTACCGCCCAGGTTTTCGAGGCCACATTCACAAAAACCTGATGCAGAGTTTCCAGAGTTTCCATCTTCACGGGAGGGCGGTCAACTAATGTCACCATCGCGGCATCGCGCCCCTGATCAAGAACGGCGCGTAACCCAACTTGCAGCGAACTGAACTGGCCGCGCTCCGGCGCCGGATTGACCACAAGAGAAGCGCCTTCCGCATAGATGGTCGGCGCGAGCGTTGCTTGGTTCTTCCCAACAACGACCACCACAAAGTCACATGCCCCGTTCAGCAGGCGAATCGCTGCCGACAGAAACGTCTCAGTCGAAGCCGCTTGCCCGGCGCGTATTGGCGGCCACGGAAGCAATGCCTTGTCGCGGCCCATGCGCGACGATTCTCCCGCTGAGAGGATGACGCCGCCGAAGCTGGGAGCGCGGATCATGCTGCGAAGATAGCAGGGAATGCAGCGGAATGTCAGGTCAATTCACTGATTTCGAATCGATGCTGCGAGTTGCGAGCGAGATTCCGAAGACCGGCAATCGGCGATTCACCTCACTCATGTTCATCGGCAACAGGGCTTGCGTCGCAGATTTCCCCCGGCGACTGCTTCGATTGAAACCAGCTCATATGCGGCAATGCAGACGCTGCGTGACGGCGAATGGCAATCAATTCGGCAGTGATCGCTATCGCGATCTCCTCCGGAGTAACAGCGCCGATATCGACACCAATCGGAGCGTGCACTCGTTCGAATAAATGTGCGGGCATCCCTTCGCTCTGCAGCGTTTTGAAAATCCCGATCACCTTCCGTTTGGAGCCGATCATGCCAATGTAGCGCGCAGGAGTTTGCACGGCCCAGCGCAGAATACGCATGTCATCGCGATGTCCGCGCGTGACGATCACAATGTACGAAGCTTCGTTTGGTTCCAGCTTCTGCATGGCCTCTTCGAAATCGATCGCGTGAACTTCCCGGGCCTCGGGAAAGCGTTCTTTCGTCGCATACGAACTGCGATCATCGGTGACAATTGGATCAAAGGCGGCCAGGGCCGCTACTCTGCAAACGTTGGTAGCTACGTGGCCTGCGCCGAAGATATAAAGCGATGCTGGAGGCAGCACCGGCTCGATGAAAACTTCCAGCGTGCCGCCGCAAACCAGACCGGTATCGTACTTCGGATCCTGGTTGAGATCGAACGTCAGCGTGCGCGGCTTCTCCGATTCCATGACTTCGCGAGCCGCCTGCCAAACATCAGCCTCGACACAACCGCCGCCGATCGTGCCGACAATCGATCCGTCATCGCGCACGAGCATCTTCGCCGTGCGAAACGACGGGATCGAACCGCGAACATTGACGATGGTGGCCACGGCTCCGCGGCGTCCTTCACGGCGCAGCTGTACGATTTGCTCGTAGATATCCATCAGCGCAGGCTTCCTGATTTGATTATCAGTCGGTTAACAGGAGGAGTCAAACCAAACAAAGCCAAGCCTTCAAATCGTCCGGCGGCACGCGATCCGAAAATCAAAATCCCACCCTTGCCGCTAAGAACGCAGCAAGGATGGGACAGGCAGTGCGTTTCAGCTTTCTGCAATTCGATCAGCTAGACCAACCCCTGATCCAGCATCGCACCTGCCACTTTCAAGAAGCCGGCGATGTTGGCGCCGTTGACCAGATTGCCGGGCGTGCCGTATTTCTCGGCTGTCTCGTAGCAGTTGCCGTGGATGGCGATCATGATTTTGTGCAGCTTGTCATCCACTTCTTCACGGGTCCAGGAAATGCGCGCGCTGTTCTGCGACATTTCCAGGCCTGATGTAGCCACACCGCCCGCGTTCGCCGCCTTCGCCGGACCGTAGAGAACCTTAGCATCCAGGAACAGCTTGGTTGCCTCGAGCGTGCTCGGCATATTGGCGCCTTCGGCCACCAGCTTGATACCGTTCTTGATAAGGTTCGCCGCGTCTTTCGCGGTAATTTCGTTTTGCGTGGCGCTGGGGAAAGCGCAATCGGCTTTGATGTTCCATAGCGGGCTGTGCTCAAGCTTGACGTCGGTCGGCATGAAGATAGCTTTCTTGTAGCGATCGGCATAGTCGCGGATGCGGCCGCGCTTCACGTTCTTCAGTTCGAGAACGAAAGCCAGCTTCTCGCGGTCGATGCCGTCGGGATCGTAGATCACGCCATTCGAATCGGAGACAGTCACCGGCTTTGCGCCGAGATCGAGCAACTTCTCAATTGTGTACTGTGAGACATTGCCGCTGCCGGAGACCAGGCACACCTTGCCCTCGAGCGAGTCTTTGCGGGACTTCAACATTTCCTCGGCGAAATAGACGCAGCCATAACCGGTCGCCTCCGGGCGAATCAACGACCCACCCCAGTTCAAGCCTTTGCCGGTAAGCACACCGGTGAATTCGTTGCGCAAGCGCTTGTATTGTCCGAAGAGATAGCCGATTTCGCGTCCACCTACGCCGATGTCGCCCGCGGGAACGTCGGTGTTAGGGCCGATGTGACGCGCCAGTTCGGTCATGAAGCTCTGGCAGAAGCGCATGACTTCGTTATCGGTCTTGCCTTTCGGATCGAAATCCGATCCGCCCTTGCCGCCGCCCATGGGCAGCGTGGTGAGCGAATTCTTGAAAACCTGTTCGAACGCCAGAAACTTCAAAATACCCAGGTTCACCGAAGGATGGAACCTCAGCCCGCCCTTATAAGGACCGATCGCGCTATTCATTTCGATGCGGAATCCGCGATTGACTTGCACATTGCCCTGATCGTCGATCCACGGCACGCGGAACATCAGCACGCGCTCGGGCTCGACGATGCGGTCGAGAATCCGGTTCGATTGATATTCGGGATGCTTGGCAAGCACCAGCCGAAGAGAGTCGAACACCTCGCGCACGGCCTGATGGAACTCCGGTTCGGCTGGATTCTTCGCCTTCACACTTGCCATGACGTCTTCAATGTAGTCGCCCGGGGGTTTTATCCCAGGCGAATTGAGAATGCCAGAAGTCATTTCCCTACCCTCCGTAGATGAATCGGTACCTAAATGCCTTCAAAAGGATACGCCTGTTGTGCTGGATTGTGGCAGTCTGCAGGGCGGCGACGAATCGGCTGGAACCTGGAAGATTATCCCCGCCGAACTCCACTCGTCCTCCACGAGCGTGGCGTTCCCCGTTGCTAAACTCCGCCCTCCTTCAGGCCCCGTGGGAGCGGCGTCCGTTATAATTCTCCCTCGAACTCCATGGACTTCGATCAGCTGATAACTTTTCTGGAAGTTGCCCGCCAGGGCAGCTTCTCGCGCGCAGGGGAAAAAGTCTTCCGCTCCCAATCGGCGGTGAGCGCTCAGATTCGCCAGCTCGAGCAGGAGTACGGCGACCGCCTGCTCGACCGTTCCGGTAAAACTGTAAAACTTACTCCTGCCGGAGAGATCTTCCATGAGTACGCCCTGCGCCTGAAGAAGCTGCGCGAAGAGTCGCTGGTCGCCGTCGCCGACCATGGGCACACGCCGCGGGGCACGCTCCTTGTGGGGGCCAACGAAGCCACCTGTCTTTACGTTTTACCGGGAGTATTTGGAGAGTATTGCCGCCGCTATCCCGATGTGCAGATCAGCATCTACCGCAATTTCACCTACAAGATTGTCGAGAAACTCGAGAACGGTTCTCTCGACGTCGGCATTATCAGCCTGCCGGTGCAGTCTGCCAGTTTGAAGGTGCAGGCCATTTTTCGTGACCGGCTCGTACTGATGGTGAGCCCGAAAAATGCGCTGGCCAAACAAAAGTCGGCGAAGGTGGCCGATGTGGTCAAGCATCCGCTACTTCTGCCCAAGACCGGGCACACGCGGCGACTGCTGGATAAGCTTTTTCGCGAGCACAACACCGAATTGAAAGTAAGAATGGAGTTGCCCAGCGTCAGCATGATCAAGAGCTTTGTGGCCGCCGACCTCGGGGTTTCGCTGGTCAGTTCGTCCTTTGCCGCAGATGACGTGATCGCCGGACGCGTGAAGCTGCTGGATTTGGAAGGTCCAGAACTGTGGCGCGAACTTGGCATCGCCTACCGTCGCGACCGGACACTGTCGGTTGCGAGCAAAACGTTTGTTGGCGTAGTGCGGCAACTCTCTGAGCATCTGAAGTAGGCTGAGGGTCCCGCGCACAGATAGGGGTCCGCAAATCTGCGTATCAGATTCAAAAGATGGAGCGGGAGACCGGGATCGAACCGGCGACATCCAGCTTGGGAAGCTGGCGTTCTACCGCTGAACTACTCCCGCCCAAGCAACTCACCTACAATAAGCAACTTACCTATAGAATATTATCCAAAACATCTAGGCTAGAGTTTGAAAACTGCCAGCAACATCTAGCCTCGCGATTCCCGACAATACTCAGATTCCGAAAATGAGCGCCGAGCCGCTCTTGCGAATCAACATACAGCCGAATAATTACGACTGTCAACATTCGGATTCCGTCGTGCCATTCGGTGGCGCCCCATTACTGCGTTGATGATCAGTGCACCGCGCGGCCAGCCGGAGGGAGAACAGGCATGTCCGAGTTCAGTTAACTAAGTGTAATCGCGAGTTTGCAACGGCTAACCGCCAGCTCGCACGACCGATATCACCCGCAAGGTTTTTTGCTGCCCTACTGCAATACGTAAAACATGCCACTTGTCGAAAGTGTGGCACCAGATAGCTGAACTTTCACGTAGCCTGTCATTGCTCCTGAGGGTACATGAGTCAAGATAAGGGAGGGGGAGCGCACAGTGAATCGGGCCGGAGTGCCATCGAAGGTGACTTCTGTTGCGCCGGTGAGTTGAGTTCCGAGAATCTCTATCTGATCATTTATTCTTCCGGCGGTCGGAAGTGTTTTGACGGATGGGCCGAGGCCATTATTTAAACTGAAAAGCGTGCCATCGTAGTCGGCCCCGTACCCTGAAGTTGTCCCGTAGAAGCTCCCATTCGTCACTTGCAATAATCCGCCCAAGGGAGCTTTACCATCCGTTTCGTTGAAGCTATGGAGTGTGGTTAAGTCGCCATGACTGTCGATCATGAAGACCGTTCCGCAATAATTACCTCCACCCGAAGTAGTCGTACCGTAGAAGTTTCCGTCGGAGGCCTGTACCACTCCTGCTGAGGGCCATGATCCGTCAGAACAGGTTGGCCATGGCTCGCAAAAGCTATAAAGCGTCGTTAGCACTCCGCTTTCAGTGATCTTGAAGACCGAGCCGAACCCGTTACCTCCGGTATAAGTTGTTCCGTAGAGGCTTCCGTCGGTGGCTTGCAATAGTCCGGCGAAAGGACCTTCCGTGTCAGGAAACGTATGCAGCGTTTTCAAATTGCCGTTCGGGCCGAGCTTGTAGACGGTTCCATAGCTCGTTGTCCCATAATACTGCCCGTTAGTGGCTTGGATTAGCCCGCCGTAAGGATATGCGCCATCGGTCGAGTCAAAACTATGGAGCGTGGTTAAAGTTCCCGTCGGTGTGATCTTAAAGATGGTGCCACAGCCAACGTTATTTCCGGAATTACAAGCACTACTCGCGCCGCCCTGAGATGTCGTTCCATAGAAATCTCCATTTGCAGCTTGAATGAGTCCTGCATACGGGTATCGGCCATCAGCGCAGTTCAACTGGGCACAGAAGCTGTAGAGCGTCGTTAATTTGCCGCTTGAGCTTAGTTTGAAAATAGTGCCATTGGAATTGTACCCGACGCCCTTGGCGCCTCCGTAAGTAGTAGTCCCGTAGAAATTCCCATCGACGCCCTGCACCAGACTTGCCGACGGGGCCTCGCCATCCGTGCAATACCCCGGACTGTCAATTTGGGAGCAAAAGCTGTACAGCGTGCTAAGTGCACCCTCTGTGGTGATAGTGAAGACGGTGCCAGCGCTCTGAGCGCCGCCCCCAGCGGTCGTTCCGTAGAAGTTCCCGTCTGTGGCTTGGATTAGAGACCCATAGCCGGGCTCTGCACCGTTGCTGCCGTCAAAATTTACGAGCGTCGTGAGAATGACCTGTGCAGGTGAGACCATCGCCGTCGCGACGCAAAACAAAGGTATCGCGCAAGCACTCTTCCAGCCGCTTCGTTTCATCATCGAAATCGCTCCCGTTGAACGGCTTGCAAAAGAGGCGAGGACGTTTGCAGGCCGCCGAGTAGCGAAAATTATTTCTTCTGGCCACTCGAGCCGAAAGTCCATACTCTGGTTCCTCTCGGCCGGCACAGACGGATGTGTGGGCTTAACCGTCTCTTGTTAGACTGATCTGGACACGACGATGTCTTCACCCTCCGCAAAACACGCAGGGCCAGCCGTTCGCAGCGATCAGCCCCCGGTTCCCGAGCCTTCGTTCGCGGAGCGCGCACGAACCCTGGTTTATACGGGACGAATCGGCAGCCTCTCCACGCTATCGCGCAAGCAGGCAGGATTTCCCTTCGGTTCGGTAATGCCTTACGGACTCGATGCGAATGGGCGTCCGATTTTTCTGATCAGCACCATGGCAATGCACACGCAAAACCTGCAAGCCGATCCGCGAGCCAGTCTGCTGGTTACACAACCGGATGCCAGCGGTGATCCGCTCGGCGCGTCGCGAGTCACGTTGGTCGGGAATGTGGCCACGATCACGCCTCCCGAAATACCCGCCGCCCGCGAGCTGTATTTGCAGCGCTATGCCAACAGCAAGTACTGGGTCGACTTCGAAGACTTTTCTTTTTACCGGATGAATGTGGTCGATGTTTACTATGTGGGGGGATTCGGGGTCATGGGTTGGGTGCAAGCCTCAGAGTACGATGGCGCGCAACCCGACCCGCTGGCCGATTCAGCGGCCGGCATCATCGAACACATGAATGCCGATCATAAAGATGCACTGGTGTTGCTGGCGCGATCGCTTTCCGGAATCGAGGCTCAGGAGGCTGCGATGACGGCTGTCGATCGCCTTGGTTTCCACGCACGCCTAAAAACGCAGGACGGCATGAAAGGTACGCGCATCGCCTTTCTGCGCGGAGTGCGAACCGCCTCTGAAGCGCACGCGGTTTTGGTAGAGATGGTGCAGCAAGCGCGGCGCTCCTAATCTTGGACTTACCTCGATCTCATTGGAGCCATTTTGAAGTCCCAAATAAATCCACGCATACCAGGAACGCCATAACCGCAGCCCCGGACACCGCGACGAGAAATGCGAAAGTCCCTATAGCCATGCCAATCCAGTAGCGAATCGGCTCCTTGTCCCGGCGATAGGTGCGACTTTTGGAAGCGCGGCCCATGATTGTAAGGGCACGACTGCGAAAGGATTTGTAATAACCGTTTCCAAGGAGGAACGCAATCGTCGCACAAAAAACGAGTATGAAGAGTTCACGCGCCACTTAAATCACGATTCGAGCGTTCACGCCGCTCTTTCCGCCCTCCGCTGCCCGTATGACTCCCGGAAAGCTACTAAATCCCTGACACTCCACTGTCGATCTGTCACGCCAGCGGTCATGCCGGAGACGTTCGCAGTGTACGGTGAATCTTGATGAAATTGTAGGCGAAATAGTTGAGTTTGAGGCGTAAGAATTCAAAGTAGCCCACTGCCCATTGGGGCGATTTGACAGTTCCACTCTCCCTTTCCGTTACTATGTACGGTTGCCACTCATAACCACCTCTCGGGAAGGACACTCTCGGTCATGTCTTCAAAAAAACTAAGCCTTCGCAGTAACCGCCGTTCATTTCTTAAGAGCGCCCTTGTGGGCGGCGCAGTAACAGGCGCAATCCCGCTCTATCCCGCACTGGGAGCGGCGCGTGAGATTGCCGCCGTGCCTGCCCATAGCGACGTCCAACCATTCGAACTCGATGAAGTCACCATCGCCGAGCTTCAAGGTGGCATGAAGAGCGGCAAGTTTACAGCACGTTCCCTGGTTGAAAAATATTCGGCGCGGATCGGCGGAATCGACAAACAGGGGCCGTCGATCAACAGCATTATCGAGAGGAATCCCGATGCACTCACCATTGCAGACGCGCTCGACGAGGAACGAAAAGCTAAGGGCCCGCGCGGACCGATGCATGGCATTCCCGTACTGATCAAAGACAACATCGACACCGCCGACAAGATGATGACAACGGCGGGTTCGCTGGCTCTGGTGGGGTCGAAACCGCCACAAGATTCTTTTGTCGCGCAGAAACTGCGGATAGCCGGAGCAGTTATTCTCGGGAAAACCAATCTCAGCGAGTGGGCGAACATTCGCTGCAGCCACTCAACCAGTGGCTGGAGCGGGCGCGGCGGCCTGACGAAAAATCCCTACGCGCTCGATCGCAATCCCTGCGGATCAAGCTCAGGTACGGGCGCGGGAATTTCTGCGAACTTATGCGCGGTTGGCATTGGCACCGAAACCGACGGCTCCATCGTCTGCCCATCGTCCTCTAATGGACTCGCCGGCATCAAGCCGACGGTTGGCCTGGTAAGCCGCAGCGGAATTATTCCAATCTCGCACAGCCAGGATGGAGCCGGCCCAATGTGTCGAACTGTCCGCGATGCCGCCCTCTTGTTGGGTGCGCTCACCGGCGTTGATCCTGCCGATCAGGCTACGGCTGCAAGTGCGGGCAAGTCTTACTCCGACTATGCACAATTCTGCGACGGGCACGGCTTAAAAGGGGCTCGCATTGGCGTAGCCCGGAAGTACTTCGGCTTCAACGATGAAGTCGATGCTCTCACGGAGCAATCGATCGACGTGATGAAGCAGCAGGGAGCCACAATGGTCGACCCCGCCGAGATTGAGACCCTGGGTAAGTTCGACAATACCGAGCTATTGATAATGATGTATGAACTCAAAGCCGACCTGAATGCTTACCTGGCGCGAAGAGGACAGAACTCTCCTGTTCACACGCTGAAAGACATTATCGAATTTAACGACCGCAATCGAGAAAAAGAGATGCCTTACTTCGGCCAGGACTTATTTATCAAAGCTGAAGCGAAAGGTCCGCTCACGGATAAGGCGTATCTCGATGCCCTGGAAAGAAATCATCGGCTTGCCCGCACCGAAGGCATCGACGCGACCATGGACAAGTTTCATCTTGATGCGATTGTCGCTCCGACCGGAGGACCGGCATGGATTACCGATCTGCTCAACGGAGACCACGTGGCGGGCGGAAGTTCGAATGCCGCGGCCGTGGCCGGCTATCCCAACATTAATGTTACTGCGGGCTTCATTTCCGGGCTTCCAGCTGGGATTTCTTTCTTCGGACGCGCCTGGAGCGAACCGACGCTAATCCGGCTGGCATTCGCATTCGAACAAGCGACCAAAGCCCGGCAATCCCCGAAATTCCTGCCAACGATCAGAATTGAATCCGATTGACAGAGCACGATAAGACGTGCCGGATGCCAATTTTTACTCTGCATTATTTCCCAGATTAGAGATGCGATGCTCACTTTCGCATAAAGTCAAATATGCGAAATTGCGATTTGGCATTCTCATGTTAGCCTTAACGTCCAAAGGGGGTATTAACAATGATGAACAACGTTGTAGCTTCCCTGCAAAAAGAGTACTCCCGTCTAGAAACAGAGTTGGGACGTGTAGGGAAAGCGCTCGATGCCCTTGGTGGTCGCCGTGGGAATAAGCTCAGGACTGGCCGTACCTTGAGCAAGGAAGCCCGCGAGCGTATTGCCGAGGCGCAACGGCAACGCTGGGCGAAGGTCCGTAAGGCCGCCGCCAAAGCAGCCAAATAAGTATCAGTAAAGAAGTGCTTTCGCAAGCACCGCAGCCGGCCTCGTTCGCCACTTCTCCCGAATTTGCGGGCGAGGCCAAGCTTCGGAGTAGTTCTTCAAACTTCGCCCCCGCCGCCAAAATGCCCGCATAGATTCGACTAAGTCCAGCGAAACCACCTCAGCGCCAGCAGGAACGAAATAACTCCCCATAGAGACATTACTAATAGCCGCGGCCACAAATGCAGGAGGGGTGTGCCTTCGAGAATACTGGCTCGCAAAGCGTCGTTCAGCGCCGTCAAAGGTAGAGCCTTGATGAGCGGCTGGAGTACCGCGGGGAAACGCTCATAAGAGAAGAAGACGCCGGAAAAAATCCACATTGGCATCATTACTAAATTCATCAGGCCGCTGACGCTCTCGACCTTCTGTGCGCGGCTGGCCGTGAGCAGTCCGACTCCACCGAAGCACAATGCTCCTATCGAACCCAGCAGCATAATGGAGAAGATCGAACCCAGAACTCTCATGTGGAAGAAGAGGACACCCAGAGTCAGGAGCAATCCTATTTCTATGATCATGAGCACCAGCCGGCTCGACATGAGGGCCAGCAGAAAATCGCCACGCCGCATGGGAGTTCCAACGAAGCGCTTGAGCAATTTACGTTGCCGCATGTCGACCAGCGCGAAACCGATGCCCCACATGCCGGAATTCATCAGATTCATTCCAAGCAAGCCGGGAATCAGGAAATCGATATAGCGCGAGCCCGGCTCGGAAGAGGTAACTTCACTGGTTGTTACGACATCTTTTCGCCCGGCAGCAGATTGCAATGCATCGTTGACCTGAGTGCGCGCAAGAACGCTTTCCGGGCGCGCCGGATCATAAAGGTAAGTCAAGCCGCCCGCGGAATTCGGCTCGATCACCACATCGTATTTGCCCAGGCGGAAGCCCTTCCGCGCGCTGGCCTCATCCTTCACGTCAGCCTTAAACGATGCATGTTGGACGGATTTCTGCAGCAGCGATTCCGTTTCTTGCGCGCCGGGCCCGGCAACAATCACGATTGAAGAAGCTTCCGCCGGTTTGTTCCGAAACGCGACGCCGAGGCCAATTGCCAGCAGCAGCGGAAAGACAAACACCCAGAAGACAACCTCCGGCTCGCGCTTCAGTTCCAGCATGCGCGCCATCAGGAGATGGAGATATCCCGCCCAGCGGCCATTGCGGCGGGTTGCCCGTCTGTCGGGAAGCTCTCTCTGTATCGCCGGGAGTCGTTCTGCAACACTCATAGGGGTTGCTCATCTCTTACTTCAAAATCGCTTACTGCAAAATCGCTATCCAATCACTGTGCAGAGGGTTTCCATTGATTGAGGAACTGGAGCAAAGCTGCCGGCGTCATCGATCTGGCATCCTCAAACTCCCCATTTTTCTGGCTGACAATCAACTTGCCGTCGCTGCTCACGACCGCCAGCGCCGGAATTCCTTTGTTCAACGGAATCTCAAATTGCTTTACCAGATCGAGGTTCTTTTGCTCATCCTCTCCAAGGTCGACATGCACGACCTCGTAGCCCCCCATTGCACTTGCGAAGTCAGGCCTGTGAAATGCCAGATCAAGAACGTGGCAGTCGTAGCACCAGTTGGCTCCGAAAACCAGCAGCAGGCGCTTGTGTCCGGCAGCGGCCTTCTCCTCGGCTTCCTTTAGTTCGGCATGGGCGTCGGCATCCGGCGGATAGATGTTCTTGTTCATGTCCGAAGGCTGGCTCAATTGCGGCGCATTGGTTCTTTCCACTCCGGCGACCCTCCACTGATCGCCTTGCTTTTGCCATCCCTGAGCGACAGTTACGTTCAGCGTCGATCCAGTTTCGGTATTCACGTTCGTTTTGAAAATTACGCTCTCGCCCGCCGGCTTCTGCTTTAGCCGGACGATTTGGATGGTCAGGCTGCGAGCCTTCAGCCCAATCCAGAAATTGACCTCGGCATCGACGCTCACGTCCACGCCGCCGTTCACTTCCAACTGCGCGGGAGGGTTGGTGCTGTAGAGGCTCTTAAGCGCCGCTCCATTTCCCGCGAGGACCGCGCTTTTCCACTGATCAAGCGGAGGAAATCCTGTCGAAGGATCGGTCGCGTTTTGCGCGAAAATCTGTCGCGGACCATAGGCCGTCAGCACAACGGTGGCGAAAAGTATGAAATTGCGAAACGTTTTCATTGGCTATCCTTCGATGTAAATACTTGGTACGAGTTACTCTTCGCGCAAGTGCCGCCCGGTCAGCCGCACAAACACATCTTCCAGGCTGGCTTGCCGGGTGGTGAGGTGCTCCAGCGGCCTTGCTTGCTTTGCAACCGCCTCCAATAAGGCCGGAATCGTAAGATGAGGCTCTTTCACATTGAGCGCCACGAGGCCATTATCCTCCCGCACCGATTCGACGCTGGGCAGCACCTGCCAGGCCGCGAGCGGGGAACCGTCTGGGTTGCTATTTGTTCTTCCGTCTCCGTTTGCCCCGACCGAGAACTCGACCACGTGATGCCCTCCCAGACGCTCAATCAGATCGGGCGGCGAACCTTCGGCGATGATCTGACCGTGATCAACAATAGCCAGCCGGTCGCAGAGACGCTCGGCTTCGTCCATGTAATGCGTGGTCAGCAACACGGTGCCGCCGTCGCGCTGAAACTCGCGAATGATGTCCCACAGCTGCCGGCGGCTTTGCGGATCGAGCCCAGTCGTCGGCTCGTCCAGAAAAAGTATCTTCGGATTGCAGACCAGCGCCGTCGCCACCGCGAGCCGCTGCCGCTGTCCGCCAGAAAGCTTTCCCACCCAGGCGTCGGCCTTCTCGGTGAGCTGCAACTGCTCGAGCACCTCCTCAGACGATCGAGGCTCGCGATAAAAGCTGGCAAATAGTTCGATGGTTTCACGCACCGAAAGCTTTTCCGAGAGCCGCGTCTCCTGCAGAGAAATCCCCAGCCACTCCCGCATTTCGCGGGCATTCTCTTTCCACGAATGGCCGAGAATCGAAACCTCGCCCGAGGTCGGCTCCAGCAATCCTTCGAGGATTTCGATGGTCGTGGTCTTCCCTGCTCCATTCGGGCCGAGCAGACCGAAACACTCGCCGGTTTGGATTGCAAGATTCAGCCCGCGCACGGCCTCGACTTTACCGTCGTAGGTCTTGCGCAGGTCGCGACACTCGATGGCGATGGACATGTCTGTCGATTTTACCGGATGGACGTTGAATCCGCCGCAGAATGGCGAGTCCCGATAGTGGGCTAGTTTCAAATAGCCCACTACCGCAAGCCGCTGAACTATTTTGTCTATTCCCACGTGGAAGGCGAGGGGCCAAGAGCATCCGAACATGGACCTGGCTTTTTCCTTCGCCGGTGTCGAAGCGGCCGTGGCCGCACGTTAGCGGGCTTAGCCGACTCTCATCGTTCCCGGTCCGCCCGGAGGCTGGGGCAAATCCGGCGGTGGCGTGGGAGGAAGCGGCGCGGAGCCATTCGAGGGTCGCGGAACATCTTCGGAATCTTCCCCCGGCCGCCGCAGGCTGGGCGCGTTGCCGGGACGCTCACCCGGTTCTTTCGCGGCTTCTTTTTCTTTATCCTTTTCGGGGAGCACAACCTCTTTTTGCGTGCGCACGATCTTCTCGCCGCCAACCTTCATGGTCTCCACGCGTACGACTTCATCCGCCACCAGCCGCACAAAATTGACATCCGCAGGCGGCTCTCCGTAAATCCACTCTTCATAGTCGGTCTCGCCCTCGCGCTCGCGTACTTTTTTCGGCGGCTTTCCCATGGCATGAAGCACCATCTCCGAATCCATTCCTACAAGAACGTGATGAGCCAGAATCGCCTCTTTCACCTTGGGCTGGACGGTATCAAGGTAGGCTTGCTCTTTGTTCCGCGCGTTGAAATCGAAAACCGGGTAAAGCAGCAGCCGCAGTTGCGCAGGCGACATCTCCGGCACATATTTGGAGAAGTAGAGATCGACGAACGATCCGTGAGGGTTTTCCGTCGGGCCATTGCCGGGGCCGGTCATCGCAGGCCCGTTGGCGCCTCCGACCTCAATATGCTGATACCACTTCTTTCGGCGGATCGGTCCTCCGTTAATCTCGAAGTGGATGTGATCGCTTCTGATCTGCATAAACGAAATATGGGCGGGATCACCCGGCCGGATCGCGGGCCCATAAATGACGAGAGACTGCTGCAAGTCCTTTCCGTTCGGGGTAATGACGCCGTCTTTCAGTTGAAGTCCTTTTGTGCCCATGGGGAATAGCGTGCGTGAATATACAAGCTGGGTTTCGAAATCGCGGAGAATTTGAAGTCTCGTGTCGTGCGTCATCCGCGGCGCATCAGAGGGAATTGGGTCCGCTTTTGGAGGAGTTGAGTGATCGATAAATACGGGCGGTTGAGTGGAGGCCGGTTTCTCTTGTTCGACAGGAGCGCCGGTTTGGCTATGGGCCGCAGACGCAGCAAAAGTAACGATTAAAAATAAGAAGGCAGGAGTCCAAGAACGCGGCATGCAACACCCCAGGGCGCACAGCTATTATATGCGATGGAATGCGCCCACAGCGGGTTGCCAGAATTCGATGAATTGACGTCGGCGGCGTGCGGCGCACGCCTGCCTTTTACACGCTCTGCGGCCCGCGCTTCTTATGCTGCTGGCACTTCGTCATGATGGCCGAACGCAGGCGACTGCGAAGATCCTCCGGCAATTCGTAGAGCTGGGAATCGCGGTAGATCTCGATGGTTTTCTTGGTTGTGTCGCAGACGACGTAGCAGTTGTGGCACCAGGAAAGGTGGTTCTCCAACTCGGCTTTTGTAGGCTCGTCGAGGACTCCGTCCAGATAATTTGTCAGCTCGGTCAAAAAATCAGAGCATTTCACCGGTCGCCATCTCCAAGGTCACTTTTGTGATCTCCATTCTCGCGTTTTTGGAAGAACCGGCCGAGGCGCTCGCGAAGTTGTAAGCGCGCGCGCAACAGCCGGGATTTGACGGCGGGCACGCTCAGTTCAAGCGCAGCCGCGGTCTCTTCAGTTGAAAGTCCTTCCACATCTCTTAGCACGAACACCGTCCGGAATCCCGGGGGAAGGCCCTGGATCGTCTTACTCAATATCTCCCGTAGCTCCGCCTGGTTATATTGCTGCTCGGGGTTCGGACTCCAATCCGCAATTTCTCGCGGAAGAGAGTCGTCTTCGGTCTTGATATCCTCGTCGAGCGAAACCGTACGCTCGGGCTTTTTCCGGCGCAACTTCATCAACGCTTCGTTGACGGCGATGCGCACCAGCCAGGTATAAAACTTCGACTGCTCCTGAAACTTTGCTAAATTGCCATACGCCTTCAGGAACGCTTCTTGCACCACATCTTCCGCGTCTTCGCGGTTTTGCGTGATGTGCTGCGCGATCCGAAAAACGTTGCGGTCGTAACGGCGGACTAACTCTTCAAATGCCGAGTCGTCGCCCCGTTTGGCCGCCTGTACTAGGGCCAGTTCGTCGGTAACAGGCCCCTCTAGTTTGTTTTGGATGGCTCCCATAGTTTCAGCGATGCAGTATTTTGCGTATGAAAAAACCTTTGGTGCTGGAAAGACACCTGTTATTTTACTTGGTAACCTCGGTGTTTGCCCAATCGCTTTGAAGTTTCGAGTGGGATGGCATTTGCGATAGAGTCGATACAGCGGGGCGTTGCCGCGGTCGAACACGTCCTCAAGTACTCTGGGACGGCATCGCAAGTACCGTATAATCAGCGTTTAGGCCTTAGTGTGACAGATCGATGTTTGTTGTTGATTTGGTCCTGTTGTCGATAATGGCAACGCGGTCTTCCGGGCATGGCGGAACATAAGAAAAAACAAATCGCGGAGCAAGGCGACATTCGGCAGATCGTCGAACGCGCGGTCGCAGAATCTCTTCAGGTACAAATTCCCGATCTGCAATCGCGAATCGTAGAGAGCGTGCTTCAGACGCTGCCGGCTTCGACCGGGGAAAGCCCCGTAGCGGCGCCCTCCGGGGAAGGTTCGGCTGATCTGGTTCGCGCGGTCTCCACCATTCACGCCGGTTCCACGCAAAAAGAAATTCTTCGGGCATTGCTCGACGCAGCCAGCGGATACGCCGAGCGCATTGCGCTGTTTGTGGTGAAAGCGGGTGCGGCATCGGGATGGCAGGCGCGCGGCTTTGGCGAGGATGAATCAGTCAAAGATTTCGCTCTCGATCTCAGCGCCGGCCCGGTCGCACACACCTACCAGAACCGAACTCCCACCCCCGGCAATATTGCCGAAATGGGCAAACATTTCGTCGATCAGTTCGGCGCCCCATCCAATGAACAGCTATTGGTTTTGCCGTTGTTGCTGAAAGACAAAGTGGCGGCTCTGGTTTACGCCGATGGTGGCGATAGCGGCAAGCTCGAATCGTCAGCCCTGGAGCTGTTGGTGATGGCCACCAGCGCGTGGCTCGAAGTCTCTTCGTTGCGCAAGCAGGCTGCGAAAGAAGAAAGCGCAATGCCTCCCCGAGTTGAGGCTGCGCCAGTGCAGACGGTTTCTTCATTTTCCGATCCCTTCGCGGGGCACGCTCCCAAGCACGTAGCTCCGAGCGCTCCGGCTGAGCAGGAACCGGCCGCAGAAGTTGTTGAAGTAGCCGCCGCGCATGCCAGTGCCGCCGCGGCGCCGGCAGCAGCAACCGATCCGTTGGCTGGCCTGTCGCCCGAAGACGCGGATCTCCATCGCAAAGCGCAACGTTTCGCAAGGCTGCTGGTCGACGAGATCAAGCTCTACAACCAGGCGAAAGTTGCCGAAGGACGCCGCAACAAAGATCTCTATGACCGCTTGAAGGAAGACATCGAGAAAAGCCGCGGGACGTTTCAGAAAAGGTATGGCAGCACGGTTGCCGCCAGCGGAGATTATTTTCAGTATGAACTCTTGCGCAGCCTGGCCGAGGACGATGTTTCCATCATGGGTGCGAATTTCAAGCGTTAGACTTTCCAGAAGGCGCTGAGTTCAGTTGCGCATCTCTGCAGTTTTGGCGATACCGATATTTGGCAAAAGGTAAAAGCAGTGAGCTTGGGTTTGAAGTTGTGGTGGCTGCGTGCAGGTGTAATCGTTCTTTTCGTCTCCGGCGCAACATTTCCGGCTGCCAGCGCCGCGCCGCTCTCCGCGCGAAGTTTAGACCAAAGCCAGTCCGCATCAAGCTCACCAGCACAAGGCGCTCACGACGACCCCGGCACCAAGAGCACAGATAAGCCTAAGTCTCCCACTGCGAAAACGACTCCCGGCAAGAAGGCGTTTTCAACCGGAAGTCATTATGCCAACGCACATAAGCGGCCGGTCTCGCCGCGCGTGAAGCGTATGCGACAGGCGTTCGTAGCGTCGGCAAGCCTGCGTCCCATGGCGCAACAGCTTTTACAGGATCGATCTCTCGCCGCCTACGCCGGAGTCGAACGCTATGCGCGATTGCATTCAAAAGAGGACGCAGGGGCGCTGGCGTGGCTGGTTCTCGGCTACGCGCATGTCGTCGATCACGATTACGCCAAGGCCATCGATCCCTTGAACCGTGCCAAAGTTCATGCCGGAGATTTAGGCGACTATGTCACCTACTATCTGGGAACTTCGTATTTGCAGTCCGGGCGAATCGCTGAGGCGATCGCAAATCTCGCCAACTTCGGCAAAGCGTATCCGGATTCCCTGCTCGTCCGCGATGCCGTCGTCAGCTATGCCGATGCGCTGATGACCGAAGGCCAAGCGCAGGAAGCTATCACCCTTCTGGAGCGCATCCGAACGCCCACGCGTTCCGACGTTGAGTTCGCTTTGGGCCGCGCCTACGCTGCTGTCGGCGAAAATGCCAAGGCCGCCGAGGCTTTGGAGACCGTCTATTACACCATGCCGCTTGCCAGCGAAGCGGATGCGGCGCACGCGCAGTTAGAAAAGCTTCCAATCATCCCCGCTGCAACCGTTAGCCAGCGCGAAACCCGCGCCAAAGAGTTAATTAAGCGCAAGCGCTACGCGGATGCCGCCGACGAGTATCGCAGCCTGGCGAGCGAGGTCAGTTCGAAAGACCGGCCTGCCATGGAACTCGCGCTGGCCGATGCCCTGCACCGCGCTGGTAGAAATCGCGATGCCAAACAGGTACTCACATCGGCGCAGAATCTGAGCACCGAAGAAAACGCGGAGCGCTTGTATCTCTTGGGCCAGGTCGCCTTCGCATCGAGCGATAATGAGACCTTCTATCAGACCGTTGAAGAGCTACGGCAGGGCGCACCAACCAGCCAGTGGCTTGAGCAGGCTTTGCTATCCGCGGCAAATCTGCATCTGGTGCACCACGAATACGATCAGGCGCTCGACGCGTATCGTGAGGCGCAGCAAAGATTTCCTGACGGGCCCCGCGCCTCCTACGTGCACTGGAAAGCGGCGTGGCTGACCTTGCGGCAAGGACGCAATGCCGAGGCCAAGAAAGCCTTCGAAGAACAAATCACCTTGTACCCCACGGGCTCGGAAACTCCAGCAGCCTTGTACTGGCGCGCGCGTCTCGCGGAAGAAGATAACCAGCTCGCGATGGCAGCTGCGTTTTACCAAAAACTTTCTGAGCGCTACCGTAACTTTTACTACGCTGAAATGGCTCGCGCCAGGATGAAACACCTGCCTGCCACTGCCGAGGCGAACGTCGATTATCCGGTGCTTGATCGCGTGCCGCCGCTCGAAAGCGACGTAAAGATCAAAGAAACCGAAGCGCCTTCGGACGAACTGCATGTACAAAAAGCCGAACTCCTCGGCAATGGTGGCCTGGTGGATTTCGCGGTTCGCGAACTACAGGCGGTTTCTACTGCCGAGGGTGGAAGCTGGGTGCCGGCCGAAGAGGCGCGGCTGTACGTGGAAACCGGACATTATGATCGCGCCATCGAAGTGATGAAGCACTCCGCGCCGAATTATTTCGCGCTCGATATTCCCGACATGCCGCGTACCTACTGGGAGGCTCTGTTTCCTAAAGCCTATTGGAGCGATCTGAAGCGTAATGCGGCGGCGAATGGGCTCGATCCTTATTTGATCGCGTCGCTGATCCGGCAAGAGTCGGAGTTCAATCCCAACGCGGTCTCGCGCGCCAACGCCGTTGGCCTAATGCAACTGCTGCCGAAAACTGGCCGCGTCGTAGCCAAGCAGGAAAGGGTAAAACGCTATAACTCGAGCCAGCTATTCACGCCGGCGATGAACATGCAACTCGGCACGCGCTACTTCCGTGGCATGGTCGACAAGTTCGGTGGATCGTTCGAATACGCCCTCGCCGCCTACAACGCCGGCTCCGACCGCGTGGAGGAATGGCTTGGACAGGGAAAGTATCGCGACCCGCAGGAATTCGTGGAGTCGATTCCCTTCACCGAAACGCGCGAATATGTGCAGGCGATTCTGCGCAATGCCAGCGTTTATAAGCAGCTTTATGGAACGCCGTAATACAGATGACGCAAGCTAACTCCGGCGATGACTGCCACAATTCCAACCTTCTACACGTTCCCGATTGCCCGTAGAATGTGCCTATCCTGAATACGCCGGCTCAAACTTCTGGTCCTCGGCTCATCGACGCGTTCGAACATCAGAACGAGCAGTTCGCCGATGCGTTCTCTATTCTGCGAACAGCGATAGCTGATCGTGCCTTCCCCGCTGCTTCGATCGCCGTTACTTACCGGGGAAAACTTACCGTTCTCGCAGCTCTGGGAAATTTCACGTACGA
>Ga0210398_10000205_pt1 | contig 73277 bp, 72 predicted proteins | sample IncBWC4OmetaG_FD_161047 | JGI IMG/M metagenome (GOLD analysis project Ga0210398, IMG submission 161047) | Forest soil microbial communities from Barre Woods Harvard Forest LTER site, Petersham, Massachusetts, United States - Inc-BW-C-4-O | ecosystem: Environmental > Terrestrial > Soil >... | reverse complement strand
CTAACGCTGGCAGGTTCGCGCGGAAGGCTCGAGTCGGTCGGTTTTCATAACCCTCGAATAGGAGTGCCCTTTGCCCGTAGTCGGAGAGCGGTGAGCTCCGCTGTTGCTGCGCGGCAGGCTTGGCAAAATGTCCCGACGCGAGGAGAAGCAATCGGTCCGGCAAGACTTTGCTGACGTAGGTACCCGATCCCACGCGACCTTCAACATAGCCCTCGGAAGCAAGCAGATCAAAGGCATTCACGATCGTGCCCCGTGATAACCCGTACTGACGGGCGAGATCACGAGTGGCCGGCAATCGCCTATCCGCACTCAGGCGACCACCGAGGATGGCAGAGCGCACTCCCTCATACACCCATTGGTAGGCTGGCGCCTCGGGGCTGCGATGGGGAAGCGCCAGTTCGTAGGGAGTGATTTTCTTCGTCATAGTGGTACAGCCAGAATATGCTAAATGGACCTTGTGGTAGGGTCCATTTCACCGTAGCGTGATCCGGACGAGGTGACGCGCATGCCAGACAAAGCCAAGCTCTTGTGGCAAACCGCGGTTTCCCACGCCGGAACCACGGGCTGGCTATTGCTGATCGTGCCGGGGCTGATCTGGGGTGCGTCATTCCTGTTTATCGCGGAAGGGATGCGTAGCATCGGTCCTCACGGAGTCACTTTCGTCCGCATCCTTGTCGGTTTTGCGACGCTTTCGATGTTCCCAGCGGCGCGCAGGCCAATTCTACGTTCGGACTGGACGGGAACCGTCGGGCTCGGAGTCCTGTGGCTGGCGTTTCCGCTCAGCATGTTCCCATTGGCCGAGCGGCACGTCTCGTCCGCGCTCACGGGAATGCTGAACGGCGCTAATCCTCTATTCACTGCGATCGTGGCCGCGGTGGTCGCCTGCCGGGCACCATCGCGCCGCGTGTGCGCGGGACTCGCGATTGGCATGACCGGAGCGATGTTGATGGCGATTCCGGCCAGCGGCGAGGATCACAGCAGCGCGGCCGGCATCGGGATGATCGTGGCCGCGCTCGCCTCCTACGGATTAGCTCTTAATATTGCGAGCCCACTCCAGCAGCGCAACGGAGCCTTGCCGGTTATCTGGCGAGCTCAGGCGGTTGCACTGGTTCTGGCCGCGCCGTTGGGGTTCGATGATCTGCTCAGTGCACGCTGGATGCTTGCTCCGATGTTGGCGCTACTTGCTTTGGGAGCGCTCGGCACCGGCGTGGCGCACGTGGCCATCTCCGTTGCAGCCGGCAGGTATGGAGCCACGCGTGCCTCCGCCACGACCTACCTGATTCCCGCCGTCGCGCTTTTCCTAGGGGTGGTCGTCCACCACGAAAAGGTGACGTTGCTCTCCGTCATCGGCAGTGCCGTGTGTATCGGCGGAGCGGGGATGCTGCGACGGGCCCAAAGCCCAAGTCAAGTGCACGGCATGAACACCCTGCAAAGCGCGCGGCAATTCTTGCGAGAGTCCCAATTCTTACCCCTATATCGTGGAGCATTTCGAGGAGAGGAATGATGAGCGCAAATACAAAGTGGATCATTTTCGTCGTGGCCACCCTTTGCGGGGGGCTGGCGACAGCGCATCTTCGATCGAGCCATGGCTCCCGAGCCAATTCGCAGAAGAAAGATCGAGCACGGGTTGTGATCTCGCAGCCTCTACCGAAACTCGCTGGCGACCATCTGAAGGGCGTCCTGGTGGAAGTTCACTACGGCCCGGGCGAGGCGTCGTCGCCACATTCGCATCCCTGCGCTGTGATGGGCTACATCGTCCAAGGGGCCGTCCGAACTCAGCTACAGGGCGAGCCGGAGAGGATTTACCAGGCGGGCGAGAGCTTCTACGAAGCGCCCCGCGGGGTTCATCTAGTTTCCGCCAATGCCAGCTCCACGAAACCCGCAATGCTCGTCGCATATTTGATTTGCGATCACGACACGCCGCTCAGTGTCGATATGCCCGAGAGCGGCTCTTCGAAAGGACGATCGCAATGAATCAGCAAGCACATGTTTCCTCTGACACCACGCTGGATAGCGGTGCCGATAAGCTGCACGAGAGGAACGGGGAGCGTGCCGGAGTCCTGTACGCACGCGTGGCACTGGGCGGCGCTTTTCTTTCCGCAGTGGCGGGGCGTTTTGGACTGTGGGACAGGACGCTCGATCTGAAGCACTTTGCGAATTTCATGGATTACGCGGCCGAAGTAAATTCATTTATGCCGAAGGCCGCCATTCCGTATCTCGCGTGGGCGGCCACTGTCTGCGAAACATCGCTCGGAGTCCTGATGATCCTGGGCTTGTGGCCGCGATGGGTTTCGCTCGCGAGCGCGATTCTGCTGGCGATGTTTGCCACCGCGATGGCGATCTCTTTCGGACTAAAGTCGCCGCTGGATTATTCGGTCTACTCGGCTTCGGGCGCTGCCGTCCTGTTGGCGCTCGACGCCGGCAAGCGGAGCAGCAAGCGAGACCGTTCATAACGGAGGATTCCCTCGTGAAATGGCAGTGGAACGGCATCGTGATTATCGCGGCCTTTTGTGCCGCTACTCTGAGCGCAGCCGATTGGTCGGCTCGGCCGCCAAACGATGAGCAATTGCTGCGTACGCGTGATGCGGTATGGCGGGCGTGGTTTGCTGGCGACATAAAGGTTCTTGAGCACCTGCTGCCGCCCGAGACCATTGTCATGAGTGGCGGCGAGGAGAAATGGAAGTATCAGGCGGATGTGCTTCAGACGGCGGTAAACTTTCACGCCCAAGGGGGTAGGCTTGTCCGCCTTGAATTCCCGCGCACCGAAGTGCAACACTTTGGCGATGTCGCCGTCGTATGGAGCAACTACGTCGCTGAAACCGAAGTTGACGGCAAGCGAACATCAGATTCGGGGCGGGTGACGGAGATATTTGTTCGGCAACGTGGGCGGTGGACGAATCCGGGTTGGCACACCGACGCGGGAAAATGATTCGCCACCTTCCCGTCGATCACAGATTCCCCATTGAGCCCGTTCTCACTGACCCGTTCACGAGAATGAAGGCGAGGTAATACTTACCCAGGTTGCTACGGGCAGCATGACGTTCCCGCTTCGCCGAATGGATTGGCCGATGTTATGCAAGGTTGCCAACTCGGCGTCTATTCGGGTTGAGCTACTGGGTTTCCTTCCACTCTGGGCGAATATGAGGAGTGGCTTTGCACGTACCACGCAGCGCCGAACAGGACGGCCAGCAGCAGGATTCCAAGCCCGCTCCGAATTGCACGGTTGGCATGGGGCTCAGGCACCTCTGGTTCCTGGATTCGGGCCGGGGCGAGGGCTGCGGCTGCGCCTCCACCTACGGAAACTGCACCCTGTGTTTGGCCGCAGCCAAAACAGAAACGCGAGTCGTAGGGCAGATCAATACCGCACTTTATACAGGTCATGTCCCATTCTGGGAACTTTAGGCACTCGAAGCAAGGGTACTCAGGTCACACGAGAAAGCCGCGTCGCTCGGGGCGGTTGGCAACTGGCTTGCGCTACGGCGGGTTTCCTCAGTGCACCGACTTTGCCGGTTCGGGCAGCGGCAAGTCTACTGTCATCGGCGGATGGTCCGAGATGCGATCTTCAACCGAGTCGTTCAGTTCGCGCATGGTCACGGGGAAGTGTGGAGCGAACTGGTAGCTCTGTTCCGTACACCTTGGATCGGTGATGAAGGGTTTGACGAAGATCCAATCCAGCTTGAACCGGCCTACCAGCCCGCCGAAGTCGCGACTGAATGAGTAGGTAGGGACGAAGCCTTTCCCCGCGCGTTGGTTGCTGTCGGCAAGCGTACGGCTCTTCGGCGGCATCGTGCGATTCGGCTCGCCGCGAAAATCGAAGGCATGACCGTCGGCAAAACGGAACTTCTGCACGCTTTTGAACAAGGGTTGCTCGCGATTGTCCCACAAAATCGGAAGATGAAAGGCCGTGGGATCGTTGTATCCGTGAAAGTAACGGACCGGAACCAGCAGGTACTGAAACATCCCAAGCGGGTGGAAGCGGGAAACGGCTTGGCCAACCCAGAATTTATAGTCCGTAACCCGGGTCATGATTTCATTGCGGATCGAAGTGGGAGTGTTGTCATGGCTGGTGGTGTTTAGATCGCCCGCGACGACCACTGGATTTTCATCCGATTGCAGGTCCGCCAGCAGAGCCAGCATCTGGCGCCGGCGGCATTCGGGCGGACACTTGTTTTCGAGGTGAGTCGCCACGATTGTGGCATGCCCCGTCGGCAAGCCGGGAACCGAGATCTCCGCGATCAACGCCATTCGGCCGCCCTGACGGAGTTCGCGCTCGACCCGTTCCCGGAACATTTTGCGGGCGGACCAGCGCCTTCCCTGCTCGAGTTTCGAGATGGCTGCGTATTCCTTCGCGTACCAGTCGTAACACACGGGCAGACGAAGGATGCGAGCCTGGTCAATTGGATACCGGCTCAGGATCGCCGTGCCATGCAGACCGTGGTATCGCTGCCGGTCCACTTGCAAATCGTTCTGCAGACGTCGATCCTGCTGCACATTGGTCAAGTGCACTTGTTCCGTAGCCAAATCGAAAAGCGGGTCGACTTCCACGAACTCTACTCCATATGCATAGTTCATGTGCAGGGCCTCCGCCAACTCCCGGGATATGTTCCGGTACCCGGTTCGCTTCATGCCCCAGTCCGCTTCATTCAGAACCAGAACATCAACCGCTTGCAACCTGGCGAGTTGCGATTCGATGATTTCCCTCTGCTGAAAAGTGATGCCAGTCTTGGTCACGGGCAAAAACTCTCTGGAGTCGGTGAGCGCCGATCGAATCAGGTCGAAGTTCAGACCTCTCTCGATGTTCCAGAAACCGACGCGAAGAACGGCGCCGAGACCGGTTACGGTCGGACGGTGGGGCTGGAAGCCGCTAGTCCCGGCTTCGCTCTCGACGAACGGCGTGTTCAGCAGGGCGCTGAGCCGCGCGCTGAGCGCTCCTTCCGGCCTGGCCGTCGAAGCCACCGAAACCAGCTCATCGAAGGAAAGCAAGTCCGGATTTTTGGATGGTTCCGCAGCCGAATCTGGCGGTTGGGTCGGCGCAGATTCGTCCTGGGCCGCGCATGAAGAAAAGGCAATGCCCAAGACCAGGCTCCAGGTCAATGTGACTCTCGCGAATCCCGCTTTCGTCATGGTTGTACCGTCCAATATTTCTTTGCGACCTTGTTCTTCGGCTTGCCTTCGTGCCGACCCAGCCATGCCATCCAAGCCAGCAAACCTAGCCGGTCAATGGTGAAAGTCACGGCGACCAGAGACAGGAAGGCAGCAAAAGCTAACGCAGGATGTTCTGTGAGGGTTGGCATGAGAATGTTCTCTTAACTCCTTCATCGCTTGTTCAGCCATTGCAGTTTTGCTTCGCTGGCACCCAAGCGCCATCCGAGTGGGTCACGCCTCGCTCAGGGAACTTTCGGTTGAGCCAGGCAAAGGTTCCGCGGACGATAAATACGTTCAGCAATATCGAAATCAATGATGCAGCGATCACGATATTAAAGACGTTCTCGGCCACCACGCCCGATGACCGCCCGGCTTGCAACACCACGAACGAGAGTTCGCCGATCTGTGTCAGCCCTGCGGCTACGGCGATTGCAGTTCTGACGGGGTAGCGGAAAAGCCACACGACCATGGTCCAGACCAGAAATTTGCCGACCACGATGAGTAGAAGCATTAATCCGAGAAGCGGCAGGCTGTGGAATACCACTTTGGGATCAATCAGCGCTCCCAGCGAAACGAAGAAGAGCGCTACGAAGGCGTCGCGGAGCGGCACAAGCTGCGTATGGGCATCATGCAAGTCGGGAAAACGACTGATGGATAGTCCGGCGAGAAAGGCGCCCAGTGCGACCGAGAATCCCACCGCCTGCGCCAGGGCAGCGGTGCCGAGGCAGATTGCAATTGCAACCAGCAGCAGGAGTTCCGTGTTACACGTCAACTTCACTCGCCGTAACAGACGCGGAATCACTTTGATCGCGAGAAAGACCAAGGGAATGAGCAGCAGGAGTGCCTTCCCCAGAGTCCAGGCCGCTTTCAGGAAAAGACGGTCCCCGGGTCCGCTGAAGATTGGAAGCACGACCGTCATGCAGATGACGGCAAGATCCTCGACGAGGGTGATGCCGATCATCACGCGGCCGTAGGTTGTGGTGAGCTTTCCCGCATCCGTCAGCAGTCGGACCAGGACCATTGTGCTGGCTACCGAAACGGTTGCTCCGATGACAGCTCCCTCTGTAATGCTGAACCCTGCGATCTTCGACACCGCGACCGCCAGGCCCAGGATGAATAAGATACCGATTGGGGCGCCGGCAAGCGCAACCCATTTCACCCGCCTCAGGTCCGGAATCGAGAACTCAACGCCGGTTGAAAACATCAGCAGGACGACGCCGACTTCTGCAAATATCGCGAAGGTGTGCAAGTCGGACAATTGCGGTCCGGGGGTGAACGGGCTAATCGCAATCCCCCCTAGGATAAAACCCAGGATCAATGGCAGTCGAAGGCGCCGCGCAACCAGGCCTCCGGTTACGGCAGCCAAGAATATATAAGTCAGATCGCGAAACAGAATCGGGTTGGTTTCCATTTTTTATGCTCCACCGGAAGACGGCCTAGACTCGCGGCCTCGAAGAACTGGGGACGGGATGATCATGCGTTCTCGTTTTGGTCCGGTCCTCGCATCCATCTCCTCACTGGGTACCGTGCACACTTACGGTTGGACGTGTCCGCGAGTGGACTCTGCCATACCACAGATCAACGCTTCGAACGGAGCGCCGATAGCCGGAGAGAGGGATGGGGCGAGTGCGGCCGCCGGATGGGATGACAGAATATACGTGAGCCCCTCCCTCGTGCCGTCTCCGTAGCAGACAACTAATCGATGAACTTTCACCGCTCCGCCGACGAAGCGGAGCTGTACGGCAGGAAAAGTTCCGGCTCCTGTTCCGACGCGGATCGCATCCCCGTCAAAACTTCCATCGACGGTCGTGCTCCCCATAAAGGGCCACCACGGTGCTGCTTGCGGATGGGCCGAGGCGCAGGTTATAACTGGCAACGCGATTCCCAACACCCAGACATTTCGTTTCATGAACATTGCATTTCTCCGGTACTTCGAATTTTGTTTGTGCTGTCGATGGGTCGGTGCCTCAAGAACAAACCGCTCATCTAGGAAACGACTAAGGCCCATCCCGCAGGACTTGTGCTGGACGGGCCCTTGAGGACGTCATCACCCCCTGGAAGTCTGACGAAGCGTTCTCAGCCCCAGTGAGGTTGCGACAGCCACTACGCCGAGCAGTCCGATCAAAGGCAGAATCGTACCGGTTGTCGGCAGCACTGACGCAGGTTCCTCCACGCCGGCCAGGGTGACCGGCACTGGCCGGGACTCGAAAAACAGCAACACGCCAACTTCCGGCGGCGTAGCCGGTGGCGGCGCTTGACCGACTGCAGACTTGCTCTGCTCGATGACCGTGTGCTCATCGTCGGATACAATCGTCGCCTTGAGTTTCATTCCCTTCCTCAGTTCAAACACCGTCTTCGGTTGGCCGTTAATTACGAACTTGGCGTGGTTGGGGACGGTGTAACGCTGGGTGGTGCCGTCAGGCAGCGCCACGATCACCGAACCCGGGGCGTTCACATGCCATACTTTTCCCTCGATCGTCCGGACAGTGTTGACATATCGCGGAGTGGTGGCTGTGGTGATGGTTTGAGTGAGCTTAGTTCCCGGCACTAACTCGCGCACGCTGACCTCGTTTCCATCGATGATGAACTTGTCGCGATCAGGGACTACAAGGTGTTCGATCTTGCCGTTTTCCAGTTTGAGAACAAGGTCGTTGCCCTCCACGTAAACGACTTCTGCATCCCGGACCTGGGTATCGAAAGAGACCGGACCGTGCTGGATGGTGGTTGTGGTTGAGTCTTGCGCCCATGCTCCGAGAGCCACCAATGCGACGAAGAAAACACTGGCGGTTGAGTTGCGGAACCGGCGCTGCATTTGATTCAGGTTATTCATTTTCGTTTCTCCTTATTGAACTGCTGGTTTGGGATAGCGAACCAGGAGTCAGATTTCCCGATACGCTTTTTTCTCGTGTAAGAGAAGCTGTGACGATGAAACGTTGCGGAGCGCTACCGATGAAGTAAAACGGGTAGCACGTAACGAGCGTCAGCGAAGGAACGGAGCGGGGACGAAGGACGTCCACGTCTTCCGGCGCAACAATTTGGAGTCGATCGACTCGATAGGTGTCTGTTCCTTTCAGCGTCTTGAGCCCGATTGCGTCGCCCATCGCAATGTCTTTAAGCCCGCGGAAAAAGCTGTCACGATGACCGGCAAGGCCGATATTTCCTTGCTCTCCCGGTCGCCCTGTTCCGGGAATCCGTCCCACACCGCGGTTCAGGGTCAGGTCATCGGTGCCATCGAAAACGGGTACTTCAAGCTGGAGTTTTGTAATTTGCAACACTGCTAACGGAACGCGGAGATGCTTCCTGACACTCTCCTTGTAGTCCTGAACTCTTTTTTTGTCCCACAAGCTGAAATCGGTCTCCCGCGGGTCGACATCTTCACTCTCGTCTAACCCGACGGCGACAGCAGGTGAGTCCAGAGCAGCGAGGCTTCTTATCGCGGCTTGCGAACTGAGAATACTATCCATCCGGGCCAACCCGTAAATTGCCAGCACAGTCAGACCAGACCCGAGCAATACGCGCTCGATCCAGATCACAACCCTTTTCCGGTGCGTCGGACGCGGGGACACTCCACTCATGCATCCGCTCTCGATCGGCTTCGATTTAGGACAATTCCGCATAACGCTCCAAAGTCACTGCCTCGCTGCTTTGCGCTCGACTTAGCGAATCGCATGACGCAGCTTATAAGTGCAATCGGTCGGCCAATCGACAACTCTGTATTTACTGGGAGTTATGGAGAGAGAAGTCGCAGCCGCTTTCAGAAATGCTGATCCATCAGAAATACTGACAACCGTTCGACGAGAAGTCCGGGGCGAACCAAGAGAAGAGAAGAAGAGATGGGAAGTGACGATGGAATTCGAGGATGACGTAGAAAAACACTTTGAGGTGAGCCGGAAGAAATAAAGAAGGTGAGTTAAGCACACAGAGCAGAAATGAACCCTCGGGGATGAGGCGCCTGCTTGCCGGTTTGTGATCTGGTCCTTAGCTGATGGGTTGAGTTTTGAACCGGCTCTTGCTGATTTGCAGATTCGTGATTTTTGAGTCCAGTGTCTGACGTGGAATTCCAAGCTTCACGGCCGCACCATAAGGGCCCGAGATGCGACCCCGCGACTCTGCCAGGGCAGCTTCTATCACTTCACGTTCCCGATCGGCAAGTGAGGCGGCCAGGCCACCCACCGTGCTGGGTGGCCGAGAGGATTCTCGCTTCAGCCACGTCTCATTGACGGAGAACATTTCGCCCTCGCTCAGAATCACGGCCCGCTCAACAATGTTCTGCAGTTCGCGGATGTTTCCCGGCCAGTCGTACGCTTGAAGCAGGTCGAGAGTGCCGTTCTTTAGGTAAGTGACTTTCTTGCCGGCTTTCTGGGCATACCGGGCGATCAAATACTCGACCAGCAGGGGAATATCCTCGGTTCTCTCGCGCAGCGAGGGCATCCTGATAGGAAAAACACTCAACCGGTAAAACATGTCTTGCCGGAACGTGCCCGCGGTTACGGCAGCCGCCAGATCGCGGTTCGTCGCCGCGATGATGCGGACGTCCACTGAAATCGGGTGACTGCTTCCAATGCGCTCGAATTCGCGTTCTTGAATCACGCGCAAGAGAGCGATTTGCGTTTCCATGGGAAGTTCGCCGATTTCATCCAGAAAGATTGTCCCGCCATTGGCTGCTTCAAAGCGGCCCAGGCGCCGCCCAATCGCCCCGGTGAAGGCGCCTTTCTCGTATCCAAACAGCTCGGATGCGATCAAGGAAGAAGGAATCGCCGCACAGTTCACGCGAATAAAGGGGCGGCTTGACCGGTTTGATTTCGCATGAAGAGCGCGAGCAATCAATTCTTTCCCGGTTCCGGTTTCACCTAAAATAAGAACCGTAGTATCAGTTGGGGCGACAAGGCTTACCTCCTGCAGCACCGATTTTAATGCACGGCTTTCCCCTACGATTCCATCGAATGCGGGGCGTCCATTCGGCATTCCACCGCCATCGAACATGACCGGCGTATCGTCTTTGGTGGCAAACATCTGGGCAGAGAGCATGCGTCATCTCCTTCGGAACATCGAACAAGTCTTTAACTATTTCTCTTCTTCTCGATCGCGGCATGAATTTCCTTCAGCAGCGCGTCGCTCCGTACTGGTTTATTCAAGAACCCGGCGGCCCCCGCTTTCATTACCAGATCACGCACAGATGCATCACCGTGGGCGGTAACGAAAATAATTGGCATGGAGCTGTGCACCTCGAGCAACCGCCGCTGCAGCTCGATGCCACTCATCCCCGGCAAACGCACGTCAAGGATCAAACACCTCGTCCTGCCCCGCTGCGGAGAATCGAAGAAGTCTTCCGCCGAGGGGAACGTATCGATCGGAAAACCAGCGGCCTTCAATACGCTTCCCAGCGCCTCGCGGAGGGGTTCATCATCGTCCACGATCGCGATGATGTCGGATTTCGCTTGCATCTCACTCAATTGAATCGTCCAATCTGGCGCTCGAGGAAAACTTCTTACTGATGAGAGGCTAACAATTCGGGGGCGTGAAAACCATCCTGCTTTAGGAGGAGACTTGTGCTTACTTTCTAGGCGCGGCCTTAAGCCTCTCGGCCATGCGGACGAGATGAGCCAGGGAGTCGGCTTCGGTCTTCTCCATCACGTGGGCGCGATGGGTTTTCACGGTGAGTTCACTGGTTCCCAGTTCATAGGCGATCTGCTTGTTGAGAAGTCCGGCGACCACCAGGTTCAACACTTCCGTTTCGCGGGGAGTGAGGGAATCGAAACGTTGGCGAATTTCCGTCAGTTCCGCACGCTCCTTCCGAAGTCCGCGATCGCGTGCGATAGCTTTCTGAATCGCGTCCAGCAAATCCTGACCACGAACCGGCTTGGTCAGAAACTCCATGGCGCCTTCCTTCATGGCACGCACAGACATTGGAATATCACCGTGGCCGGTGATGAAAATGATTGGGATGTAGACGCCCGCGGCGCTCAATTCGCGTTGCAGGTCAAGGCCATTCAGTCCCGGCATCCTCACATCAAGGACAAGACAGGCCGGCGCATCGGGGCGCTGGGCGCGCATGAAATCGTTGGCTGAGGCAAACGTCTCGACGGAAAGGCCAATGGTCTTGATAAGACTGTGAATTCCTTGGCGAATCAAGGCGTCATCATCGATCACGAACACAATCGGATCCGGTTCCTTCATTGGGTAGAACCATCCCCGCTCGGCAGAGTGAATTGAAACACGGAACCTTGATTCACAGTCGATTCGGCCCAGAGCCTGCCGCCGTGCGCTTCAACGATCGAACGGCTGATGGGTAGCCCCATCCCTATGCCTTGCGAGCGGGTAGTAAAGAACGGCTCAAAAAGACGGGTCATGATCTCGGCTTTCACTCCCAGCCCGCTATCTTCGATGGAGACCAGAACCTGACCGGCTTCCTGGATCTGCGAGCGGATCCGCAGGCGGCGCATCCGGTCGCTGATGCCAGCCATGGCTTCGATGCCATTCAGCATTAGATTCAGAATCACCTGCTGCAGCTGAATTCTATCCCCCAGCACCGGCGGCAGGTCGGTGGTGAGCTCGGTTACAACGGAGACGTTATTCCGCGACGCTTGACCATCGGCGAGAGCGACGACTTCCCTGATGATTTCATTCATTTGAACCTGTGCTCTCTCGGGAGACGTCTTGTTGATGAGCGAACGAATCCGGCCAATCACCTCGGAAGCCCGGGTGGCGCCCTGCGTTGTGCGCTCGGCTGCCGCCCGTGCCTCGGTAAGGTCGGGATTTTCGCGGGCCAGCCAGGCAACGCAGGCGTCAGCGTTGGCCACGACAGCTGCGAGCGGCTGATTCACTTCGTGAGCAATCGAGGCCGCGAGCTCACCTATGGTCGTGATTCGGACCACGCGCGCCAGTTCGGTCCGCGCGATCTGAAGAGCCTCTTCGGTGCGCCTTTGTTCCGCCATCTGGCGAAGCAGGGCATGGTTTGCGCTTTTGAGTTCCCCCGTTCGTTCTTCCACCCGTATCTCAAGTTCATCGCGGGATCGCCGGAGGGATGCTTCCGTCTCCCTGCGCCACGAAATCAATCGATTAGCGATCACTTCACAGGCAACGAATGCGAGAAAAAATGGGACATCCCGCGGCTTCACCAGAAAGGAACGGATCGGTGGAATGAAATAATAGAGAACCGCCACAGTGCTGAGGCCAACGGCGACCCAGCCCGGGCCCCTCCCGCCAAACCAAGTGCTGGCAATTACCGCAACCGGGAAGAAGAGCCAAAAAGGGTTCCCGAAGGGCACCTGCAGAACGAGCGACAAGAACAGGGCCACGGATACGAGGCCGATCGCGAACGCGTAGCGCGACAGCGCACCGAACTTGCGCAGCTCAGCGTGAGTGGTTTGCATTCCCGGTTATGAGTACGGACTCGGGCCCCATTTTATCTCAGGCTGGTTGACCGTTCTGATCACAAACGGAAACGCAAACTGCTTGGAACGGCGATTGGGGAGACGAAGCCGCGCCACTCTTGCGGGTACTCCAACCCGCCAAAGATTATTGGCAAAGCGGGGTAGGATAGCGCTGGTCGCGTGCCTCATTGGAGGTTGAGGGTTGCGCTGAGACGGCTGAAAGTGCTTTCCCCTCAGCCGCTCGAGCGTCCCTCTCGATTCTGCCTCAGGATAGACGGATAGATAGAGAGCAGATTGCCGCGATCGCACACATCCTTCGAATCTTCGCGTCACTGACAGGGAGAGATTTGGCGATCGGGGAAAGGTTCGCGGGTTCTCCAGAGGCTGCTGTTTCAGACGTGGAGCACAGAGCTACAGCATCCTAGGCTGGAATAATCTTCCCAAAAGAGAGAGAATATTAGTGTCCTGTTTTGCGGGGGCGACACTGTCCCCACGACAGCTCAAAGCGCGGGACGGGTACACGAACCGGGGCGCTCGGGGTTGAGGTCTGTACGACATCTGCCAGTCTTGCATCCAATCGCAGGCATTGCTTGTCGGATCCAAGTTCTTAGCGACGATGCCGGAATCCATCCGCGATTGGTTTTCTATGGAGAGACATTGCTATGGCCACGGTCACGATCGAAGTTGATGCAGCCTCGAGTAACTTTCGGCACGCCAAGCTGGAGCGTTGGGTCGAAGAAGTGGCACGGATGTGTAACCCCGATCGCATTCACTGGTGTGACGGTTCTCCGGAAGAACAGGAGTCGATGCTGCGGATGCTGGTGCTGAGCGGGACGGCGATCCCTCTGGCAGCGACAAAACGGCCGAACAGCTTTCTGGTACGCTCTGACCCTGCCGACGTGGCCCGCGTGGAGGATCGGACTTTCATCTGCTCCCGAACCAAGGAGGAAGCGGGCCCCACGAACAACTGGGAAGATCCAGCGAAGATGAAGCAGAAGCTGGGAGAATTGTTCGCGGGCTCGATGGTCGGTCGCACCATGTTCGTCGTGCCTTACAGCCTGGGTCCAATCGGCTCGGACATTGCACGAATCGGAGTAGAGATCACGGACTCGACCTACGTGGTCGCTAATATGCACATTATGACGCGGGTGGGAACGCACGTCCTGGATGTTCTCGGCGAGGACGGTGAGTTCGTGCGCGGACTGCATTCGGTCGGGTTGCCGCTTGGTCCCAATCAGCCGGACGCGACCTGGCGCTGTAATAAGGAGCACAAGTATATCTGTCATTTTCCCGAGACGAGGGAGATCTGGTCGTACGGTTCTGGTTATGGTGGCAACGCCTTGCTGGCGAAGAAATGCCATGCCCTGCGCATCGCATCTGTGCAGGCGCGTGACGAAGGCTGGATGGCAGAGCACATGTTGATTCTGAAGTTGATCAGCCCGTCGGGCCGGGTGAAATACATGACGGGTGCGTTTCCCTCCGCTTGTGGCAAGACAAATTTGTCGATGCTGATCCCGACGATTCCAGGTTGGAAGGTGGAAACCATCGGCGATGACATTGCATGGATGAAATTCGGCGCGGATGGCCGGCTTTACGCTATCAACCCGGAGTACGGTTTCTTCGGCGTCGCTCCCGGCACGAGCATGAAATCGAACGCCAACGCCATGCTGACGGCAACCAGGAACTCCATCTTTACGAATTGTGCGATGACGCTCGATGGTGACGTCTGGTGGGAAGGAATGACCGAGGAGAGGCCGGCCAAGTTGGTGGACTGGCTGCGCCGGCGATGGACTCCTGCCACACCCCGGCCGGCAGCGCATCCCAATTCGCGGTTTACGGCTCCCGCATCCCAGTGCCCGGTGATTGCCCCGGAATGGGAGGATCCGAAAGGGGTTCCGATTGATGCCATCCTGTTCGGTGGAAGGCGCGCGGGAATTGTCCCGCTGGTTACCGAGGCCTTTGACTGGCAGCACGGAACTTTCCTGGGTGCAACGGTCAGCAGCGAGACTACCGCGGCCATCACCGGCAGAGTGGGACAGCTGCGTCGCGATCCCATGGCCATGCTTCCCTTCTGCGGCTACCACATGGGCGACTATTTTGCGCACTGGCTCAAGATGGGCGAGCACTCTGCGGCGTCGAAACTGCCGAAGATCTTCTATGTCAACTGGTTTCGGCAGAACCAGAAAGGCAAATTCCTGTGGCCGGGTTACGGAGAAAACAGCCGAGTGCTGAAGTGGATCTTTGAGCGCTGCGAGGGAAAAGTGCACGCCAAGGAAACGCCGATTGGACGCATTCCCGAAGTAGCCGATCTCGACGCGACCGGGCTCGACCTCGATAACTCTCATGTGGAGGAGCTGCTCAGCGTGGACATCGAGGGCTGGCTGGCAGAAGTGCCATTGATCCGGGAACATTTCGCCCACTTCGGCAGCCATCTTCCCGAGGGATTGAACCTTGAGGTGAAGTCTCTGGAAAAACGTCTGCGAGCGGCCCAGCAATAATTTTTGCGAGTGTGCCTAGAAGGGCCGGATTTATAAGGCATTCGCCGCGGCCAGAAGCGGCGTTCCGAATTAAGAAAAGGCCCTCTTTCCCGAGAGAAAGAGAGCCCTTTTTTATCGACCCTATCTTTAATCTTTAATCTTTAATCTTTATCTTTATCTTTATCTTTAATCTTTATCTTTTCCTCATCGACCATGGTTACCGCTCAACTTCGCTACGCCACACCTCGCGCCTTCACGGATATAGGCACACCAGCACCCAAGGCCGTTTGATTCGAAGCGCGGACGGCCCGAGCCGCGAGAGGCTTCAGCCATAGCAAGGCCATAAACGCGGCAATCAGATCGCACACGATCATGGCCCAGAAAACCTTGGTCCACGACCCGGTCTTGGCAAATAGCCAGGCAGCGCCAGGGCCCGCAAAAGCCGCGGCAACGCCCTTCGCGGTGTACACGATGCCGTAGTTGGTAGTGGCCCACTTTTTCCCGTAGAGGTCGCCCGTGATCGACGGAAACAATGAGAAAATGTTGCCCCAGGCAAAGAAACACAAGCCGGACAGCGCCACGAACCACACCGGATGTCCAATCAGTTGGAGCAGGGCATAAACCGCGAGCGCCTCAAGGATGAAGGAGATAAAGATAGCATTCTCGCGTCCGATATGGTCTGAGACCCATCCCCAAAAGGGACGCGTCAAACCATTCAAGATACGGTCGACCGTGATCGCCACAACCAAGGCGGTCATTCCCCAGAGGACCACGACTTTGTCGACGTGGTACGAGGCGGCCATTGGATTGAGTTGTGCGGTGACCACCAAGCCGCCGAAGGCCAACATGGTCATCATCACATAGATGATATAGAACGACGGCTGGCACAGCATTTGCAGCGGCGTCATATCGACGGCCGAAGTGTTCACTTTGGCCTTGATCTTGGCTTCTTTCTCTTTCCAGTTGGGGGGCGTCCATCCGACCGGCGGCCGAGCCAGGAAGAGGGACGAGGCCAGCACTACGAATCCCTGAATCAATCCCCAGACGATAAAGGTATGCTGATAGCCAGAGACTTTCAGCATGTCAGCGATAGGAGCGATGGTGGTTGCGGTTCCTATGCCGAAAGCGGCGGCAGTCAGGCCGACGCACAGACCGCGATAGTCGGGAAACCACTTCAGTGCGTTGCCGATGGCTCCCCCGTAGACGATGCCGGCTCCGACGCCACCTACTCCATACCAGAAGTAGAGGCTACCAATGGTCTCCGCGCGGCCCGAACCGATCCAGCCTAGTCCGACCAAAATGGACCCAATCCCTAGCATGAATCGGGGACCGATCAAATCCACCAAAAATCCTTCGAACGGAACGAGCCAGGTTTCCAGGGCAACGAATATAAAGAAGGTTACCTGGACGGCCTCCAAAGAGACGTGGAGATGGGCTTGTATGGGTTTGGTGAAGAGAGTCCATGCGTATTGCAGGTTGGCGATCGCCATCATCGCCACGATACCGGCGATCAACTGGAGCCACCGATTGGGAATACGCGAGGGGTGAATCAGAGCAGCCGGAGTTCCAGCCATAGGTGTTACCTCCATGACAGCGCGTTATACGTTAACAGCGCAATGCAAGAACGCCTGTTGCCTCGCGACTTGCTTCCTGCGGAGTGCAGGGTGTGTCCACTGACCCGCCAACCTGTTCGGCGTCAGCTTCCACTTCCGCCAGGAATTCCATCACATCGGGAACCGGGCAATTTCCCACATCTTATCGACTTCGACTTGGAAACCGTCGATGTTGATCATCGGTAAGTTCGCCAATCTCCCCCGGACAGCGATTCGCCGCATCCTGCCATGGCAGGCTTCAGCATCCCATCCTTCTTGGTCGAGCCACCCCACGTGGCCGGAAACGGCAAATCTTCTTGGCTCGGTGGCGAAACCGTGATATATACTGGTCCAGTCATCGAACCACTTGCGGCTGGAAAAGTAGCATGCTTCAAGACTACTGTCAATAGTTCCCGAATCTGAATTCTCGATCCGAGCGGCGAGGTAGCTGGCAAGGCATCCTCCCCAGATTTGGGGACTCCGCCGGAAACGCAACCGATGGATGAAAGTCTGCGGGCACAGATCGAAACCTACCTCTCTCACCTCAATGGCCTGATTGGGCGCGGCCGTCAGCTTGGGGAGCTACTTGCGGCTGATCCATCCAGTGTATCTACCATGGGCGCTACCAGGGCGTGGCAGGAAGATTGCGGAATCACTATCAATCAATTGTCGGGAGGCAGCAAGGCCCACTGGCTTGCCCGATCATTCAGCCAGGCTTTTCTGATGCGCTCGGGGGATGGTCATGCCGTGGAAGGGGTAACGCCGGCCGAGATCGTCGAACGGTTGCTCGCCGTCCTCGAGCAGGGAGTTGCGTCGCTCTCCCAAACTGATAACCGACCTGTCATTTCCGCATCGTCGGAGGCGCCACCCCCACACCGCTTCGACTTTGTTCGCAACCCCGAACTTCGGCCAGTCGTCGAGCAGGCTTATCTCGATAGTCGCAGCGCCTTTGAGGATCGCGAGTACGAAACCGCGTTGCTCACCTCTTGCGGAATCCTGGAGGCTATCGTTACGGACGCTCTCGAACACAAGGGGCTTAGCGCGCTGATTGCGTCAGGCGCGCCGGCCGAGAAAATTTCTGACTGGTCGTTTGAGACGCGGCTTGCGGTCGCGGAGAGGGCAGGACTGATTCGCGGCGGATGCGCCCGCCTACCCGGAATCGCGCGAGCCTACCGAGAGCCCACCGGCGCCGCGGGCGGTGGTGGACTGAATACTAAGATTACAGAGCGCGAGGCGCGCCAAACCGGCCAGGTGCTGCATGTGGTAATGAGAGATTTGGATCCCGGCCGCTAGCTGCATCCTCACTGCGTGCGCTCATGCCAGCACGAATCCGACGCGGCCCCAGATGCGGCTTCGCGAGCGAGTTTGTCAGGAGAGACAATATGGGAGTTCGAGAGGCTTGGATCGAAAAACGGTTGGCGGGCCAGGGTTGCCGCGAACGGTTCGCGGAATGTATTGCAAATGCACTGTCCGCGCCCGGGCGTGATTACGGAGGAGATGAGCTTCGTCGCTCAGCGCGAAAAGGTCGAGCCGGAGTGGGTGCCTAATGAGATTGCTCGCGGGCGCGCCATCATCCCCGCCGACATTCATTACAAATCGCTCGAACCCGCGGGTCGAGAGATCCGTGCCCGTATCGGTGCCGTAATGCACCGGTTGTGCGGCTTCTGCAGTTCCTCCTCGATATTCGATGGGGTCGAGGAATTGCCGAAGTTCGAGTTGCTCTTGCACTTGAACCCGATGCCGATACCCATGGCAGAGGCGCTCGATGGACGGGATCAGTCCCAGCGCGAAGAGAAATTCGTGGAGTTGCTGGTGAAGTGGGCTGTTAGTGGGCCGTTGAGGTGAGTCGGCTCTCGACAGCCCCGTCGATGACTTAGTCTTCTAGGTCTTGCCGAAATACCGGTTGCGTGGGATCAAGGCTGCCGTCGATCACGGCCACCAGCAGGTTTCCGAAGGCATTCGTTGCCTCTGGCAGTGATGCGTAGCCGCGCTCGCGCTGGAGCGCCCCGCCGTCCGCGTAGATCAAAGTGAAATAGCGGCCCGAGGAATACTGCAGTTCCACAAGCTTGTTCGGCATGTCCGGATCGCCTTGCTGACCGAGCACGTCCATTAAAGCGACCGTCCACTGCCTGCCCTTGGGGTCGGTGACGACCTCGCGTTCGAGGAATTGCCAGTCGTCCATGCTCCACAAAGGCATATTTATTCGAGCAACTGGGCCAGCGCTCTTCCGACCTGGGCGCCGGTGAATGGTTTCGGAACCAGCAGAACTTTTCGCGCCTTCCGCGAACGGAGGCTCGCATCGGCCTGCTCCGGGGTGTCGCTGATGATGACGATCGGAAGCTCGGCGTGATTGGGATGATGACGCAAGCTGTCGAAAAGCGCCTCACTCATGTCAAAGGCCGTGCAATCGAGCACGACCGCATCGGCGCCGTGCTCGATGACCAGATCATTCACTGTGGGTGTATAGCCCGCCGCGAAGACCACGTAGCCGAGGTCTCGCAGCGAGAACGTCAGCAGCTCGGCGATCTCCGGCGTGTCGTCGATCAGCAGAATGCGCGACAATCTACTTCTTACCCGGGCCTGTGCCAGGCAGGCGCGGCTTCTTGCCTTCGCAGAGCTCCAGATCCATCATCCAAATTCGCCCGCCTGCCGTGTAGTAGGCACGATGATCATTCTCAATCATCGCGCCCCAGGCTTCGAGCGTGCGCATGGCGAAGGTGACTCCTTCGAAGTTGTTGCGCGCGTGGCTCAGGACTTCATTGGTGTGCCAGTTGTCGGTAAGGATCGCGTCCCCGGGATGCACGCGCAGGACGGTGTAATAGCGGTCGAAAGCCGCTTCTGGCCGCACGTCGCGGGTCGACCCACGTTTTTTGCCTTCGGTGACGATATAGCTTTCCTGCGCTTCCGGAGCCGCAGGTGGAGCAGTTGCTTTCGTGTTCATACGGTTTCCGCCACAGTTGCGGCCTCTTCTGCAGCCGCCATGTTAACCAGGTTTTTCGCATCGGCTGCCTGGATCAGAGCCTCCGGCAGTTCAACTCCCATCATCCGCCATTGCTCATTGGCAAACTTCTGCAGATTGGCAATGTGCTCGGCGTGGAGATGGCCAAAGCGGCCTTGCAATTTCAGATACTCCGAGACCGGCCGCATGCTTGCCGGGCGGAAGCTGTAATTGAACGCCCGCTTCTCGGGATTCCACTCCCACATGGGATAGAGCCCGCATTCGACGACTAAACGGCCGAGGTCGATCGAGCGCGGAGTTTCGTAGACGAAACCCTTCTGGCATGGGGTGTAGATCATGAGGTAGGCAGCGCCTTTGTGGTTGAGACCCTTGCGAACCTTGTTCATCAAGTCGATGGGATAACCTACGCTCGCGGTCGCTACGTAGCAGTGGGGATGGCCTGCGGCCATCATGCGGGCGAGATCCTTGGGATACAACTTTTTGCCTTCGGGAACTTCGGGGCCCGGAGGCGAAAAGGTCGTCATGCCGCCGTAGGGCGTGCGCGACGACGCCTGGATGCCGGTGTTGGCGTACTGCTCGTTGTCGTAGCAGATAATCAGGCAGTCGTGATTCCGGTAGAGGGCACCGGAAATCGAAGCCAGGCCGATATCGGACGCGCTGCCATCGCCCGCCTCGCAGATAATGTTCGGAAACTGCCCTTTCCACTTGCCCTTGCGGATCATGGCTTCATAGGCGGCGGCGACGCCCGCAGTGAAGCTGCCGGCGCTGCCAATCTGTGTGTGCGCCCAGGGCACGTTGTAAGGCGTGCACAAGTACGAACTGTTCGCGACATACATGCAGCCGGTCGGTCCGACCAGGATGGTATTGTCGCCCGCCGCCTTGCTGGTCATTCGATATTGAATGGAGGGTCCACAGCCGGCACAGGTGCGGTGGCCGGGAACGAACGGTTCGGACGTCGGCAGTTCAGGGTTATAAAAGCGTGCGCCCTGATTCGGGTTATCGAGAATCGGCAGTATCTGCCGCTGAACTTCTATGGTCGCCATATTAATTCCTCCCAGTAGCGCGGAACTTCCTACACCGGCACGGTTATAGTACGGACCTGCCGGCCCGCGGTAACAAAGCTCTACTCTTCAAATCCGACCCAATGCGTGCGTTTTTCAATCTTCCCACGTTTCTGCACTTCAAGCATTTTTTCCGTCATCCAGTAAAATTCCTTCAGCACAATCGCCTCGCCCCCCATGCCGGCCATGAATGAGAGAACCAGCGGGCGCTTGTCGCTTTCGTAGAGAGCCGCCGCCGCTTCGGCGTACAGCACGCCGCCGCTGCTAACACTACCGAGTCCCATGTTGGTCTCGACCACCCCCACCACTTTGAACTTGCTGAGAACTTCTTTCACCCGATCCGTCGGGTAGGGACGAATGGTTCGCAGCCGTACCATGCCGACGTTTAATCCACGATCTCGCATGTGCTGAATCGCGAAGCGCGCCGTTACGGCGTGTGCTCCTTGCAGGAAAAATACGACTTCTGCGTCGTCGGTCATGAACTCTTCGACCCAGGGATCGTAGCGGCGGCCGAAAATCTTGGCGAACTCGTCATGGACTTCCTCGATCACGGCCATCGATTCTTCCATGGCGCGCGCCCGCTCCAGTTGCAGCGGCGGGCCCTGCTCCGGCATGATCTGCGGGCCATGGGAGACCGGATGCCGCGGATCAAGCGGATAAGGATGTTTGTAAGGCGGCAGAAATTCCTTCACCTGTCCGGAGTCTGGCAGCTCGACGTCGCCCGTGATGTGAGATACGAAGAAGCCATCCTGGCAAACCATCTGCGGCAGCAGCACGCGCGGGTCTTCGCCGATGCGATAAGCAATGAGATGATTATCGAATGCCTCTTGCGCATCGCAGGACCAGCCCATGATCCAGCCCATGTCGCGGGTGGAGAGCGCGTCCGTGTGCTCGGAGCCGAAGTCGCCGGGAGGATCAAGCGTACGGTCGGCGATCATCATCTGCACCGGCATGCGGCTACCCGAGATGGGGGAATACAGTTCGTAGGCGAACTGCACACCGACTCCTGAACTACCGGTGAACACGCGCGCCCCAGCCGACGCCGCACCGTGAGCGATGCTCAACTGAGAGTGCTCGCTATCGGCCACGATGTATTCGGCATCGAGTTCTCCGTTGGCCACCATTTGCGCGAGGGCCATCATGGTGGCGGTGTAGGGCCGGATGGGATAAGCCGCGATCACATCGACATCCGCATATTTGGCGGCCTGCGCCGACGCGACGCAGCCGTTGATTCGAACCATTCTCTTCTTTGCAGCTGTAACGGTTTGCATATTTTGCTCCGCGGCGTCCGCCCTGGTGGCGAAACGCTGCAATCTGTGGACTCCGCAACTCCAACCTGGAGGCTGCGCAGTCTTCTAAATGTTCTTCGCCGGGCGGTCGCCCAGGTTTCTCAATTCCTCGGCCTGTCGTCCGTGCAATCCTGGCGAGATGGCAAATGCTGTATCCATGCGTACGACGCCGGTGTCGAAGTCCAGCTCAGGAACGCCCTCGAGGCATCCCGTGGGACATTCCTCGATACACACGCGGCAACCTTTGCAGTAGTCGACCAGAATTTTGTACATGCCGTTCGAACGCTCCGGACGCGCGATGCACGGTTCGGGACAGACCAGATAACAGTTGTCGCAGGCGTTACAGGTGCCGCAACTGAAACAGCGACCGGCTTCCTCAACCGCCTGCTCTTCCGTGAACGCCTGAATCACCTCGTCCTGCGTCTTCTTTCGACTGGCCGGCGCAAGCAGGTCCTGGTGCACGCGCGGGAAGTGCGGGAAATACGTCATGTTCATGCGGTTCAGATCGAAGATGACGTCGACCGGAATGGTACGCGGTTCTAGCGACTCGCCGCGTATCACCTTATCGAGGTTGAAGGCGACGCGCTTGCCATCGCCGACCGCATTGACCACCATCAGCGGCTGACCGGAGCCTAGTTGCACGATGTCGCCAGCCGCGAAGAAGTTGGTGTCGCCAAGGCGTCCGAACCTGTCGATCTTGATGGTGCCGCGCTCGGTTTTGAATTCGTCGGGTAGCCATTTGAGCGACGCACGCTGTCCTACTGCGATGATCACGTTGTCTACGTGAAAGCGCTCGGGCTGCGCCTCCCGATCGACGGTAATGGGCGAAGCATTGATCGCGCCGGAAAACCGCCCGGGATGCAGCTGCAAGGCTTCGGCCTTTCCGTTGCCCAGCACGGCCGTCACGACCCACCCATGCATCAACTCCACGCCCTCCTCGAGCATATCGTGGAGATCTTCCGCTACCGCCGGCATTTCCTGGGGGTTGGCCTCCACCGTGATCATGGTTACTTCCACGGCGCCCTGTCGCAAGGCTTCGCGGGCACAATCGATCGCGGTATTTCCCCCTCCGATGACGGCGACCCGAGCGCCCAGCTTCACTTTGGAGGTGCCCATGCCGATATCGCGCAGAAAAGGAAGGCCGTACAGTACTCCCTCCTTATTCTCGCCCTCGGCTCGCACGCTATTGGGCTCGGTCAGACCGACCGCCAGGACGACGGCGTCGTAATTTTTCTTCAAGTCATCCCAGGTAACGTCCTTGCCGACCTCGACATTCGTCTTGATGGTGATGCCCAGTTCGACCAGGCGCTCGATCTCGCGATCCAGCACGTCCTGCGGCAATACCCAGTCCGGAATGCCGCCGCGATTGAGTCCGCCTGCCTTCGGCGACTTCTCCAGGATGGTGACGTTGTAGCCCAGACGCGCCAGCTGGTAGGCGGCGCTGTGGCCAGCCGGACCCGAACCGACGACCGCGACCTTTTTGCCGTTCGCTTTCCCGGGTTTCACCACGTCATGCTTCAGCGCTTGGCCGAGATCGCCAAGAAAGCGCTCCACCGCGCGAATCGAGATAGCCTCATCGTACTTCCCACGATTGCAGGCCTGTTCGCAGGGGTGATAGCACACCCGACCGGTGACCGAAGGGAACGGCATGTCTTCCTTGATCAGCGCGTAGGCATCCAGGTACTTGCCGCGCTTCACCAGGTCAAGATAGCCCTGAATTTTTTCGTTGGTGCCGCAAGCGTTGTTGCAGGGGGGCAACTTGTCCCGGTACACCGGCCGGATGGCGCGCCAGTTGCCGGTGGGAAACAAGTCCTGTCCTTTTTCCTGCGAGGGCGCGGGCGTGATACCGGCGAAGGGAATCTTGAGATGATCGGGAATACGGGTGCCTTTAGTCGACATGGAATCCTTCCTATGCAGCCACTGGGTTCAGCTTCATGATGTGCAACTGGTCGAGTGCCAATTCGAATGCCGTTTGGTTTGCGATCATCGGCTGGATCGTCTGCATCTTGACGATGCCGGTCGTCTTGACCACGGCGGCAATCAGCGGAGCAGCGATATCGGGCGCGACCAGTTTGCTGCGCTCGGCAGCGCCTTCAGTGGAGAGACGGTCGAGGCCGAGTTCGCCGAGCCGATAGTAGAGCCATTTGTGGTCTGCGAGGTGAGCGGCGTCGACACAGACGAGTTGCGCCAGTCGCTCGGGGCGAGGCACAAAACGAATCATGTAATCCGGGGTATAGTGGGTGTTGATCACCAGCGTTCCGCCGGGCGGCATGCCGCGCATATAATCCCAGCCCTTCACCATCGTCCCTTCGACCAGCACGACGATATTGGGCCGCTCGTTCTCGTAGGTGAGTTCGTTTTCGATCACGTCATCACTCACGCGGCAGTACTTGCGCGTCGGGCAGTTGGTGCGATCGGGATTGTCGACGTAGTTTTCCATCGCCTGGGCATACTTGCCCTCGATGCGGGCGGATGCGGAGATGGAATTTACGATGTCGCGGCCTTCCTTATCCATGATGATGCCGCGTGTCCAAACTGTAAGTTCCGTGTAACTCATAATCAGACCTCGTCTTGCCTAGTAGATGCAACTCAATCGGAAGCTTCGCTCGAATCCCGAGCGCCGTCGCTCAAGGCACTCGTCTTTTTCCATTGCTGGATGACTGCCGCCGGCTTGGGACTGCCGCGATCCGATTCAAGGACTGCCAGGAAATCGCTTCGCGAAACCACGAATGGCGGGAGGCGAGTGCCGTCCTGGAATTCCGCAATCGCTAACAGCGTCGCCTTCTTGCACAAACTTTCGATGTCAGCTCCGGTAGAACCTTCCATCCGGCCGGCGATTTCGTCGAAATCGACCTCCGATGTCAGCGGAACACGGCGGCAACAGAGCCGCAGGATGGCCGCGCGATCGGCTCGATCGGGCTTCGCGAACGGAAGAATGTAGTCGAAGCGCCCGCTCCGCATCAGCGCCGGATCGATGCGCTCGGGGCGATTGGTAGCTCCCAGCAAGATCACGCCTTTGACGTCGCGCAAGTTATCGATTTCTCGCAGCAGCTGACTGAGAATCCTTTGATAAACGTCCGTGCCGAACTGATCGGCGCCGAACCTGGGAGCGACCGCATCGATGGTGTCAAAGAAGAGAATACAGGGCGCTGACCGTCTTGCCTTCTTGAAGACTTCGCGCAGCGCTCGTTCGGATTCTCCCAACCATTTCGAGTACAACTGCGGGCCGTCGATGGCGATCAGCGGAATCTGTTTTTCTCCGGAGAGGGCGCGGGCCATGGCCGTCTTTCCGGTGCCCGAGGGTCCGACCAGCAGAATGCCCCGGGGCGGGGTTAGCGCCACCTGCTCATAAATCTCGTCACGCATGTGGGTATGCTCGAAGACCGCATCAAGCAGCCGCTTCACCTCGTGAAGACCTCCGAGGGAGGCGAAGGTGGATGTGCTTTTCTCGATGAAGAATTCGCGGGTCGCGCTGGGTTCGACTTCCTTCAAACCGGCGAGAAAGTCCTGGCGCGTAACCTGCAGCGCGGCCAGATCCGAGGATCGAGCCCCGTCGGTTTCGAGCGGGCAGGCGGAGAGGAAGCGGCGCAAGGCGATCATGCCGACTTCCTGCCCTAACGCTTCGAGGTCTGCGCCGACGAAGCCGTGGGAGTGCTCGGCAATCTCACGAAGGTCGACATCGGCCGCGAGCGGCATGGCGCGGGTATGAATGCGGAGAATTTGCAGCCGCCCCTGGGTATTGGGCACGCCGATTTCAATTTCACGATCGAAGCGGCCGGGGCGACGCAGCGCCGGGTCGAGCACCTCGGGGATGTTGGTCGCGCCAATGACGATGACCTGGCCGCGCGCGACAAAGCCATCCATCAAGCTGAGAAGCTGCGCCACCACGCGTTTTTCCACCTCCCCGGCCACTTCCGTGCGCTTGGGAGCCACGGCGTCGATCTCATCGATGAAGAGAATCGCCGGCGCATGGCGCGCTGCTTCCTCGAAGACCTCGCGGAGTTTGGCTTCGCTCTCGCCGTAGAACTTCCGCATAATCTCAGGGCCGTTGAGGGCAATGAAATGCACGCGGCTTTCGGCCGCTACCGCGCGCGCCAGCAACGTCTTGCCGGTGCCAGGCGGGCCGTACAACAGTACACCCTTGGGAGCCAGGATACCCAGCCGCTCGAAGATGCGCGAGTGCTTGAGAGGCAGCTCGACGATTTCGCGAACCCGCGCCACTTCGCGCTCCAAGCCGCCGATATCTTCGTACGAAACCGAGGGAGCGCGGGCTGCCGTCTGTTCGCCATCCACAACCCGAATATCGGTACGCTTCCCGATCACGACCGGTCCGGATGGAATCGTGCGCACGACTTGGAAGTTGACCGCCTTGGCAAACGTAGGCACCCGCACCACGCCGCCCGCGATGACCGGCACTCCTTCGAGATCTTCGAGCATGCGATCGGGGGCAATGGTGGCGGGAGCGGCCCCCACCCATAACGGCGACAAGCGGACAGCCACGGCCTGCGCGTGCTCGACGGGCGCTACCGCAACCTGCTCCTGCAATCCGGCGCTCGAATTGCTGCGGCAGGTGCCGTCGATCTGAATCATGCCTTCGAATCCATCCTCGGAAACCTCGGCGCGCGCCACGCCGCTCGTGGCGCCGGTGATCTTCAGCACGTCACCTGCCTGGGCCCCGAGGCGGAGGAGATCCGTGGGCGCCAGTCGTGCAACGGCGTGGCCGATATCCTCGACCCGCGCCTCGGCAACCCGCAATCGGATCGTAATCGCTGCCTTTTCCATCCCTAGGGGATCCGAATTGCGAGACGCGGAAGCCACCCCGGCCTTGTGATTTTCCAGTTCAGTCAACCTAATGATCCCCAGCTAGCCATCCCCAGATCGGCAAACGCGAAGGCCTACCTTGCTAACTTTGGGCGGAAGCAACCGCCATCTCCAACGCGATCGCTATCCCACACGATGGCCAATCGCCGGACTGCGGAGAAATTCCCGCCGCTTAAAACTCGTCGAGCACAATTTCTTCGACGTCTTCAATGTGCCGCCGCATCGCGGCCTTCGCCGCTTCCGCATCCCTATGCTTGATCGCAGCCAAAATCTTGCGGTGGCCGATCAGAGATTTCTTGGGGCGTCCTTCGACCTGCAAAGAGCGTTCGCGCGTCTCGCGCAGCAGATCCATAAGGATGTCGATCACCTTCAGCACCACGCTGTTGCCGGAAGCCAGAGCAACGGCGTAGTGGAATTCTGCGTCTTCCGTGATGGTTGTTTCTCCACTCGAAAGCTTGGCTTCCTGCCGCCCGAGAATTTCTTCCATCTCCGAAATCTCGTCGGGCGCAGCGTGGGTGGCTGCGCGGGCGGCCAGAGGCGGTTCGAGCATCTTGCGAAAATCCAACAGTTCGCTGACCAGCGCCTGCCTTTGCTTCAGAGCAGTGGCAAAAGGATTCACCAGCGTGTCGGCAGATATTTCGCGAACAATGGTGCCAGCGCCTTGGCGGGGTTCGACCAGACCCATCAGTTCCAGGCCCCGAATCGCATCGCGGATGGAACTGCGGCTTACCTGGAGCATCTCCGCAAGTTCGCGCTCCGAAGGCAGCTTGTCTCCAGGTTTCAGCTTCTTGAGAATGAGGCGTTCGATCTGCCGTGCGACCTCTTCGTAGACTTTATTCTTTCGAATAGCCTCGAAGTCGGATTTGACGGGGGTAGCCAAGGTGGCCTCCAAGTGGTCCGATAAGTGGACCAGCGAACCAGAGGAGTATACCTCCATTGTCAAGCCCCGAGCAATATTTTTGTTGGGCTCAAAAAAAAAGCTGATGGGACCTTCCCCGCTGGAGTCCGGCAGGGGCAAAACCCAGGTTTCGATGCTAATTTTGTACTGCGCTCGGTCACGACGCCGGACCGCCGGCTCATTGGGCCTGCTGCCGACGAGCACGCTCTGCCAGCAGCGTCGCGCAGTGGTACACGGTCCGGGTACAAGGCATGGGCAGCCCTAGTTTCTCTCCTATTTCCACGACCGCACCCACCAGCGCTTCCAATTCCATCGGGCGTCCGGCTTCGACATCCTGCAACATTGAGGTTTTGTGCTCACCCACTTTTTCTGCACCGGCGATTCGCTGATCGATCGAGACGGGCAATTCCATTCCTAGCTTGCGGGAAACTCCCTCCACTTCCTGCATGATGTCTCGAATCACCGAACAGACCCCGGGATGGTGCACCATTTGCACGAGCGTGGCGCGCGTCAGCGCGCTGACCGGATTCAGAGACGCGTTGCCCAGAACCTTCACCCAAATCTCTTGCCGGATGCGAGTAGTGGCGGGGCAACGCAATCCAGAGGCAACGAGCGCCTCGGCAATGCCACGGAGGCGGTCGGAGCGCGTGCCATCGGGTTCGCCGAGAGTGATTCGGTGGCCCTCGATATGTTGAATCACTCCCGGCGCCGTAATCTCGGTGGAGAAGTAGACGATGGATCCAACCACTCGACGCGCTTCGATGGCCGAGGAGATCACCCCACCGGGATCGATGCGCTCAAGACGCAATCCTTCCCATTCGCCACCGAAACCCTGGAAGTACCACCACGGAATTCCGTTCTGGGTGCTCACGACGGTCGTTTCGAAACCTAGAACCGGCTTCAAGTGCGGAGCCAGCTGGGGCAGGCCATGGGCCTTCACGCCCAGGAAGACGACGTCCACCGGACCGACTTCTTCGAGAGTGCCGGCGACGGCGGGCCGCGCCACAAAATCGCCGTCGCCACTTTTCACCTGCACGCCGTGCTCCTGCATGGCGCGAAGATGGGGCCCGCGCGCGAAGAGCGTTACATCGAACCCAGCTTGCGCCAAACGCGCACCGATGTAGGCTCCAATGGCGCCGGCCCCCGCGATCAGAAATTTCATTCGTTCCCCCCCGCGAGCACAGCCGCCACCGCGCGCCGACGGATTTTTCCGGTCGCGGTGGTTGGAATGCTTTCGACCAGATAGATCTTCTTCGGGCACTTATATTCTGCCAGTTGCTTGCGGCAGTGCTGGATGAGTTCGGACTCGGTGGCACCATGGCGTTCGTGCAAAACCACGGCTGCAGCTACTTCTTCGCCGAGTGTGGGATGCATACAGCCGAACGTGACCACGGCTGCCACCGCGGGATGCCGCAGCAAAATCTCATCGACTTCGTGAGGGGCAATATTCTCGCCGCCGCGAATGATGATGTCTTTAATCCGTCCGGTTAAATGCAAATAACAGTCGGAATCAAGAAATCCCTGGTCCCCGGTACGAAACCATCCGTTCACAAAAGCGCGGGCGTTCGCTTCGGTATTGTTTTCGTATCCCCGAAATACATTTGCTCCCTGGATTGCGATCTCGCCGCGGTGATTGGTCCCGAGATGATTGCCCTCCGCGTCCATGATGCTGATGCGCAGGCCGATGCCAACCCCCACAGAGCCGGCCTTGCGGTGCCGCGGCGGCAGGGGATTCGAAGTCATCTGATGGGCCGCTTCGGTCATTCCATAGGCTTCCACGAAGGGAACGCCAAACAGTCCCTCGATCTTGTGAATCAGCTCGGCGGACAGAGGAGCGCTGCAGGAACGGATGAAGCGCAGGGTGTCAGCTTCTGCCGGTTTGTGCTGAGCTCGGGCGAGCAGAAGTTGGTGCATGGTGGGAACTCCGGAATACCAAGTCACGCGATTTTCGCGCACCGTCCGCCAGAAAGAAAGAGCGTTGAATTTCGTGGGAACCACGACGGTGCCACCGGTGAGCAAAGTGGCCATGGTGGAACCAATCAAGCCATGAATGTGGAACAGCGGCATGATACACAGCGCGACATCTTCCTCGGTAAGCGCATAGGTGTTGGCGATATTTGCGGAAGACACCGCCAGGTTGAAATGTCGCAAGGGCACACGTTTGGGGCGACCCGTGCTGCCGCTGGTGTGCAGAACCAGCGCAATGTCATCGGGCGCGGGCGCGGTTGCAGTGGCTCCACTGGGAGCGCCGACCATGCTGACGTCACCGTGTTCATTCATTTCCACCGAGAATACAGGGACATTGCGATCCTTGGCCGCGGTGCGAACGAACTCCGCACCCACTGGCGGGCAAAGCAAAATGCGCGCATTGGTGTCTCCCAGGAAGAAATGAAACTCTTCATAGGGATACGCCGGGTTTAACGGAGCTGCCGTGCCGGCAATCGAGGCCGCCAGAAAGCTGACGATCGCCGGCAATCCGTTCGGTAAGGCGATGGCTACCGCGTCACCCCGGCGGATGCCGGCGGACGCCAAGGCGTTCGCCATGGTCAGGACCTGCTGCCGGAGCGAATCATAGGTGACATGGATCCCAAGCTCGGGAACCACAATCGCCGTGTGACTATCGGCGAAATGTAGAACATCAAGCAGCGTTTCAACCGACTTGAGTGTCATTCGTTCTCGCCTTTAGGGACCGTCGTGGGATGAGGAGACGGCTTTCTCTGTTACCGCCAAACGAAAAGAATGGGGCTGCGCACCGCACGCGCACCAGTCATGCGTCGGGTTCCAGGAATCAGATCGAGTAGCCCTGCGCGGCCAGGACCTTCCCGAACTCCGTCAGGAAAAACTGGACGTTCTCTTGGCTCGCCAACGGTCCCATCACGCCAATGCGGAAGACCTTGCCGGCCAGTGGTCCGAAGCCGCCGGCGATTTCAATGCCGGGGCCATCGAGAAGTCCCTTGCGCACTTTGGCCTCGTCAACGCCTGCAGGGACGCATACGGTATTCAGGGTGGCGATTCGGTTTGCTTCCGGGACGTGCATGCGCAGGCCCATGGCTTCAATGCCTTTGACAAAGATGCGATTCGATTGGCGATGCCGCTCCCAGCGGTTCTCGACTCCCTCCTCTGCGATCACCCTGAGCGCTTCGCGCAAGGCGTAAAACATGGAGATCGGTGCGGTGTGATGATAGCGGTGAGATACGGTCGAGTAATCGTGAATCAGCTTCAGATCGAGATACCAGCTGCGCGACGGAGTGGTGCGGGCGCCGAGGAAATCCATGGCCTTCCGCGACATGGCCATCGGAGATAGACCGGGCGGACAGCTCAATCCCTTTTGGGTGCAGCTGTAGGCCACGTCGATTCCGGTCCGGTCGAATTCTACCGGAACCCCGCCGAGCGAGGTGACACAATCTGCAATCACCAGTGCGCCAGCATCGTGAGCCGCGGCACATAGGGAGCGGCCCGATTGCAGCGCTCCGGTCGAGGTCTCGGCTTGAACATAGGCCACAACATCGGGCTTTTCGCGACGAACGAATTCTCTCGCCTCGTCCTCTCGAAAGACCTCGCCCCAGCTCTTCTCGAAGCGTACGAGGTTCGCCCCCTGGCGCTTCGCCATCTCCGTGAGACGGTCGGAGAAATATCCGTTGGCGAACACCGCAAGCTTCGCTCCCGGCTCGACGAAGTTCGCAATGGCCGCTTCCATGCCGGCGCTGCCGGTACCGGAAATCACCAGCGTGGCACCCTCATTCGTTCCATAGACAGGCTTGAGTAACTGCTGGACCTCTTCCATGACCTGGATGAAGTAGGGGTCGAGGTGTCCGACAATTGGCTTCGATAGAGCTTCATAAACCCGCGGATGAACCATGCTGGGGCCAGGGCCAAACAGGTAGCGGCGAGGCGGCTCGAACGGTGACAACGAATTTAGGGCGGGAACCTGCTGATCTGTGGTGCTCATAAGCCTCGTTTCTTCTTATTAAGGATAGTGACATCTTACGGGAGACAATCTCCGGAACCCAGCCGTGGTCTTGAGCTCAGGACAGGGATGCAGTCTGACAGTGAGCACCAGGAATGCAAATGCAGTCAAGCTAATTCTACTTATAGTTTCGATCAGTTTTACTTATAGCTCTTCATTTTTTGCTTTACCAGTTTACGACCGGCAGCAGGCTGGAGGCTCAGATGTGGCCGGTAAAAGCGGGGTTGCTGCTAGAGTTGCCGAAGAGGCGCGAGCCGCCGGCGCGCGGAGTACGGCGTTAGCGAACCGTAATAAAGAAGTAGGCGCTCATCGCGATGCCCAGGCTGATCACCGCAATACGCACTTTGCGGGGGTCGGCCTTTTGCGCGTAATGCGCACCGAACCAGCCACCTGCCAGAGAACCTGCGATCATGACGGCGCACTGCCGCCATAACACTGCGCCAGCTACGATAAAGGTGACGACAGCGGCCGCGTTGATGGCGACGGCCAGCAGAGTCCGAATCGCGCCCATGGCGTGAATGTCGCGCATCCCGAGCATGGCCAGCATGGCCAGGGTCATGAATCCAATGCCCGCGCCAAAGTATCCGCCATAGACGGAAACCAGCAGTTCGGCAATCGAACTCATCAGGATGGTTTGCCAGGACAGGTTCCGCAGATCGTCGACGATCGCGGTCTTGCCGGCGACGGCCCGGAGCGAATTGCCGAAGGCGAACAACAGCGTGCCGCCCAGCAAAAGCCAGGGAACCAGCCGCAGAAAAGTATGCTGGGGGGTTCGAAGCAACAACACTGCGCCAGCCCAGCCGCCCCCAACACTGGTTATCAGCAAAGGAATCAAGATGCGCAACGGTGCGTTCAGGCGCTTAAGGTAGGCTAAGGTACTCGCTGCCAGCCCGGGCCACAGAGCGACGGTATTGGTTGCGTTGGCTAAGACGGGGGAGATTCGCAGGAACAGAAGAGCGGGAAAAGAGATGAAACTGCCGCCGCCGGCCAAAGCGTTCAGGGCGCCGGCGATCCCGGCCGCGACGAGCAGGAAGATGGCTTGACCGAAGGGTAAACGCATAAGCACTATCAAGTCAGGATAAGAAGAGAACGCGCTCGCACATCGACTCAAGCACGACAACAATTTATCAGGAAGTTGCTTGACGAACCTTCGCAATGCTCACTGAGCCAGAAAGCGTTCGCTGACTATCGGCTGCTGTGACTTTCTATTCGGGTGAATGTGATCGAGGTCACCGGGGTAAACTGTGATTAACACCGCTCTACGCCGACAGAAAAAGTTACTCCCGAAATTTCTTGACAGCAATAGCAGGGATGTAGTACTACTTCGCCCCGTAGCAATGGTCCGCTTTTCAGACCGGCTAAGAAATCCAGTTCGCAATCTTGCGCGATATTTAAAGCCTTTCGGCCGACCACATAAAGCGGGGCGTAGCTTGTGCGCCTGCCCGCTATACGGCAGTGCCCCTTAGCCCATCCACCTCGGAGAGGAAACACATGCGCTCGCTAACAGCGTTTTTCGTGCTTCTGGTCAGTTTCGTGGCGCCAACTTCACTTGCTCAGGCTCAAACTGCGGGATCCACAAACCCGGGTAATGGAGCCACCTCTGGGGTCGCGACCAAGGAAGAGGTCAACCAGTTGCGCAGCGAAGTGGCCGCGCAGCGCCAGACGATCGAGGAACTCAAGGCTTTGGTCGAGAAACTGGTGGAGGGAAAAACTACGGCAGCCATCAGCGCCCCCGCCGCCCAGATTCGGCCGGTGGCGGATTCCTCTTCCGCGAGCAATAACACACAGCCTGTGGATGCTCCGAGCGCTAGCGCGCCCCGGCTGATGAATGCGGTTCTACTCGCGGAGCCTGAGCCGGCAGCGGTCGTGGATCAAACCCCGGCAGCAGCTCCCAAGAAAGACGCTCCGCTTACGGCAGGATGGAATGGGGAGCACTTTTTCATCAGGAGTGCAGATGGACAGTTCACCATCAGTCCCTATGGCTATGTGAACACCGACTACCGCGTTTACTCAGGCGACGGATCACCCGCGAACACGTTTCTCTTGCGCCAGGCTCGCTTCGGATTTCAGGGCAGTTATGGTTCTCACTTTGATTTTGCCCTGCTCACCGACGCATCGGCCACGGCCGGTTCGGTGGTGCGCGACGTATACCTCAACGTAAGGCTAAGACCGGAACTCCAATTCCAGGCTGGACAGTTCAAAGCTCCCTTTGCCCAGGAAACCGGCATCGGCGACACCAGCCTGGATTTTGCCGAGCGCGGGTTCCAATCCATGCTGTATCCGTCGGCGGCCACCGCATATCGCAGCCCCGGGGCTACGCTGCACGGCGACATTTCAGGCGGCGTCATTCAATACTGGGTAGGAGCATTTAACGGCAAGGGATATGCACTGGCCAATACCACCAATGAACCGGAGGTTGTTGGGCGCCTTCGTTTCTATCCTGGGCGCAAATCCAAGAGCGACTGGTTCAAGCAGTTCGCCTTTGGCGGATCGATTGATCATGCCCGTTCGCGGGGTCTTTCCGGGGATCAGAGTTTTAGCGGCACGCTGCCCGACGCCGCTTACACATTCTTCCCGCAGTTCCCCATTAACGGACCGATCCAGCGCTACAACGGTGAATTTACTTACATCAAGTCGGCGTTCTCGCTGCGCGGTGAATTCGATCAACTCAATATGTCGCGTAACAACGTCGGCTCCGAACAAGCGGGGGGGCTCGGCTTTATAAGTCTTCCTTCGATCGTAGCCAAGGCTTGGGACGTCAGCGCAACTTATTTGCTCACCGGAGAAAAGCGGCCGGAAAACGGCACTCCTCGCGTAAGGCGGCCCCTGTTTGGCCCCGACACTCCAGGCGGACAGGGACGTGGTTTGGGAGCTTGGGAATTAGCCTTCCGATTCACCGGCATTCAGGCGAAGGAGCCGGGCGCCAACCTCCTGGACTATTACACGCCCGGTTTCGTGCCTACGTTTGATTACCACACCATCGAGTACACCGCCGGAGTCAACTGGTATCCCAATTATTGGGTCAAGTACGTGCTCAATGTCGGCATCGATCAGTTGAAGGATCCCAGCACCATCGGCGCTGTGCCGCAAAACTACTTCGTGGTCACGCAGCGGTTGCAGTTCAGGTTCTAGTCGTGGTCCCGATCGAGTGCCGGTTGCGCATCGAACGGCAACAAGTTTGGCAGACGCCAGGACGGGCCACAGGCTGGTCCTGAAGAGAGATTGCAGGAGGGGATTTGATGAGACCGAGGATTCTTCTGACTGTTCTTCTCACCGCACTATTTGTGATGCTGAGCGGTTGCGGCACAACGGCGAATTGTCCGGTTTGCGGCACCACGACGAACGGCGCTTACGCCGTGATAGACGTCGTTCCCGTGCCGGAGCATAACAACACCGGCGAGCCGGGCGGTCCATTTAATTCCTTCGATATTAGCTGGGTATCGACTCCTCCATCCGGCGGAGCATCGGGAACCGACAATCTCGACTACGTTTCCGATCGCATCGGCATCGCCGTTCAGGTGATCGATACAAACACCAACCTGGCCGTGTATTCCATCGCCGGCCAGAACGGTATCTCCGGAGCCGGAGACAATGCTAGTCCCTGCGTTTCCATTTCTGCTAATCCCATCCCTCCAATCGTATCCGTGCTGGGCAACTGGACGAGATTTGGCTGCAGAACTGGAGCCTTCCATATCCCGGGCTTCGGTGCCAGTGGCAACTTCGGTGGATTCACGGGAGCGCAGTGCTGCGCGGCCCGTGCAAACGGTATCAATCCGTTATCCGGCCCCAATGGAATGGTCGTAACTGACGACGGCAACACGCTCTTTGTCGGCAACGGCAGCAGCTCGTTTGTGGTCTTCGACCTGGCTTCGATGAAGTTGCAAGGCAGCACGACCGTTCAGCCTAACGTGATCGCCGTCATCCCGACAGGTTTGTCTCCCGACTACGACGGGCAACCGGGCAATTCCGCCCCCTGGCCAGGGGCGCCTGCGGGCACCTTGGGCAATACTACCGGGATCGCCGGTTGCGCTGAGTCGGCCAACGGGCGTGCCTTTTCCGATCCAAGCTGTGGAGATCTCCGTGGAGACGAAATGGCTTACGACTCCAAAGATCACATCGTGGGCATAATCGACGGCGATCCAGGATTGCCCTATATTACGTTTATTGATGTCTCGGGGTTGGTGACCCGGCCCGTCACCAACAATTGCCTGCCGGTCGTTCCAACGGCGCCGTATGGCCCTCCGTTGGGCAATCCCCTAGGCCCTATCAATCCTTCGACTTGTATCCTCGGCCAGATCTATTACGATGGAGCCCCGCAAAACAATACGGGCGTCCCAGTTGACAACATCGGTTTGAACGGGACCAACGGCTTCGTTTGTCCGGATCCATCTAATCCTCAGGTGAACTCTGGCGTTTCTGGAGCGCCGCCATACATTACCGGCACGGCGTCCATCCCCTGCCATCATGGACCGATCATCGACAACGCCACGGGTATTTACGATCCGACTTGCAACCCAACGGCTTCAGGGGCGCCTTGCATCGGCGCGATTTCTCCGGCCGGTCTGGGTGCCCCGGCGTGGAACCCGAACACTGACCATTTTCTGCTCCCCAACGCAAATTCCACGACCGTTCTCAACGTGGGCTCTATCGATGAGATTGATCCCAGGCCGGGCAATCCCAACGGACCGGTGGTCATCAATAGCTTCCCCACACCAAATTGCATGCCCACCAGCATTGTCCAGGGACCCGGAGACAATTTCCTGGTAGGTTGCGCAGACCATGACGGCGAGGCCTTTCCGGCAAACGAATATATTATGAACGGTACTACGGGCGCGATCGTAGCCACCATCACCAATACGGGCGGTGTGGATGAAGTATGGTACAACCCGGGTGACAACAAGTACTATCTCGCAGCGCGCGACATGCTCCCCGGCCCGGTCATGGGCGTCATCGATGCCGGAACCAACCTTTGGCTGGCCAACCTGCCGGTCAATACTAATGCCCACAGCATCGCGGTCGATCCCAAAACCAACCACGTTTTTATGCCCCAGCAGACGGGCGCCATCTGCGGGACGCAGGCGGGAGCCGGATGTATTGACGTCATCGCGGAACAGTGATGGACGAGTGATGAACCGCACTGCGGCGGTGTTATAGTTGGCTTGGACGCGAAATGGAAGCGCGGTTCGCGTCCCGGATTGTGGCGTGATTTATGGAGATTTCTTCTAGCCTGTTGCAGCGGACTTCGGTGCTCTGGTGGTCGCTTCTGGTTTTGCTCGTCGCTCCCGCCAGCGCGAGCGAGCAACCTGTCTCCAAGCCGACGGATGTCCCTGCCATCGTGATCGCCCACTTGCCTTTGCCTCAGGCGACTGGGAGTCAGATGTTGTTGCAGAAGGAAAATTCCAAGCAGTACCTGTACGTTCAGCAGGCGGCGAAGCAGGGCTTCATGATCGTAGACGTGAGCAAGCCGGAGCAGCCGAGCCTGTTGAAGCGAACCGCAGAGTCGAATCAGGCAACCACCGGGAACCTGCGAATCGTCAGCCCGGATGTGGCCATCGCCGAAGCTCCGGAAAAAACGCCTGCCACCCTCACCAGCAGCGCCCACACCACCGAGACCGTGCGCGTGCTCGATTTAACTGACCCGCGCAATCCCAAAACGCTCGAAACTTTCAACAAAGTCACCAGCCTACTTGCGGACGGCCACCACGGTTTGATCTACCTGACCAACAACGAGGGACTGTGGGTTCTCCGCTATAACCGCCCTGCCCCCCTGGAGCCGGAGAAGAAGAAACCGCTATGCGACTCCAACGCGGAAATCATGGCCATGCCGCCGGACTGCGACTAGGACCGATCTGAGCCGTCATTCTTGCCCGAAACCTACTGCGCTGAAACTTGATGGGCCGAGCACTCCTTGTCAATTGTCCTGATCGAGGTGACGTTTAAGGTCACCGGAGATGCCGATCTTCTCGTGCTATCGGAACTCGTGCTCATCGTCGGCGATTGGTTCCCGGTTACTTCCACGTGCTGGCCGAGGTAGTGGCTCAACTTTATCTTGTGGGTACTCTGAAGTTCATAGGTAACGGCGGGGTCCTGCTTGATTAGAATGAAATCGCCGCTGGCTCTGCTAACGCAGCCCTGCAATGTCACTTGGCCTTTAGAATCTTTTGAGTCTTGCGGATTGGCAGTGGGGGGAGCGCTGTCCTGCGCCAGAAGAAGACCGCCAGAAAGCAACAGAGCGGCCAGTATCGTTCTCATAGAAGTTCTCCTCTTCGAGATGGGATGGCATTGCGATTGCGGCGGTTGCAATAAATCTTGGAGCCCAAGCTATTTGACGTGAGTTTCCTGATAGTGCACTTCCTTCCATTGCCCGGCACGCTTTAGCCAGAGTTCGCTGATATAAACCCTTGAGTAGCGTATGGCCGACTTGGGCGGGAACTGCATGGTGCTTTCGTAGATGACTAAGGCAGCATCGGACCCCGCGGGAATAACCTTGAGCCCCCACAACGAGTAGTTAAACACGTTTGTCCCTGCCAGTTCGCTCAAGGCTTGGAGTTTCGTCCGCTCGCCTCCGCCATCGACCTCGACGCCCTCATAGTCATCCGCCAACAAATCGCCATACGCTTTCTTATCTTTATTCTTCAGCGCTTCCCATTCCGCTTTGATCTTCGAATCGAACATGTCTTTGAGAGCGGAGTCAGAGGAGGTGGTGCTCGATGGCTGGCTGTCGCCAGGTTTAGCCTGAGTTGAGGCCTGCGCCAGTGCCATGCAAGTCAAGCCTACGATCGAAGAAAATAGCACCCAACCTCTCATGTATCCCCCAAGCAACAGGTGTTACCGGAGTTCGCTCAGCCGAGCCTATCGCAGGTCGCTGACTCGTTTTCTCACTGCCGCTAGCAATGGAGCAGGCAATGCTGCGTAGCCTTCCTGAGCGGCAAATTGCTGCCCATCGGTGTATATCCAATTCAAGAAATCCACCAATGCCGCTGTGCGAACCGAATCCGACGATCCGGTTCGAAGGTACACCCAAGTGAAACTAGTGATGGGAAAGGAATTGGCTCCGGGGGCGTTGGCCAGCGAGGCAGAGAAGTTGTTCCATCGCGGCGCCTCTGTCGCTTCGCATGCGGCATCAATACTTTCACTCGATGCCTTAGCGAACCTGCCTCCGGCATTTAGAACCAGCGCTTGCGAGACGCTGCCTTTCACCGCATATTGATACTCGACGAAGCCTATGGAACCGGGGGTGCTTCTTACCTTCTCCACCATATCGGAGCTGCGTTCCGCCTGCTCTCCAACTGGCCATTTCGGGGATGCGGTGATTCCAACCTGGGCGCGAAACTTAGAACTCGCCCTGGAGAGAAAGTCGGTGAAGACGTAGTTGGAACCTTTCCCTCTGGGGCGGTTGACCACGCGGATGGGGAGACTTGGCAAAGCGATTTCTGCATTGAGCTTTGTGATCTGTGGCGCATTCCACGTCTTTACGTCGCCGAGGAATATCGCGGCCAGCACTTCTCCCGAGAGCCGAAGCTCCTGGTGAAGGCCTGGAAGGTTATAAATGGGAACAATGGCGATGAGAAGCGCCGGCAGCTCGATCAGACTGCCCTCTTTTCGCTCTTGGTCCGTGAGCTGTGCCTCTCCGGCGCTGAAATCGCCCGCGCCGTGAGAAATTTGTTTGATCCCTTCGCTGGTTCCCATAGCGAGGTAGCGCATCTGACGGTTAGGGTTCAGTTTGTCATACTCCTGTGCCCACCGGCTGTAAATCGGGGCCGGGACACTGGATCCGGAGCCCACCAGCACGATAGCATTTTGAGCCAAGGCTGGAGCGCCCGACAAACTGAGAATAAGAAGGAGCAACAGATATATAGAGAAGGCCCAACACCGACTGAGATGTTGTTGAGTGCTCGTTGATGCCGAAAATTTTTCCGCTAGCCTGATAGTTCTCCTAGTCGTCGGTGGGCCCCAAAACGACCATACTACCCGGGCACCGAGGTGCCGACAGCTCGTGACTGTAGGTACCATCAAGTTACCATTATTCCAGATCGATCCCAACGAGTGTTTGCTGAAAGCTGTTGTCGGAAACGAACCAGCGATCCAAAACGGGTTTCTGCAATGAATGGCAGCGAGCCGAATGCTAGGATGTTAAGCCTTCGGCATTGGCGCCATACCCTCAACGATTTCGCCCCTCGCCCACAGAGTCGAGGACAGTGTCACGAATGTTGTGCAAGTTTATGTCGAGCTACGATGCCGAAGCAATAGCGCGGGAACTCTGGTCGGCGTATGAGACGGGCAAAACGATCGCCGTCCCTCTCTCGGAGCGTCCCGGCTTCGATCTCGATCGGGCGTATGCGGTGGAAGCGAGACTCAAGCAGTTTCGCGAGGCGCGAGGACACACATCGGTCGGCCGCAAGGTTGGATATGCCAACAAAGCGATGTGGCGAATGCTCAAACTTGAAACCTTGGTTTGGGCCCACATGTACGAGGACACGGTGCATTTCAGTGATGGCAATTCCGCCACTCTGCCACTGGCCAATCCACGTTCGTTGAAGATCGAACCCGAGATTGTTTTTGGCTTGAGAGGACCCATCGTAGGGGAAGGCCTGGACCCTGCCACTGCGCTCGCCTCCGCGGATTGGCTGGCGATCGGATGCGAAATTATCGATTGTCCCTTTCCAGAATGGAAGTTTCAGCCCAGTGATTTCGTGGCATCGTTCGGACTTCATGCTGCGCTGGCGGTCGGAGAGCGGGTGCAGGTACGGCCAGAGCTGGTCCCCACCCTGCTGAACGAGTTGCCAAGATTCAAGGTGCGCCTTTTGAGGAACGGAGAGTTTCGAGAAGAAGGCTCGGGCAAGAATTCTTTGAAGAGTCCGGCCCTATGCCTGGCGGAACTCGCGGCGGCGATCGAGCGGCGCTTTCCCTACGAGCCCTTGACCACCGGTGAGATTGTCAGCTCGGGCACCCTGACCGCTGGACACGCGACCGGCGCAGGAGATCTTTGGACCGTTGAGGTCGAGGGGCTGCCGCTCGGGCCGCTGACCGTGCGCTTGTCTTGATGGACCAGAACTGTGCCCCCATTTCGTAGCCGCAGCGGGATACTATCGCCCTGGAAGCGGCTTCCGAAAGGGCAGCGGGTTGGTAGTCATCATTCTCTTCTGACGACTCGGCGCTTATTCTCTTCTGACGACTCGGCGCTTATTCCGACCAGGCCTCCGCCATGACGTTCTAAGACGCTCGGTAACCTTTCAACCAGACGGCACATCGCATCCAGCCCCATCCGTGAATCGGTTGCGTAGACCAGCCCAAGGACTCTTTGTCCCTTCTGCTCGATGAGATACACCGCCTCCGGTTCGGGCCCGTCGTCCGTCAATCGTCTGCGCTCGACCGTCGATCCCTTTGTTTGCTCCGGCAGAGCGCGTCCGGATGGCGCGATCGAACTCCCCTCTCCACCCAACCCGAATCCTTGGCTCCAAAAGAAAGGAGCATAGTCACATGCCACCGTGGGCCGGAGCGAGTCGGGAGGCGCCCGCCGTCTGCGGGAAAGCTCAGATACCTCTTCGCAGGCAATTTCGTAGTGATTAGAGAATGTGGGATTTTCTACTCAGACTTCGTACCTAAATGCTACGCGCATTGAACGCTTGGCCATGTGACACGCCAGCGCCTGTGATCCAGGTCGGACAAGTAACACCGGTAATTACCGACGTAATTACAGACGTTACCTTGAGCTGTGTTAGAGATTAGTAATTGAGGTGTGTGTGTCGGACTTGGCGTCTAGAATCTGACACTTTGTGCGGAAACTGTTCACACGCCGAAGCCCGGTTCGGGCAGATCTTCGAGGGGGACCATGGCAAAGAAAGTCCTGGTAGTTGACGACTCAAAAACGGCCTTGATGATGGAGCGCGAAATTCTGGAAAAGCGTACGAGTTACCAGTGTGTGACCGCGGCCGACGGACAGGAAGCAGTCGAGAAGGCAGCACAGGAACACCCTGATCTGGTTTTGATGGACGTGGTGATGCCCCGGATGAACGGGTTTGAGGCGTGCAAGATGATGCGCCAGCAGGCAAGCACACGCGAGATACCCATCGTTTTGGTCACCACCCGCAGCGAAGAATCTTACATGGAGGCCGGGTTTCAAAGCGGATGTAACGACTACATCACGAAACCCGTAAATGGCACAGAGTTGGTAGCCCTTTTACAGAGCTACCTGGGCGAGTAGAAAAACCGCAGCGATATCGGTCGACGGTTGCACCTGGCGAAATCGGTGCGATTCGATCGAACAGGGATTTCATGAACCGAAGCCGGAAGAACGTAGCAGGGACCAAGCCCGCGGGAGCCGAACAGATAAACGATGTGCGTTTGCAGGCCGCGCGCAAGAGATTGGCTGAGAGCAAGGATCAAGACGATGCCATCGAGGGCGTGCGGGAGATCGTGGCCAACTTCCTCGGCTCCGAAGAGATGGGCTTATTCAGAATTGATCGCAGAACCGCAAGCTTTCAAGTTTTTTGGTCCTTCGGAATCGATCTGGAGGAATATGACCTGCTGCGCGCCCTGGGGGATGCTGGCCTTCAGCGAGTGATGCGCGGTGAGTGCCACGTGGAATTCGGGACTCGCGAGAGCTCCGAGGTAACGTCCAAAGCGCAAGCGTTCGTGCCTATCATGGTTGCCGACCAAACCATCGCGATCCTCGCCATCCTACGGCTGCTGCCACAGAAGGCCGCCTTCGACAGGTCAGACATGGAATTGTTCAAACTTCTTTCGGACGAAGCCGCCTCACCCTTGTTTGGCCGGACCGGTTGTGCCAAGGCAGGGAACGAGGGACCAGGTATGAGCGCATGAAAGAAACCGCTGCCAAATTTAATCCAGCCGTACTGCCCGCCGAGGTCATGAAGAAATTCGAGAATACGGATTCGAGCGGAGCTCGACACTTCCTCTACCCCGGCCAGGTGTTCGTTACGCGCGATCCGATTACCATCTCAACCATCCTCGGGTCGTGCGCAGCTGTCTGCCTCTGGGACCGGCACAAGCGAGCGGGGGGAATGAATCACTATCTCTTGCCGGAGGGACTGGGGGAAGGGCCGAACCGGCTCCGCTACGGCAATGTCGCCAACCCTGAACTATTGAGCCAGGTGCTGGCCCTGGGATGTGAACTTCGCAACTTACAGGCCAAGATCTTCGGCGGGTCGAGCGCGTTCGCAGTCGATCTGTCCCGGTCGGTGGGATCAAGGAATGTGGAACTGGCCGAGAGTTTTCTGCGCTCCGCAGGCATTCCCGTGGTGGAAAGAGAAGTCTCGGGAAAACATGGCCGCAGGCTGAACTTTCAGATAGTCAACGGCGCCGCGGCCATCAGGAGTTTCGACCAACTGAAGTAAAAAGGTCGGCGCCGACTGGCGACGACCACGAAAGGGGAACGATGGATTTAGCGGACTTTGATCGTGAAGCCGTCTTCGCGTCGTTCCTCGTCGAGTCGGAGGAGGGCCTGGACGCGATGGAGCAGGCGCTCATCCAGATGGAATCGAACCCGTCCGATCTGGAACTCCTGCACACTATTTTCCGTGTGGCCCATAGCTTGAAGGGAAACGCGACTTCACTGGAATTGAGTGAACTCGCGGGGTTTGCTCACGTGCTAGAAGACCTGTTGGATGTTTTTCGGGAGCAACAGGCTCTGCCCGGCGCAGACGTGATTTCGCTGCTCCTCAGGGCCGTGGATGAACTTCGCGCCATGCTCTCAACCGCAACCGCCGGGCGGCGGGAGCTCACCGCAGGTCAACAGGACCTCCGACGGGAAATTGCGCAGGAGGTAGAAAAGCGGTCGAAGAGAGTAGTCACCGCCAGCGGACTCGGGGGGGAATCGGGTTCGGCGGGAAAGGGTGACATGCTCCCGAGCTCGGGTCATCGCACTCTGCGAGCCGACGTCGACAAACTCGACCACATGTTGAACCTGACCGGGGAAATTGTCATTGCCCAAGGCCGTTTGCGCCAGATGATCGAGGCACTCGGCACCGAGCAGGGGCGCGCCATCCTGGAGATGCACCGCGACGCCGAGCGCTTGTACATGGATCTGCAGGGCGAAGTGATGGGTATTCGCATGGTGCCAGTGGGCCCGACGTTTCGCCAGTTTGTCCGTTCTGTGAGGGACCTGGCGCGGAGCCACGGAAAATTGGCGCGTCTCGAAGTGGTTGGTGGAGACGTCGATGTCGACACCACCGTGCTCGAACAATTGAAAGATCCCCTGTTGCACCTGGTGCGCAACGCCGTCGATCACGGATTGGAAAAGCCGGCGGTGCGTGAGAGCCAAGGTAAGAATCCCTGCGGAGCGATCCGACTGACGGCCGCTCATAGCGGGGGGAACGTCATCGTCACACTGGAAGACGACGGAGCGGGATTTGATCGCGCCCGAATCCTCGACAAAGCGAAACGTCTGGGGCTTTGGTCTGGCAAAGAGGAGCTGCGGGATCAGGATCTTTATGATCTGGTATTCCAGGCGGGATTCTCAACCGCAGAGTCGGTTACGGATTTGTCGGGCCGCGGCGTCGGCCTCGATGTCGTCCGGCGCAACATCGACCTCCTGCGCGGGACGATCGAAGTATCGAGCACAGCGGGCAAGGGCAGCACCATCGTGATCCGTCTGCCGTTGACCCTGGCCATTATTGACGGCTTCTCGGTAAGGGTGGGCAGCGAAACTTTTGTCGTTCCTCTCGAACACGTCACCGAGTGCACGGAGCTACCGGCAGAACAATGCAGCTCAGAGGCCAGCGGCATCCTCAGTTTGCGCGGCACCGCCCTGCCCTACGTTCGGTTGAGGCGCGTGTTCAGCCTGTCCGGTCAGGCTCCTAAAAGAGAGAACATCGTGGTGGTGAAAGTCAATGAGTTCCACGCCGGAATCGCCGTCGACGAATTGCTGGGTGGCATGCAGGCGGTAGTGAAGCCGCTGGGCAGGGCGTTTCGAGGAGTTGCGGGTATCGCCGGCTCCACTGTTCTCGGGGATGGACGGGTCGGTTTGATCATTGACGTTCCGAGTCTTCTGCGCGGAGTTATGCAACCGACTTTCGAGGTACAAGCTTAAAAAAGAAGAGGGCAGTAGCGGAGAGGGAAGGCACAATGAAGACCTGGCAGGATCAGAAAATAGGCACGCGACTCGGGATTATCTTCGGGGCAATTCTGTTGTGCGTCATCGCGGTAGACGGATTTGGACTGAACTGGCTCGGCCGGATGAATTCCAACCTGTCCGCCCTGATGCAGACGCGCTACAACACGGTTGAGGCGACGCACAAGACCATTGAGAACTCACTCACCAACGCTCGCATCACGCTGCAATTGTTTGATACCTCCGACTCGGACCAAGAGAAGAAGCTGAATCAGGAGAATGATGCGATCAGCCAGGAGATCACGAGTCAGGTCGCTTTGGTTGAAAAGAGTCTCAGCTCACCCCAGGAGCGGGTTTTGTTTGAGGTCGTCACCCAGAACCGGCAGGCTTATATTGCGGCTCGGCAAAAGGCCAAGAAGCTGTTGGCCGACAAGAAACGCGACCAGGCGATGACGGCGTTGAGCGAAGAGGTCATCCCGGCACTCGATGCTTATCGCGCCTCGTGGCAGAAGTTCATCGACCTTCAGACTGCGGCCATGGAGCAAAGCATGAAGGAGAGCCAGGAGGCCTATGCTCTCGGACGCAGGATGGCATTGTTGCTACTATGCATCGCGCTGGTCGTCTCTCCTCTCGTCGCCATCAGTGTAACCAAGAGCATCACGGTTCCGGTCCAACTAGCCGTCGAACACGCGGAACGGATCGCCTCCGGTGATTTGACCAGGGAGATTGTGGTCACAAATCGCTCCGAGACCGGCCAACTGCTGCAGTCGATGCAAGAAATGAGCAGTCGACTTTCGGGCATCATCCGCGACGTTCGCGAAGGCTCTGCCGCAGTTGCATCGGCGGCCCAGCAAGTCTCCTCTTCCTCGCAGAGTCTTTCCCAGGGAACCAGCGAACAAGCTGCCTCGGTGGAGGAGATGAGCGCCAGCCTGGAACAGATGAACGCATCGATTACCCAAAACGCCGACAATAGCCGGCAAGTGGAGCAGGCGGCGGGCAAGGGAGCTATGGCGGCAGAAGAGAGCTGCAACGCGGTGAAAGAAACGGTCGAGGCGATGAAGCAGATTGCGGCCAAGACTTCAGTGATCGAAGAAATCGCCTACCAGACCAATCTTCTTGCACTGAACGCGGCGATCGAGGCGGCGCGCGCCGGAGATCAAGGCCGCGGCTTTGCCGTGGTGGCGGTCGAGGTTCGAAAACTAGCCGAACGAAGCCAGTTGGCCGCGCAGGAAATCGGAGGGCTGGCGGGAAAAAGCGTCAGCGTGGCCGAGCGATCTGGATAATTGCTGTCGGATCTGGTGCCGTCTATTAAGAAGACTGCCGAATTGGTGCAGGACGTCGCTGCCGCTTCCACCGAACAATCCGGCGGAGTGGCGCAGATCAATCAGGCCATGTCGCAAGTCGACACGGTAACCCAGCGCAACGCATCGTCCGCGGAGGAGCTTTCGAGCACCGCGGAAGAACTGGCCGCGCAGTCCGAACAACTGCAGCAGTTGATGACTTTCTTCCGCGTTACCGGCGAGCAGTCCGCCCGTCGGGGCGGAGAGGGCCAACAGAGGGTGGTCATGCCCGTGAACCCGGTGTTCAGGAGCGGCTACGCCAAACCTGGCCGCGTTCATCAGAGCAGCGGCAAGAGCGAGGAAGAAGCCAACTTCGCTCCCTTCTAGGTGATACTGTCCGGCAACCGTGGGAACAGGTTGTCTCGAACCCGGAAGCGGCCGGGTCGAGGTGACGAAGCCAGATCGGCAGAACTGTGAGGAGTGAAATTATGGCTGTGTCGAACCAAGGGAAAAGCCAAGTCCCCCTGAGCGCGGTGCAGTACCTTACCTTTATTACAGCAGGCGAGGAATATGCGATCGCGATTGTGAAGGTTCGGGAGATCATTGAGTTTGAGGCGGTCACCACTGTGCCGAACACTCCAGTATGGATCCGTGGGGTGACGAACTTGCGAGGTAGCGTGGTCGCGGTGGTCGATCTGGCGACGAAATTCGGATTGCCCGCCAGCGGTATTTCCAAGTTCTCCTGCATCATCATCACGGAAGTCATGTTCCATGGCGAGAGTCTGATCATGGGAGTGTTGGCCGACTCCGTCAGCCAGGTCATTGATCTTTCCGCTGACGAAATCGAACCGCCCCCACCCTTCGGCACCCGGGTTAAGACCGAATACCTGCTGGGCATGGGAGCACTGGGCAAAAAGTTCTGCCTGATTCTCGACATCGATAAGGTGCTTTCCGCCGACGAACTGCTTGCGGTGGCAGATTCCGTTGCCCCCGACGGGCCTTTGGGCAGCGCGGGGGACGACGATCCGGCAAACGACGAGGGGGCCGGTGAGCACCAGGCACACTTTGAGGCTGGAGCTTAGCTGTGCCCGCAAGACCCGCCGCCAGCAGGGATTCCGGCACATCCCGCCAAGTTGCCGTCGATCTCGAGCAACCACCCTACCTCTCCGTTAGTCCTCGGTTGTTCGAGAAGTTCCAACAACTGATTTATGCCGAAACCGGCATCTGGCTGGGCAGCGCCAAGACGGCTCTGTTGTGTGGACGGCTCTTTCGAAGGCTTCGGGCGCTGGGGATCAGCTCGCTCGAAAGTTATTACGAGTGCGTATCCCAGCCGGAACAGCACGAGGAACGCGGCCGGATGATCGACGCCATCACCACCAACGAGACTCGCTTCTTCCGCGAGCCCAGGCAGTTCGAGTTCCTGGTCGAACACCTGTTTCCCCGGTGGCGGGCGGCGAGCGAACGCGGCGGGCGCCCCAAACAGGTACGGATATGGAGTGCCGGCTGCTCCTCCGGGGAAGAACCGTACACCGTAGCCATGTTAGCCGCCAGGCACCTTCCGGCGGAGGCAGGTTGGCAGGTGCGTCTTCTGGCCACGGACATCTCGAACCGCGTGCTGGAGAAGGCATGCCGGGGAATCTATCCCATCGCCAAGGCGGCGGAGTTCCCCAAGGATTTGCTGCACGGTTTCATGTTGCGCGGCCGGGCGGAGCGGGACGGTGAGATGAAAGTGAAGGTCGAAATCCAGCAGATGGTTGAATTCCGGAAGTTGAATCTGGACCGGCAATTCGATCTCGCCGAAGGTCCATTCGACGCCATTTTTTGCCGCAATGTCCTGATCTATTTTGACGCCGCGTCCAAGCAAAGGGCGGTCATGAACCTTGTCCGAAACCTCAGACCCAACGGCCTATTATTCGTGGGCCATGCCGAAAACGTGACTAGCATGGCTTCCCAGCTACAGAGTATTGAGCCAACCATTTACATAAAGGCGGGAGACCAAGAGGCCCTGTGACGATGGCATCGCAGCTGAACGGAAGCGGAAATGGAGGCGGCCTGCAGGTGCTGGTGGTTGACGACTCGGCAATGGTCCGCCAAGTGATGCAGGCCATCCTTGGCACCGATCCCAGGATAAACGTCAAGGCCGCCGCCGACCCTCTGATTGCCTGGGGGAAGATGCAAAAGGAACCCCCTGATGTCGTCATCACCGACCTGGAAATGCCGCGCATGGACGGGCTGACTTTCATTCGAAAGATCATGTCAGAGATGCCGACGCCAGTGGTTGTCTGCTCGGGTTTGGCGGCTCGCGGTACCGAGCTTGCACTTCGTGCGCTGGAAGAAGGGGCAGTCGAGGTAATCACCAAACCAAAAGTTGGCGTACGTGACTTCCTGCACGAATCAGCCGTGACCCTGCTCGACGCCGTGTGGAGTGCCGCTCAGGCGCAGATCCAGCTCAGGCCCATCGTAGCCGTCCCGCGACTGCTGGCGGATCGAGTGTTGCCTCGCGAGAGCGGGCGTGGTCGAGACGCGCCGAACGGGTTAATCGCGGTGGGTGCCTCGACGGGCGGAACCGAGGCGCTGCGTATTTTTCTCAAAGCCCTGCTCCCCGATTGTCCTCCCATCGTGATCGTGCAACACATGCCTGAAGTATTCACCCGCGCCTTTGCCGAACGCTTGAACAAGGAGTGTGAAATCGACATCAAGGAAGCGCAGGATGGCGACCGGCTGCAAAACGGACGCGCACTGATTGCTCCTGGCAACCGACATATGCTGGTCAATCGTAAGGGTACGGATCTGGTTGTCCAGATCATCGACGGGCCTCTGGTTTCGCGTCATCGGCCTAGCGTCGATGTGCTTTTTCGCTCCGTGGCGATTTCGGTTGGTCCGAAGGCGGTGGGCGTGATCATGACCGGCATGGGGGACGATGGTGCCCGGGGCCTGTTGGAGATGAAGGAAGCGGGGGCGTCCACGATCGCTCAGGACCAAGCCAGTTGCGTGGTGTTTGGAATGCCCAAGGAGGCGATTTCCCGCGGCGCCGTGGACCTCGTTGTGCCGTTAGAGCGAATCGCCAACGCAGCTCTCAGCATGCAAGTTAAGCAGGAAGGATAAACCGAGCGCAGACCTGGGGAAAGCAGAGCACGGTCTGTTCAATCCTGGCGATGGTTACTGACGCCAGCCAAGATGTTCTTCCCGGCCTTCGAAAATTCTATGAAACAGCCGTTCGATACGCTGCTTCAGAGTCGCGGGCAGGGATGCATGGGATTCTACCGTTTCGGTTTTCGTTTCCGCCTTCTTTTCCGGGGCGGGAGCAGCACCAGCAGCCATGAGCAATCTCCTCTTCGCAAATGCTAATTTTCGTAAGTTTGTAAATGATGCTTGCGACAAACCTCGTGCCGGTCGTTCACCGAGGGGTCGAAAGAATTTCGAATTGATCTCTGATTCTAAGGTGCCTCTCCGATTGGGAGGAGATCACCAACGGCATAGCACCTCAGATAGCGATCGTTCTGCGCCTGCCAGATTTTGCTGGATTCGCGAAGTGAGCTTCAGTCTCGTGACGCGGCTTTGCCGAGGATAGTGGACCCTCCGATGGATCTTTCTCTGGTGGGCAGGGATGTGCGCATTGCCTGGACCCCTGCAATTCGTGCTAAGTTCCGACCAACATCCGTCGGCTGTACACCCGTTGTTCATGAGTCAGCCGCTGGCTGCCCGACCAAAAGCGCGTGAGGAAAATTCCACCGGGATGAACTCATCCGATTCGGGGAACTCCGTTTCCGGGTGGGCAGAATGGCGAGAGTAGGCGGAGCGTGCCTTAAACCAGAGTGGCTGACTTGGCTCTCGAGCGGCACCTGTCGTTACCTGTCATTGACAGTTCTCGCCGTCTCAGATCCAATGACGTAAGCGGCTGAAAAGGGGAATTTCGCCTTTCGCAGCCGCAAATTCATTTTTCCGTCAGGAGTACACACCATGTCCGCACCTAGCCGCCGGCCGGAGATTCGTCGACGCCGCGCTCGTCAGCACAAGATCGTCACCCTCCGCAAGCGATTGGCTTCGGCTCAAACCGAGGTCGACCGCAGCCGGGTCACCGCCAAGCTGCACAAGCTGGCCATCGCTTCGCCCGGGCAACCGTTGCTGAAGTAGCTCCCGCTTGCGGCGGGTGGCAACGCGTGCGGGAGACTCGCCGAACTAAGCTATGCCCGCCGGGGTTTTGCTGCTGGTGGCGGCCGAGGGTCCGGGCCATTCCGCCTTGCCTGCGGAATGGAGAACTTCCTGGTATACCTCCCTGATCCGGCGCACGGATTTCTCCCAGGAAAACTTGGCTGCCTGCCGGTAGCTGCGCTCCTTCATCTTTTCGCGCAGCGGCTGGTCGAGGAGAACCCGGTGTAGCGCGCGCATGATCTCGAAAACATTTTCCGGGTGGACCAGCACGGCTGCATTCCCCACCACTTCAGGCAGCGAAGAGAGGTTCGAAGTGACCACCGGGGTCCCGTGTGCCATCGCTTCGAGCGGCGGCAGCCCGAAGCCTTCATAGAGCGAGGGGAAGACAAAAATCTTGGCCGAATCGTAGAAGGTGCGCAGCACTTCGATCGGCACAAATCCCAGAAAACGCACATCATTCTGCACGCCGCTGCGGATTACGGTTCGTCTCAAGTCAGGATTGCCCGAGACGTCATCTCCGATGATGATCAGCTTCAGATCAGGAAACAAGTGGTCTTTTTCCAGTTCCGTTTTCAGGGCGGAGAAAGCTTCAATCATGCGTACGACGTTTTTGTGTGGACTGATCCTTCCGGCATAAAGCAGGAACGGGTACGTCACCTGGTAGCGCTCGACCATCAACTGGCGGTCAGCGGGACTGGCATGCCCGTGTAGTAATCTTTCATCGATCGCGTTGTAAACCACCTCGATGCGTCCCGGGGGAATGTTGAATAACTTTTCCATTTCCAACTTGGTAAAGTTTGAGACGGCGAGGATCCGCGCGGCCCCGTGCAAAACCCGCTTGGTCATCTGGAAGTGCAGGGTTCGCCAGAAACCGGTCTGTTGGCGTGCGCGAGAAAGATGCTCCAGAATGTCGTGTACCGTCATCACGTAGGGGCAAGGCAGGACGCGCGGAATTGAAAACAGATTCGGGATATGCACCAGATCGCACTCCAGGCGCTTCACCAGCGTGCGGAATTCGCGGAAGCCGATGATGGAGCGCTCCGGCTCGGCCAGCGGAACTGCATGGAAGTTAGGTTCGAGGGGGCCGATCTCTTTGATTCTGGCGGTCGAGCCAATCAGGAGATAGGTAGTCTCGTGGTCCAGTCGTTCCAAGGTACGCACCACATTGCGGATGTAGGTGCCCACGCCGAACTCCGTCATCCGCCGGATATCGATGGCGATCTTCACCGAAGGCATTTAACCACGGAAGGAGTGGAAGGTTACAGTAGAATTCCTGAGGTTCCGGCCTAGGCTCGCACTTCCGCCTGCGCCTTGGCCCGGCGGTCGGCGTACAGCGGAAATGCCTCGCATAAGCCAAGCACTTCGTTTCGGACCCGCGCGAGCACGGACGAGTCGCTCCGCTGAAGCAGTGCCTCGGCAACCCAGCGTCCCACCTGCTGCATCTCTGCTTCTCGCATGCCTCGGGTAGTCAGAGCGGGCGTCCCGATGCGAATACCGCTCGGCTTCATCGGTGGATTGACGTCGAACGGGATGGCGTTCTTGTTGACTGTAATTCCAGCCTCGCCCAACGCCTTCTCAGCGTCGCTCCCCAGCATGCCTTTGGAGAAGACATCAACCAGCATCAGGTGCGTGTCCGTTCCACCGGAAATGATACGGAAGCCCTCCGCGGCCAGAGTTTCGGCCAGAACTTTCGCGTTCGCCACCACCTGCTGCGCATAATCGTGGAACTCGGGCTGCATCGCCTCCTGAAAACAAATAGCCTTAGCGGCGATGATGTGCATCAGCGGGCCACCCTGCATGCCGGGAAAAACCACTTTATCAATCGCCGAGGCGAACTCCGCTTTGGAAAGAATCATGCCCGCGCGCGGTCCGCGCAGCGTTTTGTGCGTGGTCGAGGTCACAATGTGCGCATGCGGCACCGGCGATGGATGCGCTCCGCCCGCCACCAGTCCGGCAAAATGGGCCATGTCGACCAGAAAAAGCGCGCCCACTTTGTCTGCGATCTGCCGCATGCGAGCGAAATCAATAATGCGCGGATAGGCGCTGCCGCCACCGATAATCAGCTTCGGCCGGTGTTCCTCCGCCAGCTTTTCCAAGGCGTCGTAGTCGATCGTCTCGGTTTCTTTGGTCACTCCATAAGGGACGATCCGGTAGGTTTTCCCGGAGAAATTCAGATGATGGCCGTGGGTGAGATGGCCGCCATGCGCCAGATTTAATCCTAGAATCGTGTCGCCTGGTTCGAGCACGGCAGCGTAGGCTTCCATGTTCGCCTGTGAGCCGGCATGGGGCTGCACATTGGCGTGTTCGGCGCCAAACAACTGTTTAGCCCGATCGCGCGCCAGGTTCTCGACCACATCCGCGAACTCGCAGCCGCCGTAGTAACGCTTGCCGGGATATCCCTCGGCGTACTTGTTGGTGAACACCGAGCCCGCGGCTTCCAGCACGGCTTCGCTGACAAAGTTCTCCGAGGCAATCAACTCCAAGCCCTCATGCTGCCGGCGGGTTTCGTTGTCGATGGCCGCGGCGATCTGCGGATCGGACTCGTAGAGCGGGCGATACATCTTCGAAGAAACTACCTGATTCTTCATGTCGTTGGTCCCTGATTGCTACGGCGTTTGGTAGACGTTGGGCTGGTGTAGTTCCATATAAGACTCCGGAGCTTTCACCCGAGTAAATCCAAACTGTGAATAGAGTCCGTGCGCGTCGCGGGTCAAAAGAATCCAGCGCCGTAAATCGGCCAGTGCTGGATGTTGCACGATCGAATCCATCAGCCACTTGCTTAGTCCGCGCCCGCGATGCGATTCCAGAACAAATACATCGCCCAGATAAGCCACAGTGGCGAAGTCGCTGACCACACGGGCAAAACCAACTTGTGCGCCGCCGAGCTGGTAAACGCCAAAGCACAGCGAGTGCTCAATCGAACGCGCCACGACTTCCCGCGGAATGCCTTTGGCCCAATAACAATTCGTCAGAAAACCGTGAACCACATCCAGACTCAGGAGTTCACGGTCGGTGCTGATTAGGAACTCTCCGCGACGGTATTGCAGCACCGTTTCGTAATCAGTTCGCCCACCCGCCATGTTGACATTCTACCGCTTAACTTCCGACTTGGAAGCAGGGGTCAGCCTTCAAACGCCGTCCGCAAGAACGAAGCCAGGTGCCACCCGTCCAGGTAATTGTAGGGTGCTTCACCCATGGTGTAGTGACCGCAGGGCAGCACCACCACCTTGTGATCCAGTCCGTAGCGCTCGAATTCCACCACTACATCGCGCGAAAGTTCGGGCAGAAAAGTCAGATCGTACTTGGCATAGATAATGAGCGACTTCCGCGGCCAGCGGGCGAACTGATTGAAGTACGCCATGGGACTGACGGCCAGCCATGACTTTCGCAATGTCTCCAGAGTGATTTCTGATTCCAGGCCTTGCCGGATGTGTCGCGTCGACTGTCCGTGCCAGACTACGTCAGCGACATAAGTCGACGCATGATTGAAGGCTGCGACGCGAAGGCGCGGATCATGCGCCGCCGCGATAAACGCGTAACACGAACCGAGGCTGGTTCCCACGATCCCGAGCTTGCTGTAACCCCGTTGCTCCAGCCAATCGAGACAGCAGCGGACATCTACCACTCCCTGCCGCACCGCATCGAGAGTACGGCCAATGTTGGCGGAGACGGCGTAATCCGCGCGGCCGATCTCGGCGGGCATGCGGATATCGTGATAGGGCATGCTCAGCCGCAACACCGCGATGCCCAGCATATTCAGAACCCGGCAGAGGCTGACGTAGGCGATCGCGTCCGCGTTCCAGTGCGGCAGCAGAACAATCGCACGCCTCCCGCGCGCCGGGAACCAACGAGCATTCACCAGATTGTTCTCCGGATACGGCGTGGCCACCGGAGCCGTGAATCGCAGGAACTCAGCCCATGTACCTTTTACCCTTGCTGCGAGCTTCGGGTCAGGAACTTCGCGAGTCGAGAAAACCTGGACCTCGCGCTTCTCCAGCCGGAAATCGGTTGGTTTGGCATAAGCGAAAAACTCGTCGCTCGAGGCAACGATGCGCCGGTTGAAATCGCCCAGAAACTTCTCGGGATCCTCCACCGATTGTCCCGGGCGCCAACCATTGCGGCAAGGCCAGTCCTGCGCCCACTCCACGCCCCACTCCAGCGGACGAACCACGCGGTTGTTATCCACCGAAGTAAGCCGGTGCTCCCAGTCATACATCCATTGTGCGTAGCGCGAAGGCATGGTCAACCCTGTAGTGTAGCAAGCGGCCAGGCCGAGCTGGGTCCGGTTTCATTCAATGGTCGCAATCAGCGGTTGATACCGGGCATTTGCTCCCTGAGCGGAAGCGACTCGAAAAGCGGGCGGACTGGATCGCAGCGATGCTGGCTAGTGGCTGTATCTTCGCGGGACGCGCTTCGATATGTTGCAGAGAATCTCGTAAGGCGAACTGTTCGCCAACCTGGCGTGTTCGAGAGCATCCACGCTCAAACCATCCCTGGCTCCGAGCAGGATCACCTCATCGCCAACGGCGACCTCTGGAATACCCGTCACATCCACGAGCGTGAGGTCCATGGAAATGCTGCCGATGATGGGCGCGTAGTGGTCGCGAACGATCACCCGCCCGCGATTGGAAAGTTGCCGGTTATACCCGTCTGCATATCCCACGGGAAGCACGGCAACGTGCGCGGGAGCCTTGGTCACGTAAGTTCCGCCGTAGCCGAGCGCCTGATTGGCGGCGAAGTTTCGCATGGAAAGAATGCGCGTCTTCCAGGTCAGCACCGGCTTCACCGGAAGGCGCAGCGTCCCACCGCTTACCTCTCTACCGGCACGCTGGAACGGCAAATAATAACCGTACAGCGCAACCCCGGGACGCACCAGGTTGTTCCAGGTTTCGCGCCGCGAGATCAGGGCGCTGGTGTTGGCCATATGCACCAAATCGGGCACGAAACCCGCGGCGCGCACCATGCGCAACGCCTCTTCGAAGCGGCGTTCCTGCTCTCCTACCGAAGGCGCATCCATGATTTCAGAAGAGGCTAAATGGGTCGAAAGCCCCTCGAGAAGAAGATGCGGAGCCGCCTTCAGAGCTTTCAGAACGGCAGGAAGTTCCTCGAGCGATACGCCCAGGCGGCCCATGCCTGTATCCACCTTCAAATGCACCGCTGGAGGCATGGTCCGGTTTGCTGCGGTTCCGCCCGCCGCAGCCATCTCCAGAGACTCGATGTGCCAAGGCTCCCAAACCGTGGGAGTTAGCCCCAGGCGAACGATCTCGCTCTCTTCGCCGCGCCAGAAACCGGTCATCAGCAGAATTCGCGATCGAATGCCCGCATCGCGCAGCGGGATCGCCTCGTCGAGTGACGTGACGCCCAGCCACTTCGCTCCTTCTGCCTCGAGCGCTCGGGAGCATTCCACCGCACCGTGGCCGTAAGCATCGGCTTTCACCACCGCGCATACCGTCACGCCCGCACCCGTATGTTTCGCAACCACACGGAGGTTTTGCCGCAGACTGGCGAGCGAAACTTCCGCCCAGGTGGGGCGGGTCGCCACGCGGCTCATGATTTCTACAGTGCTCGCCACTGGGCTCGATTATAACGGCAGGGGCGCGAGCACTCAGGTTACGTTGGGCTACTCCCGCTTGATCCATCGCCGGAGAGACTCTCGAATCAACTTCCTCCGAGGGCGAAGTTCACTGTGATCTGGGTCTCTACCTCCACCGGTTCGCCATTCAAAATGTAAGGCCGGTAGCGCCACTGGCGCACCGCTTCGATTGCCGCTGGTGCCAACATGGGATGGCCCGCGAGGAGCCTGAGATTCTCGATCGTGCCTTGCTTGCTGATCATGGCCGCGAGCACCACGACTCCCTGTATGCGGGCACTCCGCGCCAGAGCAGGATATGCCGGCTGTACTTTGCGAATCAGATCTCCCTCGCTCATGTGGGAGAGGCGCAGGGGATGAGTAACCGGCGTCGGGGGAGCCGTCGGCAAAACCGGCTGGGTGCCGGCCTCGAACCAGCCGGGAAGGCCATGCGGATCTCCGCCTCCTGCTCCAGGAACATTGAGAGCAAGTCCCGCCGTCTCGACACCCGGCGGTCCGTCATCGCCGATAGGCTGCATGTTTATGGGGAGGGCTGACGGTCGCCGGAAGATAAACTGCGCCGGATTCTCTGGAGCCGAGTTTGAACCGGAATGTGACTCCACCGCGGGACCTTCTGGCAGCGGTTGGCCCAAACTGACTGGCGTCGAGAGTTGGTGGAAGGAGGGCAATCCGGTTGGACGAAGCAAGGGCAGGATGAGAAGGACGGCGACGATCAGCGCTTGTAATCCAAATGAGGCTAGGGTGGTCCATCCGCGGCGTGCGCGCTCGGTCCAGGAAGGATCGGGGGTGTCTGTAAACAGGATTCGGTCAAACGCTGTTCCGTTAAACATGGTGTCCTCCAAAGATGTTGCTGCTAAGGACACCGAGCGCTCGGTTTGAGGCTCGCGCTTGCCAGGAAGAAAAAGGCCGCGCTGAGCGCGGCCTTTGGGAACCTTCGCGACACTCGCGGTGTCGCGAAACAGCTACTTGGAGGGTGGAGTGGTTGGCTTGGGCGCCGCCGGCTTCGGAGCCGCCGGCCTGGGCACCGTTGTGCCTGCGGCGGGCGCAGGCACCCCCGATTGCGCATTATAGATGTCGACCACCGCCTTGGTAATGTCTCCTTGTTCGCCGTACCAGAGCAGCGGGCTTTGCGGCCAGGGATTCGATGTGTCCATCACCAGGGCGTATCCCCCTGCCTGCGCGTGCTTGACAATCACCGGCGCCATCTTCTGCAGAATGCGTTGGAAGATCTCCTTCTGCTGGTTCTGGAAGTCTTCCTGCGCGTCCTGCACCGAGCGATCGAATAACTTCTTTTTGCTCTCGATCTGTTTCTGCAGGGTGGCGCGGGCATCTTCGTTGAGCTTGTCACCCTGTTTCTGAAGTTGATCTTGCAGGCTCTGGAGCTCCTCGTTCTGAGCTTTCAACTCGTTTTGCTTCGGTTCCAGTTTTTTCCGCAAAACTTCGAAGTCGCGTTGTCCTTCGTTGCTGCCCATCACGGCTTGCTCAATGTTGATGGTCCCGAGCTTGGAGCCGGTACCAGTAGCGATAGGGGTGGAGGGCGCTGGGTCCGCGGACGAAGCGGCCGCACCCGCGGGAGCAGCTGGGCTGCTGGCTTGGGCCCAGGCGGAGGTCATGGAGAGAACCGCAATGGCCAGGACAGAACGTAGGAACTTGCTTGTCATTGGATCGCTAGACTCCTTGGAACATTGTTCCGGTAAATATGGTTTTGGCAAATACGGTTTCCGGATGAACTCAGAGGACCCTCGTCAGGCGATGCTGTGCCGTACGCGCAAAGGTCTTCGTCTTGCTTTTCTTCAAATGGCCGCCGTCAAGACCGTCATCGGACAAGGCGCACTGGATTCCGGCGTCACACGCCGGAGTTGCGGACGTGTCGTCCACCCCGGTTCGTCTATCTGCAATGGTGTGGATCGAAACAATTATAGATACCATCGTCTGGCGGCGTCAAACTGCATACCACGCTCCACACCCTAGAACGTAGTGGCCACCGTAAAGCGGAAGGTCTTACGCGGCTCCCGCAACAGGAAGCTGGGGGCGTAGGTGTTTACCGCCAGGTGATAGGTGTATTGTCCGGCGGCGGTCAGGTAACAACCAGTAGGCCCGCAGTTGTGCGGGAACATGGCAGGCGTAATCGGAATCGGCGGCGTCGCGGGACTGTCGAGGCGCAGAGGATTGTAGGCCCAGTAAATGCGGAAGGGAGCATTGATGACGGGCAGGAACATCTGCAGCTCGAGACCGGTGGACATTCTCGGGCGCCAGTTGGTTGACCCCAGGACCTGCAACTGGTCCGACGGCTGCGGTTTCAAAACGCTGCCCGGCGTGCAGCCCGTACCGCTTGCAGTCGCCGTGCCTAGATCCAGAGTAGGACAGCCAAACTGCTGGGTGACGACCTGTTCATATTGCTGCGTCGCAATCTGCAATTGCGACGGGCGCAGAATAGGATCGATGCCCGCGTCCATGAATGGGGCCAGAGCCACCGGTCCATAGATGGTAATGCGGTACTCAAAGTTGGTGACGATGCTCAGGTCGCCGCCGGGGAACGTGATCTGGTCCACGGGAATCGGTATCGTCAAATTTCCCAGTAAGGGATTCTGCGGATTCTTGAGGACCGGCGTTCCGTCGGGGTTGGTAAGCGTGATCGAACCGACGCTCGGCAGGAACGCGACCGGAGACACGGAACGGATATCGAATCCGCGCAGGTCGTTCTCGCCGCCCATGTAAGAGCGCTGGAAGGGCGGAGCCACCAGCCCGGCATAGCCGGTGATGAAAGATCCTTGGACATTGAAGCCCAAGGCGTTGCGGCGGTTCTGGACGGGAATGAATTTCTTGTACTGCACGATGGGGCGGATCGAGCGAACCGTGCCCCCGATCCCAGCGAATTCCGCGCCCAAGGTGAATTGATGCCCGTGGTGAGGTGAGATGGGGCTATCGATCGTATTGAAGGAGAAGTTGGGGAAGATCTTGCTGGTGATGATTCCTTGCAGCGCATTGGGGCCGGAGATTCCGCGGAAGGCGAGAAACTCGAACAGATTCCGCGATGCGGAACTTAAGGCCAACAAGGAGGAGCGGTCAAATGAATAGGTGATTCCCACCCGCTTGAAAGAGCGGCGCAGCGGATAACTCAGCGAGGTGGTGAATCCGGCACTGGACTGCGTGTAATTTTGCAGATTCTGCAGCACGGTGTTCGGCAGGTTCAGGTTCTGGCCGCTGAAAATCGAGAGCTGACGCGCCTGGTTGTAGCTGACCCGGTTTAGATACACGTTGAAGCCAAACTGCAAGGGGCGCTCAAACAGATAAGGCTCGGTGAAACCGAAGCGCACGCTGCGCGCCAGGTTCCCCAGGCTGGCCTGCACCTGAAGGGTTTCACCCAGACCGAGGAAATTATTGGTGGAGTAGTTAATGCCGATGAAGGCGCCTTCCAGTCCGCTCACGCCGCCATTCAGGCCGATGCTGTTCTTGCCCTTTTCCTTGACCTTCAGCGTAAGGTCCACCAGGCCGTCTTTTTCATCCAGTTTGCGGTCGGTGACGTTGGGATCATCGGGCTTCAACTGGTCGAAGTACCCCAGTTGATTCAAGCGCAGCAGGCTCAATTCCCAGAGGCGCGAATTGTAGATATTGCCTTCTTCGAGGGCGATCTCGCGCCGGATCACTTTGTCACGCGTCGTGGTGTTGCCCTGGAATTCGATGCGCCGGACGTAGAACTGCTTGCCTTCATCGACGTCGACGTCGAGAAAAATCTGCTTTTTATCGTCGTCAAACCTGGTCTCCGGCACCGAGGTGAAGTTGATGTATCCCTGCTCGCCGTAAGCCTTGCGCAGGTTCTCCAGACCTTTGGCCACTTTCTCTTTGCTGAAAATGTCGCCATCTTTGATGGGAAACAGGTTGCGGAGCGCTTTCACGTTCGAGACCGCTTTATTGTTCTTGAAGGTAATCGAACCCAGGGTGTAGCGGTCGCCCTCTTCGATGGGCATGGTGATGTCGACGGCCTTGCCCGGGCCACTCTGCAACAGCGGAATATGGGGGCCCTTGTGCCCGGTGTCGTGAATCTGGGCTTTGGGCTCGTTCACGATGACTTTGAAATAGCCGCGATTCTGGTATTCGTTGCGCACGCGTTCGGTATCTTCATCCAGCTTGGTTGCGTCGTAGGTGCGCGCGAAAATGTTTTCCAGGAAGATCGAGTGGGGGACACCGATCGGGCGCAAGTTCTTCATGGCATAACGAAGGACTCGCGTTTTCACGTTCTTGTTGCCTTCAAACTTGATCTTGCCCACCTTCACCTTTGGGCCTTCCTTGATGACAAAGGTGATACCCACAGCGGCGGGAGGAATCTGCCGGATCTCGGTGCGGATGGTGGAGAACTGGCGGCCATGTTCGGCCAGCAGACCTTTGATCGCCACCTCCGCTTTCTTTAATTTCGTGGGATCATACTGACTCTCCACCGACAAGCCGACTTTGGCTTCCTTGAACCGGTCCAGCACATCGCTGGTGGACACCGAACTCAGGCCCAGGTAATTGATTTCGCGGATGGTTGGCTTTTCCTTGACCTGGATGATCAGGCGCCAGCCCTTGGGCGTCTGCTCGCGGGTGAAGCGGATGTCCTCGAAGTAACCGGTGTTCCACAGGGCATTGAAATCGCGTTCCAGGGCCGCGGGATCGTAAACGTCTCCGGGATGGGTGAAAATGCGGGCTTTGACGGTTTCGGAGGGAATTCTGCGGTTGCCCGTGACGTCGATCTCCGAGATGACGTCAGTCTGGGCCCAGCCGACCGAGGCGAAAAAAAACGCCAGCACCACCCCCAGAGCCCACCCGAAGCCCTTCCTTCGGCGACAAAGCCGTGCCGATAAGGAGGATGGGGTGCGAGCGGCTCCGGAAGGGCCGCAGCCGTTCTCGGGCACAACGATGTCCGTATGAAAGCAAAGATGAATCGCTACGACCTCAGCCTCAGGGATGTGGGAAAACGATCATTATACGGTAGACATAGAGAAAGCGTCCAAGTCGCCACTCTTGCCGGTGGCTTCATGGAAAGAACTTGGTTGACTCCACATCAACCAAGACGGAATAAAACGTGGCGGAGTTGCCCAAGTCGGAAAGTTTTTCTGAGGTCAGCACGTTTATATTACGGGACCCGGGGCTCAGCTTCGCCCAATTCAGTCTGGCCGAAACCACTCCCGGCTGAACCGTGCCATCCACTCGCGCCTTCAGGAAGATTTCTCCGCGATGGTTGAACACTCGTACCGTCTGTCCGTCGGCAATGCCACGGGGGCCGGCATCGTCGGAATGCATCTCCAGAAGGTCGATCTGTTCCATCTTCTGAACGGAGGGCTGATTGGTGAAAGTTGAGTTCAGGAAATTGTCTGCCTTGCGCGCCAGAAGCTCCAGGGGGAAGGTCGCTCGTTCGCTTCCGTGGCGCGATTCCGACGGAGCTTTGAATTCGGCAACGGGATCAAGACCGAGGGACTTTATGGCTTCACTGTACAGCTCGGCCTTCCCGGATGGGGTACGGAAGTTGCCGTGAGCAAAAGGAAGGAAGGGAGCCGAGCTGACATCAGCCTGACCTGGAGCAGATGCCCCGGAGGCCGCGAAATTCAGCCGCACCTGGCCTTCGCGCTCCAGCCGCTCCCGAGTGATGCCCTGTAGCCAGGGATTGTTGGAAAGCAGAGCGCCATCGATCATCTCGTCGACCGTCTCGCTGAAGCAGGCGTCGGTGAATCCCATGCGCGCGGCGAGCGCTCGGAATAATTCGACATTCGCGCGGCACTCCCCCAGCGGCTCAATCGCCTGGTCTGATACTTGCAGGTAGTAGTGCCCATACGCGGCTTGCAAGTCTTTGTGCTCGAAAAATGTCGTCGCCGGCAAAACCATGTCAGCGTAGTCGGTGGTGTCGGTAAAGAATTGCTCGTGGACCACGGTAAATAGGTCGGGGCGCTTGAGGCCGCGCACGACTTGGTTGTGGTTCGGACAAACCGCTGCCGGATTCGAATTGTAGACAAACAAAGCCTTGAGCGGAGGATCGCTCAGCGTGTTGAGTGCCTTGCCCAGCTCCACCATGTTCACCACCCGAGGAGCTTTGACGCCCGCAGGCCGGAGGTCGGGTCGCCTTAAAGCCTGCTTGTTCAGATCAAACGCGCCGCTGGTCGAGAGGTGAATGCCGCCACCCACTTCTTTCAGCGAGCCGGTGATGCAAGGCAGCATGGAGATTGCACGCATGGCCATCCCCCCGCCATCGGAGCGCTGCACGCCGTAGTTCACGCGAATAACCGCCGGCCTGGTGGTGGCATATTCAAGCGCGAGTTGGCGAATATCCTCCGCCGAAATTCCGGTCCACCGCGCCACCCGCTCCGGCGGGTAGGCTTTTACCTTCTCGCGCAGCGCGTCGAAGCCCAGCGTGTATTTCTCCACATAATCGGCATCGTCGAGCCCTTCGCCGATGATCACGTGCATCATGGCCAGCGCCAGCGCACCATCGCTACCCGGATTGATGGGAAGATACCAGTCGGCGGACGCCGCCGTCCGCGTGCGGTAAGGATCGATGACCACCAACTTCGCGCCCTTGCGCCGCGCCTCCACAATGTAGGGCCAGAGATGAACATTGTTGCCGTGAATGTTCGACGCCCAGGCGATGATGTAGCGGGAGTGGATGAACTGATCAGGCTCGGTGCCGAGCTTGACGCCCATGACAGACTCCATCCCGGCCTCGCCCGCGGAGGAACAAATCGTGCGCTCCAACTCGGACGCCCCGAGGCAGGTAAAGAATCGGCGGTCCATGGATGCCCCATTCAGAGCCCCCAGGGTTCCACCGTAGGAATAAGGCAGAATCGCCTCGCTGCCGAACTCGGCAAGGATTTTGCGGAACTGCTCTGCTATCTCATCCAACGCTTCATCCCAGCCAATGCGGCGCCAAAGCTGTGCCCGCGCGCCCTCGCCCGTGTTGATGGCAGAAAAAGTTCCTTTGGGTGCCATCCTGCGCATGGGATACAGCACCCGATCGGGCGAATAGACCCGCTCCCGATACTTCGCCACTTTGGCGCACAAGAATCCTCGCGTCACCGGATGCTTAGGATCACCTTGAATCTTGATCGCGCGGCCGTCCTCGACCGTAATCAAGACTCCGCAGGCGTCGGGGCAATCGTGCGGACACGCGGCATGGACAACCAGCTTCGCCATCGAATGATTATAAAGTGCTTTCTACAGTACACCGCCGGGTGGAAGCAGAAAACGGGCGGCTTGTCGGCCGCCCGTTGTTAGGTTGATTTACTTCACTTGAATTTAATGGGTCGGCGGAGGATGAGTCGGAGAAGATGAATTCGATGACGAACCGCAGCTCGCCGCCAAGAGGCAGAGCGCAAGCAAAAATGTGATCCCCAGGCATCTATTCATGGCCTGGCTCCGATTCACGCTTGGTTCAACCCATCGCAGGTTCTCGTGGGCCAGCGCATTTTCATGGGAGGCAGTCACTACGACGAGCTGACCGGCGGCCCGATCATGGCAGCGGCGATGGCGGCCGGCGCGGACAAGGTGGGATTCTACTTAATCTCCAGCACTTCCTTCTCTTTCGCTTTGCTCATCTCTTCCATCTTCTTGATTTCGTCATCGGTGAGCTTCTGAATTTCGTCCAGCGACCGCTTCTCATCGTCCTCGGTGATCTTCTTGTCCTTCATCGCTTTCTTGATGGCATCGTTGCCGTCGCGGCGAATGTTGCGCACAGCGGTGCGATGCTCTTCGAGCGCTCGGTTCAGATGTTTCACCATCTCCTGCCGGCGTTCCTGGGTAAGAGCGGGCACCGGCACGCGAATCAGTTTGCCATCGTTCATCGGGTTGAGCCCAAGTTCGGCAGAACGGATCGCCTTCTCGATTGCGCCTAGCGAGGAGGGATCAAAGGGCTGCACGGTGATCATCTGCGGCTCTGGAGCGTGGACCTGGGCGATCTGGTTCAGCGGCATCTGCGAGCCGTAGTAGTCGACGCTTACGCTGTCCAGCATGTGCACCGAAGCACGTCCGGTCCGCGTGGCCGCCATCGCCTTGCGAAAATCCTCCACCGCTTTCTCCATCCGCGTCTTGAGCTGGACGTAGGTCTCTTTAAGGCCGGGAATCGCGGCCATCGATGCTTGAGCCATAGGGTTGAGCTCCGTAACAAGTATCAAGTATCAAAACGCTGCATTATAAACCCCAAGCGAAAGCTGGCCACCGATTTTCACCGATCAACCCGGCTTACAAAAGGCCGGTGGGAAAGGAAAAAAGAGCGATGTCAGACCCGAGGCAAGTTTTATGCGCTTACTCTCGAACCGATCTTCTCCCCGCTGACCACGCGGCGAATGTTGCCGTGATGATTCAAGTTGAAGACGATGATGGGCAGGTTGTTATCCTTGCACAGGCTGATTGCAGTGGAATCCATCACTTTCAGGCCGAGTTTGAGGACATCCATGTAGGTGATGTCGGTGAACTTCTTCGCATCCTTTACCTTCATGGGATCGGCATCGTAAATACCATCGACCTTGGTGGCCTTGAGAATGGCGTCGGCTTTGATCTCCATCGCGCGCAGAGACGCCGCGGTGTCGGTCGAGAAGTAGGGGTTTCCGGTTCCACCGGCAAAGATCACGACGCGGCCTTTTTCCAGATGCCGTATGGCGCGCCGCCGGATGAAGGGCTCGGCCACCTGATTCATCTCGATCGCCGTCTGCACGCGAGTGTAGACGTTTTGTTTTTCCAGAGCATCCTGCAGGGCGAGGGCGTTGATGACCGTGGCCAACATGCCCATGTGATCGGCCGAGACCCGGTCCATGTCTCTGGCCTGGTCGGCGACGCCACGGAAAAAGTTGCCGCCGCCGACGACGATGGCGAGCTGCACTCCGAGCTTGTGTACGTCGGCCAGTTCTGCCGCGACTTCATGGATGCGCTTCGTATCCACACCAAAGCCCTGATTCGCAGCTAGGGCCTCACCGGAAAGCTTGAGCAGAACGCGTTTAAAGGCAGGGGTCGGCATGAGTTCCAGTTTCCGGTTTCCGGTTCCCTGGTCTCCGGTTCCTGCTGTCCACACTAGACCACGATCGCTAGCCAGCGCGGCAACCGCTAGAAACCGAAAACTAGAACCTGGAAACTGATCTACCTCGCCACCGGAGCGGCAGCTTCTCCGCCTTCGTCCGGCTTGTGCATTGTGAATGCGACCGTAGCGGTCGCCTCGCCTACTTTGAAGCGCGCGAAGCGGCGCACGCTGATGTTCTCACCCAGCTTGCCAATCTTTGCCGCGATGAGCTGCGCGATTGACACGGTTTGGTCCTTGATGAAGGGCTGCTCCAGCAAGCAGACTTCCTCGTAGAACTTTTCCATCTTGCCGGCGACCATCTTTTCCGCGATGTGCTGCGGCTTGCCGGAGGCGACGGCTTGCGCAATGTAGATTTCTTTCTCGCGCTCGAAGTCAGCCTTGGTCACATCTTCCTTGCGAACGAACTTGGGGTCGCTGGCCGCGATGTGCATGGCGATATCGTGCGCCAGTTCCCTGAAGTCATCGGTGCGCGCCACGAAATCGCTCTCGCAGTTCACCTCGACGAGCACACCAATCTTGCCGCCAGCGTGAATGTAGCTGGTTACCGCACCTTCACTGGTAACGCGCGCCGCCTTCTTGGCTGCCACCGAAACGCCCTTCTTCCTCAAAATCACGACCGCCTGTTCCATGTCGCCCTTGGCTTCGGTAAGGGCCTGTTTGCAATCCATCATGGGAGCTCCAGTCTTCTCCCGGAGATCCTTCACTTGTGCCGCTGAAATGTTCGCCATAGTAGTGCTCATAAATTGCTTTCCATTTTCTGATTTCTGATTTCTAGTTTCGAGTAATCAGGAGTGTTTCGTCCTCGTCCAGGCTACCCGAAACTGAAGACCCGAAACGCGACCGCTACAAACTTTGACCCGCGCCGGACGACCCGCGCGGGTCTGATTTCAAAAGCCCGGTTTGTTCTTTCTGTGCAGGGATCCAACCACTCGCCACGGCTTTTCAGACGGTCTGGCTTTGGACCTTATGAATCTCCGCTTCCTCGTTCACAACCGGTTTCTTATGCGTTCCCGGACCCAGCACTTCTTCCATGCTGATGTCTTCGCCGATGTCCGCCAGGTCGGACGCGGCCGCAGCCTCCTGAGAATGCAGCTCGAGCGCGGCTGCCGCATCTTCAGCATGCTGCGCTTCCAGAGCCTGCGCCTGTTCCGTGGCCGCCGTCATGTCGGCGATCTGCTTGTCGCTCATCAACTGCGCGCCCTCGGCGATCGACTCCGAAATCTTCGAAGTAAACAGCCGGATCGCGCGCAAGGCATCGTCGTTACCCGGAATCACGTAATCCACTTCGCTGGGATCGCAATTGGTATCAACCACCGCAACCACCGGAATGCCCAGCTTGCGAGCCTCGCGCACCGCGATCTGCTCCTTGTTGGAATCGATGACAAACACAGCGTCCGGCAACCGGCTCATGTTCTTGATGCCCGCCAGGTTCGCCTGCAGGTGTTTGCGCTCGCGTTCGAGCTTGATGACTTCTTTTTTGGGCAGCAGCTCGTAGCGACCATCAGTGGCCATCTCGTCGAGCTCTTTCAGCCGCTTTACCGATTTCTGCACCGTAACCCAGTTGGTCAGCAGGCCGCCCAGCCAGCGCTGGTTGATGTAGAAGCCGCCACACTTGGTAGCCTCTTCGGCAATGGCGTCCTGCGCCTGGCGCTTGGTTCCGACAAACAGCACAATTTTGCCGTCGGCCGCCAACTCCTGTACAAACTTCGACGCCTCTTTGAACATCTTCAGCGTCTTCTGTAGATCGATGATGTAAATCCCGTTGCGCTCGCCGAAGATGTATTCCTTCATCTTGGGGTTCCAGCGCTTTGTCTGATGCCCGAAGTGAACACCCGCCTCGAGCAACTCCTTCATGGTGATTGTAGCCAATGAACCTCCTTATTTAGTCTGCATCCTTCGCGTAGGTACCGCTCCGGATTGCCATTCCCGGCCCCGCGCCGCGAGGCACAGGAAGAATTGAACCCCTAGAACAAGTGAATCGCTTCTCGCTCAAGCCACATCAAGAAACCTGGTCGTTCCGAGCGCAGCCAGGAATCTCGATCGTGCCCGCTACCTGTTGCTTACAACGTACTTACCACCGGGCTAGCGCTTGCTGAACTGGAAGCGCTTGCGTGCACCCTTCTGGCCGTACTTTTTCCGTTCCTTGCCGCGCGAGTCGCGGGACACCATGCCCTCGGATTTCAGCTTGCCGCGCAACTCGGCGTTGAACTCCATCAAGGCGCGGGCAATGCCGAGCTTCACCGCGTCGGCCTGACCGCGCACGCCCCCACCCAAAACACTGGCGACAATGTTGAAGGAAGCCGCCGTCTCGGTAGAGGCCAAAGGTGCCTTCGCCGCCGAGCGCTGTGCCGGAGTCACGAAATACTCTTCGAACTCCCGGCCGTTTACCTTGAACTCTCCGCTGCCTGGACGCAGATAAACGCGCGCAATCGCCCGCTTGCGCCGTCCTGTCCCGTAGTACTGAACCAATTCCGCCATGCTAGCTCTTAGCTCCTAGCTCTTAGCTTCTAGCTTGATTCCCCAGAAGCGAGCCTTTGACTCCTGAAATTTAAACTTGCCTTGGTCATCCTGAGCGCAACCGTTGTTCAGGCCGAGCGAAGCATCTCGAGCTTATCGGCCGGTTACGCCCTTACTTCGAGCTGCAGCCCCTGCGGCTTCTGCGCCTCGTGGGGATGCTTGTCGCCCTTGTAAACGTTCAGCTTTGACAGCATATGCGCCGCCAGCTTGTTCTTCGGCAACATACGCCGCACCGCGTCTTCAATAATCTTTTCCGGCCGGCGCGCCAAACGCTTGCGATAATCCTCAGTGCGCAGACCACCCGGATAGCCGGTGTAGTGGTGATACTGCTTCTGTTCCGACTTCATGCCGGTGGTTCTGATTTTCTCGGCATTCACAACGATCACGTGATCGCCGGTATCGAGAAAAGGCGTGTACTGCGGATTCTCTTTGCCCATTAGTACGCGCGCCACTTGAGAAGCCAGACGCCCGAGCGTCTGCCCATCCGCATCCACGACGTACCACTTGCGCACAATTTCCCCCGCTTTGGGGAAATAGGTTGACATCGGAACTCTCCCAGAATAAAAAGATTGCGAAAGAAGACCGCTCGTTGATTCCCCGGCGAGGACGCCAGACCATCAGGCGGGCAACCGCGAGACTTCCCAAAGCTTTAAAGATACCGGAGCTTACGAGGGATTGTCAACGGCGGGGTTATAGAGTTTACAGATTCGAGACTCCAGGCTTCGCCAATGGTTCGCCAATCCGGGCCGCCGAATGGCTAACTGCCCAAAGTTTATTCATACGCCAGCGCGTCGATCGGATCCTTTTGCGCCGCCTTGTAGGCGGGATAGAGCGCTCCGAGCACCGCCCCGGTCAAGGCAATCACAGTGGCCCGCACCACCCACTCGGCGCTCCAGAACAGGCGCAGGGTGGGGTTCTCAAACAGAATGAGGCGACGAGTCAAAAGACTCATGATCGTCCCTACCACGATGCCCACAATCGCCAGCAGCGCAGTCTCGCGGAGCACGACATTCACGATATAAAGCTTTGACGCTCCCAGAGACTTCAGAATGCCGATCTCCCGCGTACGCTCCATCACCGCCGTATACATCGACTGAAAAATCACCAGGAATCCGATGATCATCGAGATTGCGATCACAATCCGGATCGAAGTCGCGAAACCCGGTAAATTCTCCGGCGTCATCATCGTCAAATATTCCTGCATGGAGCGCACGGAATAATTCTCCATGCCCGGGACTTGCTTGATTTCGTCCACCACAGCGTCCACATTTCGAGGATCGTCGAGCTTCACATAGAAAACCGAAGCATGGCCCGGGGTGCCGATCAGATCCTGCATGGTGGAAAGCGGTAGAAACTTGCGCGCGCCTTTTCCGTGCTCCACGATCCCACAGACGCGAAATTTGTTATTCAAAATCTCGACCGAGTCTCCGACCTTGGCTCGCTTTGCGCCCGCAAAATAATCATCGACGAGCACGTCGTACGGGCCCTGAAACGGACCTCCGGAAAGAAAGCGGAATGACGGAGAAATGCGGTTGTAGCTGTCGATGTCTATGCCGTAGATAATTTCCAAAGTTGGCTTGGTGGTCAACTCCCAGATCACCGGGGCAGCCACCAACACGTGCGGCAACTGCCGGAGCTTGTCGCCCACCTTGACGGGCATGGGTGCTCCCGTGACTCCAATCAGCGCTGACGATCCCGGGGGCTGCACCATGACATCGGCGCCCACGCCCATCTGGCTGGCCTTCGATCCATTCAACTGTCCGTAAAAGAAGGCGACAATCAGCAGAATCAAAATCACTTCCAGGGCAACCGCACTAATGCTGATCAGCGACCGGATCGGCCTCTGCACCAGGTTGGCGATTACCATTTTGTGAATCATGCCTGTCGATCGCCTTTAGCGCTTATTTCTTGGATCGGGCGGTGGTGGATCGGGCGGTGGAACGGCGGCGCTCGATTGCGGCTGCGGCCGGTCTAGGTTCACCACTTCCGCTCCAGGTGGCGGGTGCAGCGCAAATTGATCATCCCGCAGAGGCTTGTTGATTTCCACCTTCAACAGGTTGAGAGTAATGGAGTACTCTTCCTGCGGCCGAAAAATCTCGATGCGGGAAGGAAACCTGGTGCCATCGTACTCCTTGTATTCGGCGTAGCGGGCGTCGGTCACCAGTCTGGCTTGCTCATCGTAGATGTATTGCCGGTGAGGTTCGAGGTCGGTGCGACTGAAAACAACCTTGCGCGACAACACCCCAACGTTGTCGTCCTTCTTTCGAATCACAATTAATTCGTAATCTTCCTGCAGAACGCGATGTCCCTTGGCGTCGTGCAGAATATCGTAGCTGTTTTCGAGCACGGCAATCTCGTGTTCTGGATCAATCGGACGAATCAGCAGCGCATCATAAATTTCTTGCGGACGGATGCTTTCCATGGGCTGATCCGCGTTATGCGTCTGCACATCATTGCGCCCCACAACAAAACGATTCTTGGGCGGAATCCAGAGGGAGAACTGCTGCCCGTCGCTCACCATGTCGAAGGCCGTGGTGCGCACGATGGGGAGCAGACCAATCATGTGCAGCATGGCCGGCTTCCGCGCCAGGACATAGCCGCGAATTTCTTTGTAGTCGGTCACGTGGCCCTTTTTGGCGCCGCCCACCGACGTATCAATATCGACCGTCGCTTGTAACGACTGGATTGTCCTGGCCTGCTGGTTGATGCTGTCGATCAATGCTGATTGCGACGACTCCTGGAGAGGCGCTTTCGAGTACGTCTCCTCCACCGGACGCGTACGGAACATACAGCCCGCAGTTGGCAACACCGCGAGAACCAAGGCTACAGTCCAAAAGCGAGGGCTACGTCTCATGAAGGAATCGATGATCTCCTGAATATTTGAGTATAGCGCGGCAGATAAGGGTGCAAGAACTGTCGCGCTGAAATCGGATCGGGGAAGACTGGAACCTGGTTGCCAACCCGTTACCCGCCTCGAATCGAAGATTTTCGAGGCGCTCGATCATCTACACTACTGCCATTGTGCGCAAGGTCGTTTGGCTCATCCTGATTGCGGCGCTTGGGGGCGCCGGTTGGTTCGCATGGGCGCTGCTCGCACCAGTCTCCCCTTCCGGGCAGATCTTCGTGATGCTGCGCCCCGGGTACTCCACCCGGCGCATCGCCGCCGAATTGAAGACGAACGGAATTATCCGCAGTGAAGATGCATTCATCCTCTGGCACTACCTTCGCCGCCTCCGTTCGCTTGAGGCTGGAGAATATCGGTTCGACAAGCCTGCGAACATTATCGACATTCAGAACCGGTTGCGCCGTGGCGACGTTTACTTCCATACGGTTGTCGTTCCGGAAGGCTTTACCATCTTCGATATTGCCCGCGCCATCGAAGCCGCCGGGCTCGGGCCCGGGGAGGAATTCTTGAAAGTCGCGCAGTCAGACACGGCTCTGATCGCCGATCTTGCTCCCGGAGCGCAATCCCTCGAAGGATACCTTTTCCCCGATACGTACCAGTTCAGTCGCATGATGAGCATGCCAGAGATGGCCGCAGCCATGGTGAAGCAGTTTCGGCAAGTCGCACGGCAGATTGGATTGACGGCTCCGACGGACTCCGGAGTCGAGGTCGCTCGCGATCTTCCGCTGCCGCTGCAAACCACAGTCACCATGGCGTCAATCGTTGAGAAAGAAACGGCTGTGCCGGAAGAGCGTCCCCTGGTCGCCGGCGTGTATTACAACCGCCTGGGAAAAAAGATCGCGCTCGATGCCGACCCCAGCGTCATTTATGCCGAACTGCGCGCCGGAACCTATGCTGGCGCACTGCATCACGACGACATGCGGTTCAACTCGCCCTACAACACCTACACTCATGTCGGACTTCCGCCCGGTCCCATCGGCAATCCCGGGAAGAGCGCACTGGAAGCAGCGATGCATCCCGCGCAGTCCGATTATTATTACTTCGTTGCCGACGCCGCCGGCCACCACCGCTTCGCCCGCACGATCGAAGAGCACAACAAGAATGTAGCGGCGTATCGGCGCGCCATGCGGGGACAGTAGAATCCGGCCGATTTCACCGCCTGCGGTTCTCCATCCATCCCTGCAGAATCAACACCGCTGCCATCCGGTCGACAGCCTTGGCACGTTTTTCAATCGATAGATCCGTCGCGCGGAGCAGCCGGTTTGCCTCCGCTGACGTCAGCCGTTCATCCCACAGGTGCACCGGCAGGCGAAATCGCTTGCGCAATTCCCCGGCAAAGATCTCCATCTTGTCGGACTGGGTGCCTGCCGCCCCGCTCATGCGCAGCGGCAGCCCCACCACGATCTCCCGAACCGCATACTCCCTGATCACCCGCTCCAGCGCGGCCAAGTCCATCCGCTTGTTGCGCCGCTGCAAAGTGTCCAGGCCTTGGGCGGTGATACCCAAAGGGTCCGATACGGCAATCCCGATTCGTCTCGACCCTACGTCCAGTCCAAGAACCCTCGCCGCAGATCCTTTTTTCGAAGTTGCGGGCTCTCGCGCCGCTTCCACCCCGGCTGACGAACTGGGGCCAGCTTCTATAGGAACTGACGGCTCCTTCGAGTTTCGCTCTGCCGCGCTCACGGCGCGATTATATTCCGTCCGGGTTTCCCTCAGGCGTGGCAGGAGGTCAAACCCAGGTTGCACAACCGGCGGCACAACCCATTTAACACGAGTGAGTTAAGCTCAGTTGCAGCATTAAGTCAGGCTTTACAAGTCAGCCTCCCGCCGCTTCCGACCTTGCTTTTTCGTCCCATTTCGGGATACTATGTTTACAGTATAGGTAACGCTCTCGCCACTACCCCTCTCCTGCCCGGGTGCCTTTTTATGAACGGTGATTTGCACTTCCACATCGGCGATAAGGTCGTCTATCCCAATCATGGCGTGGGTGTTATCGAGCAAATTAGCAGCCGTTCGGTCGGCACCACGGTGGAAAAGTTCTATCTCCTCAACATCAAGGCCAGTAGTCTCAAGGTAATGGTGCCTTGCAACAACGTGGGCAGCGTGGGCATTCGGCGGGTCGTTCGCAACGGCGAGGTGCAGAAGATTCTCGATTTTCTTTCGATTGCCGATGACCTCAGCACCGCGGACTGGAAAGACCGATTCAAGGAAAATTCCGATCGCATGCGCACCGGTTCCCTGTTCGAGGTCGCCGGAGTTCTCAAGAGCCTGATTGCCCTGCACCAGGCCAAGCCTCTTTCCTTCCGTGAAAAGAAGATGCTCGAACGGGCCCGCTACCTTCTGGTGAGCGAACTCGCCATGTCCCGTAATTGCGAAGAGACCAAGATCGAGGAACTCCTCGCCCTGGCCTTAGCCAAGTGCAATCTACGTTTCCCCGAAGCTTCCGAATTCCAGGCCTGATTTCCTCGAATACGATTTTCCCGGTCAAGGCACCGTTCCATTTGCATTGGATTGACTTGGTCAAACGCATCCTCGGCGTCACGGCATGCGGCTCTGCGTGGAATCCTTAGGTCTAAGCGATGCAAGCCCCAGCCCATCACTGAAGGAAGAAGGGGGGCTTCGCTGATCCTCTCACCCAAAGGCGACTCGTCGCCGACAGCCGCCCGGAGCGAAAAATCTATCTCGATTCGACTGCGGGCGGAGAACCGCGTGCCCGGGACCGGGACATCGGAAGTGCCAACGGGCTGGTCTGCCGGCGGCCGGGAATTATTGGTCATCGTGCGCGGGCAGACTCCCGCGCCGGTATTTCGCCTGGAAATTGCCACTGGAAAGCGAAGCTTGTGGAAGGCCCCGGAACCGGCTGACTCAGCCGGCATTGATCGCTGGGGCCGGGTTCTTCTGTCGTCCGACCTTAAAGCTTACATCTACAGCTGGTTGCGCACCCGTACAGCTGGGTGCGCAACCGCTTCGACCTTGATCTGATCGAAGGCCTGAAATACCACCAGCACTTCGCTCTTTAATAAAGAATGAAGCAGGCGAAGCTTAATTGGCGCGGAGGCCTTACTTGCCCACCTGCTGAATGCACTCTTCGAGCACATCGAGGGCGACATCCGATTCTTCTTCGGTGACCACCAGCGCCGGG